>Ga0114945_10000514_pt1 | contig 24933 bp, 24 predicted proteins | sample OV2TP3_FD_87194 | JGI IMG/M metagenome (GOLD analysis project Ga0114945, IMG submission 87194) | Hot spring microbial communities from Beatty, Nevada to study Microbial Dark Matter (Phase II) - OV2 TP3 | ecosystem: Environmental > Aquatic > Thermal springs > Hot (42-90C) | place: USA: Beatty...
CGTGAGCGTGTGCGCGATAACTCAGGGTGCCTCGGTCACGTTAGTTGATGTGTTTCCCGTTTCCGTTTCCCCACGAGTGTAGGGGTTGCGGGAAACGGGAAACGGAAACGCCCCCTCTCTCCAGGGCCAGGCCGCCGGAAAGGGTTTCCCTCGATGCGGCTGCCGGCGCCTCGCGAGCTACGCGTCCGTCGCGAGCTGGTAGCCGTCGGCGCACTTCACGACGCGGCCGTCGGCGGTGAGTTCGGCGAGCGCGTCGCAGAGACTCGCCATGCGCATGCGGCAGGCCTTGCGGAGTTCGTGGACGCCCATGGGTTCGCCGACTTCCGCCAGCGCATGCTCGATCCGGTCCGCGGCGGAGAGAAACGTCTGGCACTCGTCCGAGGCGATCGGTCGGTCCACGATTTCCAGCGAGCGGATCTCGCCGCGGACGCGCAGCTCCAGAGCCACCTCACGAATGGGAGCGGCGGCCCGATGCTCCACGCTCATGAGCAAGAGGTCGTCCCCCTTGCGGCGCATGTACACGTTCGAGTCCCCCCACGCGTGAAGCTCGGACGAGCCTCGCAACGCCTGCCCCGCTCGGACGTGGGCCGCTCCCTTGCGCGCATGATGGACCAAGAGCACCGCCGCCTCGAACCGCCGCTCGATCTGGCGCAGGTACCCGAGAAGCGGCGCGACGTCGGATGCGACGTTTTCGTCCCGGCGGTGCAGCCGCACGAAGGGATCGAGCACCAGAAGCTTCGGCCGCACCGCCTCGACGGTCGCCGAAAGCTTCCGGCAATCGTCGTCCAGGTCGAGACGGACGACGGGAGCGGTGATCACGTGGACGTCGAGCGCGTCGAAGGGGACGCCGGCCACCTGCGCGATCCCCTCCAGGCGCGCGCGCACCTCGTGCTGGGCATCCTCCGCCGCGAAAACGACCACCGGTCCTTTCTGCCGGACCGCGTAGCGCCGGAGGCACGGCGTGCCCGACGCGACCGCGACCGCGAAGTCCAGGGCGAGGAACGATTTACAGCACTTGGGCTCGCCTCCGACGATCCCGACCGCGCGGTCGGACCAGAGCCCTTCCACGAGCCACTTCCGATCCTCCGGGCACCGCTCCAGCTCGCACGCGCGACGGAGGGGGAGCGTGTTCACGAACGCCTCCCCGCTCGCACGGGTGCGGCGGCGGAGACCTTCCGGGTGCCGCCGAAGACGTCGAGGTAGAGCTTCTCGTCGAGCTGCGGGATCTCCCGCTCCGCGGCGGCCGCCAGGAGTTCGGCCGCCATCGTCGTGAGGACTCGATAGTTGCCCATCGCGTGATCCGCCAGGGTCGCCATCAGCTCCCGCGTCATGAGCGACGGGTTGCCGGCGCCAGCCAGGAGATGCTTGAGGCAGGCTGCGAGCTCTTCCGAGGACGCCGATTCCAGGACCAGCCGCGCGCGAATGCGGCTCCCGAGCGGCGCGAGGTCGTCGCGCCGGAGTTTTTCGAGGAACCGGCCGTCCCCGGCGAAGATCACCGAGAGCAGGTTCCGCGAATCGAACTTCATGCTGGAGAGGAGCCGCATCTCGCAGAGGACGGGCGCCGTCATCTCCTGCACTTCGTCGATGAGGAGCACCGGCCGCGCGAGCGTCGACTCGATGTGCGCGATCCAGCGCTCCCGGAGCGCCTTGAAGCCGTTCCAGCGGTTGTGGGGTCTCAAGGCGACGCCGAAGAGATCGCCCATCTCGCGGTAGAAGTCCGCCACGTTGCCCTGCGGGCGCGCGATCGCGCCGACCACGACGCCCGGCGCCTTGGCGAGGCGCTCGGCGAGGAGGCGGAGGACGACGCTCTTCCCCATCCCGGGGTCTCCCACGATGAGCGCGAAGCCGCCCTCGCGGAGCTGGGCCTGCTCGATGCGAAAGAGGAAGCTCTCGATCCTCGGCGTCGAGAGGATCGCCTCCGTGGGCAGGTCGGGAGCGAAGGGATTCCACTTGAGACCGTACTTGGACAGCAGGTTCTTGTTCACGGCTTCTTCTCCGGAAGAGGGATGTAGGCCGGCGGCAAACCGGTCGCCGCGTACTCGGCCATGAGGTTCTTGAGGAGGGGCGCGATCCCGCTCGCCGGCGGCGGAGCGGATTCTCCGATGGGTTCGAGGACGCGCCGGCGTCCATCGGCGTTCCTGGCCTTGTCGAGCGGATAGAGCGCGGCGAGGAGCTCGTCGGTGCGCGGATCGACCAGGTCGATCGAGGTCAGGTCCCATCGCGCGTAGCGCAGCGTCGCGCGCTCGACATGGCGGAAGCGGCTCGGGACTTCGAAGCGGACGCCTTCGACCGCGACGGTGCCGTCACTCCTGCGCTGCCGCCGCGTCGTGCGGAGGCGAAAGGCGCGACGGAGGACCTCGCTTCCGGGACACTCGCGCGCGATCGACGTGCCGGAGAGGAACCGCGTGAGCGGGGCCACGCCGATCTCATCGTGGATCTTGCGGTTGTATTCCAGTTCGTAGTACGCCTGAGTGGCCTCGTTGAGGAGATCGACCGTGAGGTCGGGCACTCCTTCGAGCATCGATAGGAGCCGTCCCTCGAGCGGGCCCCAGTACGACTCTTGCTTGGCGTTCTGATAAGGCGAGTACTCCAGCGTGGTGACGTGCGTAACGCCGAGCCGGAGGAGGCCCTCACGGATCTCGGCGGCGAGCATGGCGCTGCCCCGGTCGGTCATGAGGGCGCGGGGGAGCCCGCGCTTCTGGAAAGCCTGCGAAAGGCCGTGGGCGAGCGTCTCGGAGGATTCCGTGGCGTACCACTGCACGTGGCAGGAAAGCCTCGACTGGTCATCGAGCGCGGCAAAGGCATGAGGGGTGATCCACCGGCCCGAGCGGGTCAACACCTTCCGGGAGCAGACGTGGAAGTCGGTGTGCCAGAGGCCGCCGACGAACGGGTTTTCGTAGCTGCGGATCTCGCGTGTTTCGAGACGCTCTTCCGCGCGCGCGGCGCCGGGTGTGTCGCGCCGCTTGGCGCGCTTCTGGCGGAAGAGCGCCTGGGATTTCATCCACCGGCGGACGGTGGAGTAGGAAGGCATCGGGCCGAGCGTAGGATCCTGCGCGACCAGGACGCGAAGGTTGTCGACGTGGAGCTGGACGCTCCAGGCTTTGTGCGCCGCGTGCTGTGCCCGTAGCGCCTGGCCGAGGCGGGCCGACATGCCGCGCGTCCGTCCGGCGTCCTGGCGCACGCGTCTGCGAAGCGCGCGCACCGGATCCTGCTTCTCGTTCTTCGCGGCGTAGTACCAGCGCTCGATCGTGGAGCGGCCGAAGCGCACCGGTTCGTCCGTCGTCGGGTGGCGCCAGGTCTTGGCGACGAGCTTTTCGATCTCCGCGCGGAGTTCGCCCCGGGGCGGCGGCGCCGAAAGCAGCGGACCCACCACCGCGAAACGCAGACGCGCCCATCCGTCGTGTCGTTCGTCGTCGGGTCGGGTCATCCGGTTCCTCCTCGTCGCGTGGAGGAACCTTATCGCGTCCGGAAACCGCGCGGAACGTCGCAACTTCTGCGGGTCGCTATCCGGCCCTCGCGGAGCGTGGCCGCGCGGAAAGCGGCGAGAGGAGTTTCAGCGCCGCGACGAGGCGTTCGCGGTCGGTGCCGTCGAGCCGCGCCAGGAGGGACGCCGGAAGATCGGACTCGTCGACAGGCCGGTCGAAGCGAGCGCGAAACGCAATCCAGAACGAAGTCTTGGGCAGCGTCTCGTGCCACCAAGCCCGCCAGCGGAGGAGCGTGTCCTTCCCGAGCGACGGGTGAACGCTCTCGCGCAGTTCGGCGACGCGCTTCTCGGTGACGCCGTGGAGCATCGCGGACACCAGCACGATGGCGGCGCCCAGGTACACCCGCCGGCCGAGGTAGCGCACGGACTCCGGCGTGGCCCGCGTCCGGCAGCCTTCGACGTCGCAGCAGAAGCTCAGGCGCCAGGAGTACTCGGCCGCGAGTTCCGGCGGCGGACCCCCGCGCGGTTTCCGCGGGTAGTCGGAAACGTCCAGCCGGCCGCCGCACTCCCCACAACCGCCGGCCCGGACTTCGGCCGCGAGCGCGCGATCGATGTGCAGCAGGAGTGAGTAAAGTCTGGAATCTCGGAGCAGTTCATGCGACAAGGGATTTCTCCTTGGAGTGGCATTCAAGGAGAAAACCCCCTCCGGGTGCTTGAGTCAAGCTCCGCGAGGGGACTTTTGTTTCTCCCCTCACTTTGCGTGCGCGAAATCCCCCGCCATCCCCTCAGTTACCGAGATGCCGCAGACGCGCTCGCTTCGCGTGCGAGCAGGGACTCGCGGAACGAGGGGATGCCGAACTGCGATCCATGCTGAATACGAGCAAGAGTAGAATCGAAGAAGCGCGGGTGCGCGAGGTCCTTTGGAAGAGAATCGAGGAGGAAGAGCTCAAAGAAATCGACCGGGACGCGGTCCGTCTCGCGGCTTGGTTTGTGGACGAGAAGGAGGATATCGCGGCGAGGCTCGATGCGTTCCGGCAGAAGATCCTGAAGCTCGAGGATCGCTCGAAAGAACCGGCGTTGGCTCTCATGCCCGGACTCTGGTGCCGGATCGGGGTAGGGTGGTATCTCGCGGGGGATCACAAACGAGCGGAGGTCGCTCTTCTCAAAGCGGACGAACTCGGATCTCAGGATGTCTGGGTGTGCGATTTCCTCGGCCGCATTTATCTCGATCGTCAACTTCTCGTTCAGGAGTCGCTCAGTTCGAGTTGCGACGGTCCCGTAGGCGGGGCGAAGATTCTGGCGGAGAGAGCGTCCCGCTATTTCGAAAGGAATCGGGGGAGAGTCTTCAGGAATCCGATCGATTCCTACCTGGCCGAACTCTACGTCATGGTCACGGGCCCGAATCACGAGGAAGTATCGGATCGGGCTCTGGAGGGCTTGCGGAAGTTCCCCAAGGAGGCGCGAAGCGAAGAGTTTCACGCCTTAATCGGCTGGATTCTGTACCGATGTCGCGGGGACACGGAGAATGCAACCAAGTCCTTTCGCGCAGCCCTTGAGCTTCGACCGCATTACCCGTGGGCGCTGTTTTTCTTGGCCAAACTGACCTTGGAGAAAAGGGACGTGTCGGAGGCATTGAGACTCGCGAATCGCGTATTGCACATCAATCCGAGAATGTCCACGGCCCATGCCATCCGCGCCGTCATCCTCTGGGAACTGAATCGTTTCGAAGAGGCGGAGAAGGATGTGGAAGCGTGCCTGGTTTTGGATCCCGACTCCGCCCGGAATTGGACGGTGAAGGGGAAGCTTCTCGAGAGGGAAGGGAAATACGATTCGGCGATCCAATCCTACTCCTGGGCCCTGAAATTGGATCCGGGCCACTCGACGGCGTGGGCGTTTCGGGGAACCTTGCGCCTCCGCCACGGAGAACATGAGCTGGGACTCGAGGATCTCGCGGAGGCCCTTCGAATCCACCCCAAGTACTGGCCGGTGTACCAAATCCGAGGGGAGTATTACCTTGTACGAGGGGACGATGCGCGTGCCTTCGAGGATTTCGATCGCGCCGTCGCTTTGAATCCGAACGGAGTTGAGCTGAGAGACAAGCGAGCCGATCAGCGGATGCGGCTCAGGCTCTACTCGGAGGCCATCGAGGACTTGGACGTTGCCATTCGGTACGGCGGGAAGTATGCCGACCTCTACCGGCTGTATGGAAACCGTGGCGCTGCGAAGGCGAATCTTCGGCAGGTGGACGAGGCGATACAGGATCTGACCAAGTCCCTGTCGCTCAAGTCGGACAATTCAAAGGTCCGCTTCGACCTCGCGATGCTGATGAGAATCAAGAAGCGCTGGGCTGAGGCGGCCAGTCTCTTCGAAGAGGTGGCACGATCGATGCCCGATCGTGGGGAGGCATACTACTACTCGTCCGAATCCTACCTGGACGACGGCCGGATCGACGATGCGATTCGGGTGGTCGAGTGGGGACTAGGGCGACTGCCCGCGGTGCATTCCGACAGGAAGAGGCTGACGCAGTGGCTGGAGGATCTTCGGAACAAGCGCGGGTCGTAGGGAGGCTCAGGCCTTGCCGCCTATGGATTCGGGGCGTACGTGACCACCTTCCACTCCCTACCGAGCCGCGGCGGCTTGGCCTCCAAAACCACAATGGCATAGGGACGAGTCTGCGTCTTCTTGACGTCAACCCCAGGGCCGGGCTTTTGTTCTTTCACCACAATGGTCGCGGAGTTTTTCGGATAGTTCCATCGCACCAGGGACACATCGGCGCTGTATCCCGTAGTCGATCGATTCCCAAGAAGAACTACGGCGATGCACTGCTTGGAGAAATCAATTTGAGGAGGCACGCCCGTCGGTTTGTGTTTCCAGTAGAAGGCGTGCCATTGGGCCTTGGTCCGGATCAGGAGAACTCGGTTTTTCCTCATTGCGGGCTTCGGATCGGAGATCGGGTACCCCGTCTTCGCCCCGGACTCCACTACGGAGAATGGGATCGTTCCCAACCGGAATCCGCGGATCACCGCCGATTCAAGCGTATAGACTGCCCCGCTCTTGGTTTTCCATCGGACCGGTCCCACATCGAAGGCCAACCAGAGATCCGTGACTGCCCCCGGACCCGTGGGGGAGAAATACTCGAAGGAGTAGCGCCTGCAGTCCTTGAAGGACGTACCGACGGTCGGGCTTCCGACGTCCTCCCAATCGAAGGCCTTGGTCACCTTGAAGTCATTCCCGAACACAAGGCTTGTGTTTCCTGGCGCGGACAGATTGAACAGGGGCACCCAATCGTTGTTTCTCCAGGCGAGGATGTGCTCCCCTTTCCCATATCGGATCTTGGCCGGTTCGAACACGGGAAAGCCTTGGAGGGCGTAGTAGTAATCCGGTCCCGTCACGAGTGCCAGCTTCATCGTCACGATGGACTTGGAACTGGCCTCTCGATATGTCCACTCATTCCCGTGCTTGAGGGGAAACCACCGCAGGTAGTCCCAGAGTTGAGGATCATCGGATTGGGGCGCTCCCAGGAGTGCAAAGGAAACGAGAAGCAGCTGGGTCGCGATCATGAGTATTCCCTTCAATTCACTGGGATTCACATCGGACGGAGAAGCGGGCAGGACTGAGAATCACTGGACACTCGTCTGAATTCGGCCGCTAGTCCGCGTCCGCCGGCTCCTCGTAGGCCTCGATGAGGGTCGTCCACACTGGCTTGAATTTTGAAGGATGCCCTTCGACCGTGAACACGACGTACGGGGAGGTAGCCATCCATGGAGTCGGACCAGGGCCGGGTAGTCGTTCTTCGAGGAGAATGAGGGCCTGGTTGTTCGGGAAGTCCCAACGAACAGTCTTCACCTGAAGCGTCCGCTTCGTCGGGCTGTGCGGCAGGAGGACGGCGACGACGGTCCTCTTGGAGAAGTCGACTTTAGGAATGGGATAACCAGAGAAGAACTCCCCGTAGAGAAGATCAAGTGTGGCCTGCGAACGGATGATGGTAACCTGCTTCTTGGTCACTCCAGGAAGCGCCAGGTTTTTTCCCGCGGCCAGAACGGAGGTCTTGATGGGTCCGAACCGGTGCCCGTTGATCCGCCCGGAAACAAGGTTGAATCCCCGGGTACCTACCTCGGTTTTCTCGATCCAGCGGATGAGTCCCAGGCCGGGAGCGAGCCACATCTCGACCACCGATCCCTCGCCAGACCCGGAAGCGTATGTGATGGTGAACCCTCGACATCCCTTATAGTTCACGCCTTGATTAGTCAGGGTCGCATCGACCTTCAAGACGGTGATCGTAGCCTCGTCATCGTACGCGTAGGGACTTCCCTCCATCGCTCCGAACCAAAAGAGCATCCTGCCGATAGCATGGGAGGGCTCTTTGACTCCGACGATGTTCCCCGTGTTGTACAGGGTGCTCCCCTTGCGGACGAATGGGAAGCCTTGCAGTCTGTACTGCCTGGAGGAAAGCCGCTTGCTCTTTACCACCCTGATTGTCTCTCCATTCTCGGAGGAATAGACCCACTGGTCGCCGTTTCGAAGAGGGAAGTAGGAGGGGGTTTCCTCCTGAACACTCGCGACGAGAAATACGGCGCAGCAAATGGACATCATCTTCCGTCCTTTCTTTCTCGATAAGGGTTTACAAGGTGTTCTGATTTGACTCGATCTCACGGTGAGCCGATGGAATACGGCCGCCCGTCAAGGCCGATGACCTTCGCGCGCCGGAGCCGGTACTCGCCCGGGTGGAGAGTTCCTTCCGTGACGTATTCGGCCACCCCTAGTCCGGGAGCGAACCAAACGAAGAAGCCAAATCGGCTCCCAGGGCCTTTCTGCTCGGCTCGGAAAACGAAGCATTCGGGAATACCGCCGACCGGGGTCATCGCGGTATCGGAAGTCGAGTTGACGACGACGCGCGTCTTTCCGAAGCCCGACTTCGAGACATCGTACATGTGGCCCGCGTTCTGTCCGAAATCGAGAAGAGGTTCCGCAGACGTCGTCCCTTTGAGGGACTTGCTGGTATAGAGGACCGACTTGGTAGCGCCGATGATCTTGCAGAGCATCGACTTTCCCACGAAATTCTTCACCCGGAACCAGCCGGGGTATGAAGGCGGAAGGGAACTTACGGTCATTTTCATGGGAGTAGCCGACCCCTTGGAATGAGCGTACTCCCATTCGTTCCCATTCATGAGCGGAAGAGGCACAAGGCCAGCGATGGTGCCGGACTCGGTCAACGCGACATCACATTGTAGATCGAAGGTGAGACTTCCTTGGATAATGGGTCCGACCTTAAGAGTGTAACTTCCGGGAGATACGAGTTTTCCATCGGAGTCAACCTTGACCCACTCCCACGAATGCGCCTCGCCGGGCTTTACCGTGATTGGGCCGCTCGTTGATGTGATCGGGCTGTAGACGAGGACCTGTCCCTTCCACACGCTCCAGTGGGCTGGTCCGGGCATTGTCGCCGGCGTGTCCCAGTGGCCGTTCCTGAGTGAGAACCGGACCGGAGTACCTTCCTTGATCCTATGGGCAGGCTTCTTCGGAGTCAGCCTGCACTTCCAGTCATCCCCGTTGTCGGGTACGGAGCCCAGGTTGGCCACGAACAGGGCCATTCCCCAAAACAGAAGCATCCTAATTCCCTCCTGATGTACGGCGATTCATGTCGCACATGTGACTCGAATTCCTCCATCTCCCGAGGACCGCAGCGAGCGAGTGCCGTTCGTGTTGCGGTCATCGCGATATGAGAATGTGCGAGTGACGTATGAGAAGTGTGAAGGCATTCCTCCCCTCAGAATGCCCCCGCGCCCGTGCGTCGCTACTCTGGGCAACCGGCGTGCCACCCACCTCCTAGACGAGAAAGCGTGATGCCGAATCGAAATCCGAGAAGAGCGTAGACATCTGTCTACACCGTCGATCAGTCCCCCTGCACTATGTCCAGATACTGCCAGATCGTCGTATTCCCGGGATCGGCCGCACCCTACTGAGCCGACACCTGAAGTGTTGCTGAGGAGGTGGTGTCGAGAGTTGTCGTGCCGGCGTTGGCGGACGCTCCGCCCGTGGCGCTCACAGCCGATCCTCTCGATCGCGGATGTTCAGTGGGTGCTTCACCATGCGAAGGACTCGGGCTCGATCCGTTTCGAGTTGGATCGCAGCGGTAAAAGGCTCGAAGGTTCGATCGCGTTCACCTCCGGCTGGCGGAAGGGGGACTTCACCTGGCGCGAATGGACGTGGGGGCTTCGTCACCGGCTCGCGGGGACGGAAGAGCTCGAACCCCTTCCGGAAAAGGGAATGGCGTTGCGCGTAAAAGCGCTGCCGCCGGACTGGGTGTGGGGAAGGAATACGGCGACGGGACTCCAACCGGGCGATGTCCTCGTAGAACTGGACGGAAGGAGGGATCTCCTAACCGAGGCCGACTTCCTCGCCTATCTCATGCAGGAAAAGAGGCCGGGTCAGGTCGTGGCGGTCCACGTCCGGCGGGGCGGCAAGGTCGTTCGAACGCACATCAAGATTCCCTGACGATCGTATGGCGATCCGGGTTCCGATCTCCGGAGGGCAGCGGACCCTCCGGGTCTTATTCATTCGGGGATCGCATTCTATTTTTCATCACGGGAAATTCAGTCTTTCGCGGTAGATCCTGTACAAATGCGCCCTAGAGGAGACCACGATGAGAAGGGAAACGAAATCCGGCGATGAGGGTCATTCGAGGGCGATCCGTCGCGCGGGCCGGAACTCCGACGCGGCTTGAGCCCCAAGTAATAGGGGCTCCCTGAGTCAAGGGAATCTCCCCCCTTCACGGAAAGGGGGATCCTTCGCGATCGTTTCCGGTGAAGAGATAAACGAGGAGGCGACATGAGTATCCGAAAGGTTCTGTTCCACGGCGCGGGAGTGGCGGCGGTACTCGCCCTCCTGGCGGCGTTTCGCCCCGGACCTTCGGCGGAACGACGCGTCCGCGCAGGCCGGAAGGTGGAACGAATTCAGCGGTCTCCTCGGGAGGATACCTGTATGAAGTCCGTCGTGCCGGCCCGCCAAGAAGGCGAGTCGCGGCCTTCCTCTATGAGCCCCCTCGCCGACCTGGGGGGACTTTCCGCGAGCGATCTGTGCGCTCGCCTGGAGGCGGCCGGGGGTCCGGAAGCCGCGCTCGGCGCCATCTTCGTCCTGGGGAACACGATGCCCATCGGCCATCGTGAGGTCGAAACACTCGTGCGAACTCTCTCCCGGTGGGAAAACGACGTCGTTCGTTGCCAGGCTCTCTGGGCCTTGGGACTGGCCTGGGAAGCGTATCCCCTCGGGGCGGTCCTGGACGTGCTCCGCTCCTCTTCCTCAGTCGAGGTGCGCTGCTCCGCCGTCGCATCGATGGCCGGCCATCTCGACGAGTTCACGAAGAGGGCCGTGAGGAACGAGTTGAGCCGCGAAACCGATGCGCGCCTGTGTCATGAAATCGAGCGTAGTCTCCCTCTCTGACTTTCTTTCTAGGAGGTAAGCCGTGATCCGACTCGCGAATGCAAACAGGAGGTCGGCGCTCGCGCCGGCCATCGCCTGCGGAATCATCCTCTTCGCCTGCGGGACATCCCCCGCGTCGGCGCAGACCAACCTGGCGAAGCGTGCCGTCTTGATGGGCGACTTCGACGGCAACGGGCAAGCGGATCTTCTGACCCTTTCGTCGGATGTGTCCGGTGCTCGTCTGGAGATCTTCCTGGAATTCTCTTGGGGGAATGGGACCTGGGCTTCGCCTCACCCGGTTCTCGTGTGGCTCGTGCCGCCGGACGTCGTTTCGCTCCAAGCGGTCACGGGCGACATCAACGGCGACCGGAAAGACGATTTGATGCTGATCGGCCAAATCGGATCTTCGACTTCGAAAGAGGCGCGCGTCCAGTCGTTCTTCTCCAACGGCGCGGGATTCGTTCAGGGCCCGAGCGCGTTGATTCGACTGACCGCGGCGCTGGTGGACGTCTCCATCCACTGCCGAGACCTGAACGGCGACGGGAAGCAAGATCTGATCTTCATCCGTTCCTCGAGAGCCCGATCGGGGACGGACTTCCAGGCGTGGCTTTCGGACGGCCTCGGCGGCTGGAGCACGACCAATCCGCTCTCTTCCGTGACGCCGATGGGAAAGTTGACTCACGCGATCGCGGCGCTCCGCGTCGCCTCTCAGATCGACCGCGCGAACGGGCGAGCCTCCGCCCGTGGCCCGTTCGATCCGCGCTTGGAACTCGCGGAACGATTCCTCAAGGTTTTCGAGAAATTGACGAGCGTGGAGTCTATCACCAAGAACGCATTCGGCTTCCTCCGCCATTTCGAGAAATACCACGGTCAGGGCATCGTAGGTGAGAGCGGCCAAGGCGGTAGTACATCAGAGCGTACTGGAAAGATGACTGAGAAAGAAATGAAGGAGCGGGAGGAACTGAGGAAGAGGATGGGATCCCGATTTGCTTGGGTTTCAGCCCTCTACCGGATCTATAGCGCCTATAAGTGGGGAAAGAGGATAGACCGCAACAAGGACGACGTGGTCAACCACGTCAGCGAGCAACGATCGCGGTCAGGCCCTTACCCACTGATGTCCGAGAGAGAGAGGGCCGCTCAACACGCCCGGCAGGCTGAGAACGGCGCGCAGAAAGCCCGTGACCGCGAGGACAATGCCGAAAGAAATTACTTCAAAGCGATAGAGGCCGAGCAGAATGCCAAGACACCGGAAGAGAGGCAGGCCGCGGCGAAGGCGACGGAAGCGGCCCGCGCGGCCTGGGAAAAGGCGAGGGCCGAACGCGAAGAGGCGGAAAAGAAGGCGGCAGAAGCGAAGGCGGCGGCAGAGGCGAAGAAGAAAGAGGACGAGGAGAAGAAGGGGAAAAAGGCGGGGATGCCGATCGATCCCCCCGTGTCCGACTTGGGCCTAGAGAAGCTTCCGTATGCCGATCGGTACGGGGTCATCGACTTCCTCGCAATCGGCCTCGTCGCCATTCGTGGCGGCGACGTATTCGTGATCGACGGCAGCGTCTTGGTTAGCCCCGTAGGGGATCGGAACAAGAGCAATCCCAACCCCGAAGGAACGGATCCCGTTGAGGGTCCGCTTACGGCCGAAGAAATGTTGGAAATTATGGCGCGCATCCTCGCCCGCTTCCCTGGCGATCCGCCGGATGAGAATGTGCGGACCGAAGAGTCTTCTTCTGTGGAGGAACTCACGAGGCAGGTGTGGGAGGCCGTGAGCAACCCCAATCCTGACCAACCTTCGAACTCGGGCGGATCGGAGGGAACCCCGCCCGCTCCGAACCCGCTGAAGTGAGGCCGATTCGCGTGGAAGGGCCCCCGGCCATCGGGGGCCCTTCCCATTTTCGCGCACGTTCGGCCGTTCCCAATCGACCCTGTTTGGAACTGTGCCCCCGTTCTGTGATGAGGAGGCAACCGGATCACGGAACTCGCGTTCCCTTTGCGATAGTTTCGGGGAGCGAGATCTTCGAGCGTTTCGCCCGGCTAACAAATGACGGAGGTACCGCCCAATGCGCGAGATTCGCTTTCGCAAGGTGTGGGGGCTGTGCGTCTTCGCGGGACTGACCGCGGGCTGCCCCTCGGAGGAAACCGTTGAAGGCACTTCGCCGGTTGCCCATGTCGTCGGGAACGCCTCTTCGCCCCTCGGGGTCAATCTCGACTTCGTGGACTACTGGTCCGCCCAGTGGCCGTGGAAAGACGCCATGAAACTGGCCGGCGATTGGCTCACCGCCCCCAACCAGCAGACCGACCCATTCGTGTGGGACTCCGGCGTCATCGACATGATCCCCAAGGACGCGGATGGGTATCCCCTGTCTCTGCCCGTGACCGTGGCAGGAACCCAGGCGCCGCAGATCGTCCATACCCTGATTCTGAGAACGGAGGGACTCCACCCCAAGGGGCAGTATACCTGCCTCTATGACGGAGACGGGACGATCGAGTTCGAGATGGATGCGACCATCGTCAGCCAGGCGCCCGGGAAGATCGCGATTCAAGTGAATCCCACGAACGAGGGGATTCACCTGAGGATCACGAAATCGACCCAAGGCAATCACATTCGAAACATCCGTCTCTTGATGCCCGGTTTCAACGATCTTGCCGATCCGTGGCATCCCACCTTCTTGGAGCGACTCAAGAAGTTCTCCGTCGTTCGGTTTGGGCTCTTCCAGAAGATCCTGTGGTCCACGCAGGAGACGTGGGAAAAACGGTCCACCAAGACGTACTACACGCAGGCAAGCGAGCGGGCCGTCGCCGTGGAATGGATGGTCGATCTGGCCAATCGCCTCGGGGCGGATCCGTGGTTTCATATGCCGCACAAGGCGACGGACGACTATGTGAAGAAATTCGCGACGTACGTACGCGACAATCTCGACCCGAAGCGCCGAGCCTACCTCGAGTACTCCAACGAAACGTGGAACAGCACCTACTCGGTCCACGAATACGCGCGAAACCAGGGACTCGCCCTGGGACTCTCCAACGATCCGTTCGAAGCCGCCCTCCGATTCACCGCCAAGAGGGCCGTAGAGATCTTCACAATCTGGGAGGGAGTCTTCGGGAATGCGAAACGTCTCGTGCGTGTCTTGGCTTCGCAATCATCCGTTCCCTGGACGGGGGAAACGCTCATGGATTGGCAGGACGCCTACAAGAATGCGGATGCCTTGGCCATCGGTCCCTACTTCGGAGGCGGTCTCGGGGGGAATCCTCAGACGAAGCAGATGACCGTGGACCAAGTCCTGGATGGCTGTAACGCCGACATCGTGGGCGACGTAGCCGTGCAGATCACCGATAACCTGAAGGAGGCGAAGAAGCGCGGCCTGGACTTGATCGCGTACGAAGGAGGTCAACACCTCGTCGGGGTCGGTGCGCTTGAGGAAGACGCGACCCTCAACTCCCTCTTCGACGCGGCGAATCGTCATGCCCGGATGAAAGACCTCTATCGGAAGCACTTGGATCAGTGGAAAGCGCTGGGGGGGAAGCTTTTCAACCATCACAGCTTCATTAGTGTGAGTGGAAAGTACGGTCGGTTCGGACTCCTGGAGAATCAGCTTCAGGATCCCGCCAAGGCGGTGAAGTTCCAGGCCGTGCAGGAGTTCATCGACAAGAATCCGAGATGGTGGTAGGGGGCCAGGGCGCGGCCTCGCCGTTCGGGTGGGGCCGCGCTCATGGCGCGTACCGTTGCAAGAATTCCAGTTCCTCGACGTGCTCCGATTCGGACGAGCAGTATTCCTGGGTGAGTTCCCGAAGGATTCGCTTCAAGCGCTCCTTGCCGTAGCGCAAGTAGTTCTCCACGTCGTGCTCCGCGCACCCCAGCTTCGTCGCGATCTCCCGTTGCGATTGGTGTTCGAAGTACCGCAGGACCAAGGCGTCGTGATAGGCTAGGTTCAGCCGCGAGCCGTCCCGGCGTAGTCTCTCCAGTCCCATCTGAACGATCGACTTCGCCCAGATCTCGTTGAACCGGCTTTCCTCGGGGGCGGGGACCGGCACTTCCAGGGCTTGCTCCAAGGAGTGCAGCCGCTTCCTCCCTCCGCGCTTCTGGCTGAATTTCTTTCGAAAATCGCTCGCCAAGACGTGCTGAGTGACGCGCATCAAGAGGGTACGGAATTTGCCCTTGTCCCGATCGGCCCGCACCAGGAATTCCTCTCGGCAGACTTGCAGGAAAACCTCCTGGACGATGTCATCGGCATCCGCTTCGGAGAGGCCGTGCCGCTTCAGATACTCGAAGACGGGGGCGCGGTATTTCGAGAGAATTGCCTCCAGGGCTTCCCGCGATCCGGCTTGGGCCTGACCGATCTGGGTCCACATCGTGGTGCTGAAGATGCTCACGAGGGCCCTCCGATACCAGTATAGCCCGAATCCCCTTTCCCGATAGGAAACCGGGGGAGACCGAGTATGGTATAGGGAGATGGCCCTTGATCCTTCTCTGATTCTCACCCTGGCCGCCCGGGAACGATACCTGACCGCGAAACAGATGGAAGCCTGTCGCCTGGAAACCCTGGCGGCGGCCGATCCCGTCGATGCCCTCATTCGCAAAGGATGGTTGACCCCCGATCAGGGGAGGAAGCTCTCGATGCTCGCCGTCCAGGTTTCGGGCGGAAAGACCGGGCTCTTGGACGACTTGCTCGTACCCGCGAAGCTCCTCCTCGGCCGCTATGAAGTCCAGGACTGCATCGGCACGGGCGGAGGCGGCTCGGTCTATCGAGGGATGGACGTCCAACTCAACCGAGCGGTGGCGATCAAGCGGATTCAGCACCAGGACCGGCACCGGTTTCTGCGCGAAGCGAAAGCCACGGCGCGTCTCCAACATCCGCACATCGTATCCATCTTCGACATGGGGGAAGAGGACGGGGCCGGATACCTGATTCTGCAGCTGATCGACGGGCAGGACTTGATTCACTGGCTCCAACAGTCCCATCCCGGCTTTCCCGACGTCGCCCGCGTCCTTCAGGAAGTATCCGAGGCGATCGCGCATGCTCATGCCCATCGAATTCTCCATCGCGATCTCAAACCGCAAAACATTTTGATCGATGGCGCCGGAAAAGCCTACGTCACCGATTTCGGCCTCGCCCGCGAGCTGGATAGCACCTCGCAACACACCCTACCGGGCACGCTTCTGGGTACGCCGGCGTACATGTCGCCGGAGCAGACCGGAGGGGACCCCTCGGAGGTCATCGAGCAGAGCGATGTCTTCGCTCTGGGCGCGACTCTGTACTATGCCCTGGTGCGAAAGCCCCCGTTCGCAGGTAAGACGATCCAGGAGGTCGTCCTCAAGATCCAGTTGGAGGAGCCCGAGCGGCCCCGCAGCCTGAACCCCGCAGTTCCTTCGGAGCTCGAGAAGATCTGCATGAAGGCGCTGGAGAAATCTCCTTCGCGTCGATATGCCACGGCGTCGGCGTTGGCGAAAGATCTTGCGCGGTATCGCGCGGGCAAACCGATCGAGGCTCGATCGGCCGGCGCCTTCGAGAGAATCTTCCGATGGTCACGACGCCGCACGACGCCCCTCTTGGCGGGAGGGATCGGAGTGTTGGGATTGGCCCTTCTCCTCCTGTGGATTACCACACGTCCGAAACCGCCCCCCCAAAGCCCAACATCGGATTCGCCGACGGTGGTGCCGCCGAAGTCGCACACGGAGCCACCGGCGGAAAGGTCTCCTCCCCTTCCCTCCCTCCGTCGTGCGGTCCGCGACGGCGATGTGGCCCGCGTAGACTGGAGGTACGATTTCAGCCGGCCGGACCAGCTACTCGATTGGTCGGTGGCGCCGGACGAGCCGGATCCCTGGGCGGGATACTCGCTGGATCTCCGAGAAGGTACCCTTCGTCTGGATAACGCGCGTGCGGCATTTGTCGCCCCTCTGGAGGGCGAACAGGAATTGTCCGTGTCCTTCACAGTGTCGGAGATGGGAGGACTCTCGGTGGGTCTGACTCTGGGGGGCTATTCCTGGGCGGTCCAGGACGCGAAGAGCTTCGTTCTGCGAACGCCTTCGGGTCGCGAAATCGAGGAGAGTCGCACGTCGGCTCGTCTGGTGGAAACGACGGTCGCGAGCATGGGCATCTCCTCCGGCAAGATTTGGGTCGGAGTCGGGGGGAAAGAGCTCTTCCGGACCGCGCTGCCGGAGCCGCCGATCTCCGCGCGCCCCGCGCTCTTCGCGAACCGGAATACCGGCATCCGTTGCGGCAAAATCCGGATCCGCGGCGATCTCCCGGGTTCGTGGAGCGGTGAGACGCGCAAGCGATATGAGGCCTTGGAGGCGGCGACGTTCGATCCTTCCAAGGATCTCCTGCAAACTCCTTCCCTGACAGGGTACGAGACGACGCGGCAAGGAACTTGGGTCACGGAAGAGGATCGATTCTGCGGACACGCAGAACCAGGCGAGCGGGCAGGATTGCTGATCCGGGGTGCGGCTCGCGCGTTCCGACTTCAATTTCGATGTGCGCAACAGTCGGCTCCTCGGATGACCCTGGGGATCCGTACGAAAGACGGCTGGTCGCAGTACCGCCTGCCGCTCGGCGAGCCGAACGTCGAGAAACTTGTAGAGGTCGTGGTCCTGGGGAAATGGGTCTCGTGCACCGTAGATCAGCGTACCGAGGTCCTCCCCGTCGCTACGCAACCCCCGGAACCGGATGGCCCGCTGATCCGCCTCGAAGTGGAATCCGGTAACGGCTATGTTCGCCGGATGCTCCTCGAGGAGATTCGAAATCCGCCGCCAGATTGAGATCCAGTCCTCGGTGGCCGAAGACGACTTCGCGCCGGGCCAGGGGGACCGGATAGTCCTTATTCATCCGTTCCAGGACGCGCCGGATCGACTCCAAATCGACGAGCGTCTTACGCTCCTTCTTCTTGAGGATGCCCGACGCGATGAGGACGCACTACATCCCGGCGGCGCTCATCGAGTTCGAGCCGGGCTATAATCTCCAGGCGCGAGGCCAGGATCGTTTGAAACTCCCTCTCCCCTGACAAGACCGCCCCATTCACCTGCCGATATCGACAGTTCATGCTCAACTCGCCGAAGATCGAACCTGCGTCAGGCGGAGCACACGTGGAGATGCCCGGGGCCGCCTGTCCTTTTCTTGGACCGGATTACGATATCCACATCTCGTCCAAGGGCGGTAAGGAACCTGATGAGGCGCTCGGTCGAGAACCCCGAGAGACGTCCTCGCAGCAGTGCCGAGACTTTGGGTTGATCGACGCCCAGGATTTTCGCTGCCGCCGACTGTGTGAGCCTGCGGCTCGAGATGGCCTCCGCGATCTTTGCGGTGAGTTCCGCTTTCGCGAGCGCCTCTTCTGGCGACGTGACCTCGAGATCCTTGAATACGTTGCCGCTGCTGGTCGTACTGTTGCTTTTGTGTTTCACGGGGCTCTCCTTTCGGCCTTGCGGTTTGCGTGAATCTCCTCGGCACGCTTGAGGCGCTTTTTCACGAGTTCGATCTCTTGTACGGGCGTCTTGATTCCCTTCTTCGACTTCTTCTGGAAGGCGTGCAGGACGTAGATAACGCCCGGCAACTTCACCGTGTAAACGGCTCGATACGCGTTTCCGTCAAAGTCATCGACGACCTCGAGAACCCCCGTCCCGCCGAAGCCCCGAAGGGGTTTCGCGTCCGGGTGCTTTTGGCCGGACTGGGCCAAGTAGAGGGCGTATCCCATGACGTGTCTCACTGTTTCCGGAAATTTCTTGAGGTCCTCCCTGCTGCTCGCGATCCACACGACGGGCCTCAGCGACGATGGCATCTTCATTGGAATATGCCAGTTATGGCATGATTCTGCAAGGAGTGTTGAGGCGCGCTCGAAAGTCCTCGAGGGGCCGTGGCGCCCGCCTCCATCACTTCTGGCGAGGTGGTGTCCATGTACTACTGAAGCACCTGCGTTCGGTGATGCCCGATCTCGTGGGAGACCAGATGCGCCGCCGCTTCCCGGCTGTGCCCCCTCACCGGTAGGTCCTTCATGCGGGAGACCGCGTAGGACCTGCGTAAGTCGTGGAAGGTCGTCCCACTGGCCCGTCCCACTCCGACACCCCGCAACTGGGCATAGATCCAGTCTGCGCAGGACTTGAACGTCGGGTAGCCCACCGGGATCAGCCCTCGGTCGCCGCTCGTGGCCGGCTTGACCGTTTCCAACGCCTCCGCCTGCTCCCGCGTGCGGATCAGGACGAAGCGCGAGGCGCCGCCCTTCGTGCCGCGCGTGATCGTGATGCGGTCAGGCTTCGCGTCCTTGTGCGGACGGAAGAGCGCGGTCTCCTCGAAGCGCACTCCGAAGTACCGGGCGAGTAGGAGTTGCGCGCGGATGGCCCGGTGCTCGACGGCGTTGAGGATCGACCGCCACTTCTCCTCCGAGACGCTGTTGCCGGTGCGCGTTTAACGCGGACCGGGCTCGATTCCAAGTTCGCGATTCGAGCGCGGCACGAGGTTGGCCTTGCCGATCTTCCGCACGAGCCAGCGGAGATCGGCGAGTGTGTTTTCGAGGGCGCGGCGGCCGTGTCGGATCTGTGCGACGAGTATGGGATGCACCCAACCCCGTTGTACCGGTGGCGAAGGGATCTCTTCGAGAACGTGCCGGCGTTGTTTGAACGATCAAACGGGAGCCGGGAGGGAAAACTGGAAAAGACCGTCGATGCGCTCCGGGAGAAACTGGCTCGGAAAGACGAGGTTCTGTCCGAGCTGATGGAGGAACACGTGAAGCTAGAAAACGGTCTTGGGGAAATCTGAAGGGGCTCTGGGTTGGCGTCGACCTGCGGGACGAGGTGATCGATTTCGTTCGGCGTTGGAACCAGAAGACCGAGATCGCCGTCGACCGTGTGGTCACCTGGGTAGGCCTGAGTCGGGGAAAGTACTACGAGTGGCGAGAGCGGTACGGAAAGGTGAATGAACACAATGGGTGGATCCCCCGAGACGCGTGGCTGGCCCCGTGGGAGCGCGAGGCGATCGTGCCGTCGTCGAGCGCTCCCGCGATACTCCAGATGGCCCGACCGGGATCCTTGGCGAGCGCCTTCGGGTCGAGGCTCACCTCCGGTCTTGTCTCGGGCCTGAGTCGCGCGGGTTAGCCCTCGAGCGCACGGATCCCCTCGTTGGCGACATCGAGGTTGTCGGCCGTGAGGCCGGTCAGGATGAGGTCGGTGCTCTTCCGCTTCTCGGCCAGCGCCGCGCGGAGCTACGGCGCCACTTCCGCGGCGATGATGCGCTTGAGGCCGGTGACGTCGTCGAAGACGTCGGTCCGGCTATCGCTTCCGGGAACTCCTCCAAGAACATCACGCTCTCGGAAGCATGTCCGCCAAGGGGAACTGTTACGACAACGCCGCGCTGGAGTCCTTCTTGGGCGACCCACGAAAACCGAGCTTTCGATTCGGTCGAGCCCTTTTACAATCGCGTCCGAATCCACTCGTTTTCGGATCATCGTTCCCCTCTTGACTTTGAGACCCCATGTTCGGCATAACTCTCTCCGGAACACTCCGTCGCTCTTCTCCAAGATATCGGGGCAAGATCACGAGCGCCATCCCCGATTTCTTGGAAAGCCCGTGCACGGCCGTGGAGGAGGACAACAAAGCATGCTCGACACCGCGCTGAGGGATTGGGCTCGAACCCGACTCACGGAGATCGGCTGGGCCGATGTGGTGGTGGGAATTCCCTGTTTCAACAGCGAGCGAACCATCGCCCACGTGATGAAGGCCGCGTCGGAGGGCATGAGCAAGTATTTTCCCGGAAAGGCGCTCCTTCTCATCGTCTCCGACGGAGGGTCCACCGACTATACCCGCGAGGTGGCCCAAAAGACGAAACTGGCCCGCGGAGTCGACAAGATCGTGACGATCTACCGGGGGGTCCCGGGCAAGGGAACGAGCCTACGATGCGTCTTCGAGGCGGCGCTCCTTCTCGAAGCGAAGGCCTGCGCCGTGTTCGACAGCGATCTGCGGAGCATCACGCCCGATTGGGTGAAGTCGGTGGTCTCGCCGGTCGTGGAGCAAGGGTACGACTTCGTCAGCCCTTTCTACGTGCGCCACAAGTACGACGCGACGATCACGAACAACGTCGCGCGGTCGCTGACGCAGGCGCTGTACGGCAAGCGATTGCGCCAGCCGATCGGCGGAGAGTTCGGACTCTCCGCCCCCCTCATGAGGTTCCTCACGAAGGAGGACGTCTGGGAGACCGACGTCGCCAAGTACGGCATCGACATCTGGATGACGACGGTCGCGATCTGCGAAGGATTCAAGATCTGCGAGACGTTCCTCGGCAGCAAGGTGCACGATCCCAAGGACCCGTCGGAGTCTCTCGGCCCGATGTTCCGCCAGGTCGTGGGGACACTCTTCGCCATGATGAAGAAATACGAACCGTTTTGGAAGAGAGTTCGGGGGAGCGAGGCGGTCCCCCTGGTCGGCGAGGTCATGAACGTCGAGCCGGAGGCCGTCGAGGTGTCCCTCGAGAATCTGGCGCGCCGGTTCCGCGAGGGGTTGGAGCACTTCGGCGTCGTCTGGAAGCAGGTCATGGGGGAAGCTCAATTCCGGGAACTGGACGTGCTGGGTCGCTCCTCGCCGGAGGCGCTCGATTTCCCGGTCGACCTTTGGGTGGACACCGTCTACGATTTCGCGATCGCCTACCAGCGCTGGGCCGGCGATCGGAAACAGCTCGTCGAGATGCTGGTCCCGATCTACTTCGCGCGCGTCGCCGGCTTCGTCAACCAGACCCGGACGCTCTCCGCGGCGGACGCGGAGGCGATCATCGACCGTCAAGTGCATCGGTTCGAAGAGATGAAGGACGCTCTCCTCGATCGGTGGGACGCGGGAACCCAGCAGCTGGACCTCCCACCTGCGTAAAGACGTGATCCGCTTTTCCCGAGGACGTTTGAATCTTGACGGTTCCGAGCGCTTGGAGTAGAAAGCGTCCGTCGGAGGAGAAAGCATGCACCCCTACCTCAGATCCGAGACGGGCCGCGGTGGAAACCTCTTCCCCCCGTGGGGCCCCAGGCCTCTCGGCAGGGAGTCGGACCATGTGGACGCGTGAGACTCTGCACTCCCTGTTGTCCGAGCGGCTCCAGGACTTCCGCCTCATCAGCGTCTGCAACCGCGAACCCTACATCCACCGACACACACCGGAGGGCATCCGATCCACCGAACCTGCCAGCGGAGTCGTGCGGGCGTTGGACCCCGTGATGCAGGCCACCGGCGGAACGTGGATCGCCCACGGAAGCGGGACGGCGGACCGGGAGACGGCCGACCCGAGAGGCCGGTTGCGCGTCCCTCCCGGCTCCGAACGCTACCTTCTTCGTAGGCTCTGGCTCTCGAAGGAGGAGGAGGAGGGATACTACTACGGCTTCTCCAATGAGACGCTGTGGCCCCTCTGCCACATCGCGCATCAGCGCCCGGCCTTCGAAGAGACCCACTGGAAGCAGTACGCGGCGGTGAACGCTCGGTTCGCGGACGCGGTCGTCGAGGAGGCCGGCGACGATCGCGTGCTCGTCTTCATTCAGGACTACCACTTCGCGTTGCTCTCCAAGCTCGTGAAGGAACGGATGCCCAAGGCGATCGTATGTCAGTTCTGGCATATCCCTTGGCCGAATCCCGAGGCGTTCCGCATCTGTCCGTGGAAATCGGAATTGCTCGAGGGCCTCCTGGGGAACGATCTCCTCGCCTTCCATATCCAGCACCACTGTAACAACTTCCTGGAAACCGTCGACCGGGAAATCGAATGTCGAATCGATCGCGAGAATTACGGCGTGGCGATCCGGGGAAACCACACGCTCATCCGGCCCCATCCGATCAGCGTGGACTTCGAGGCGATGGACGAACAGGCTCGCTTGCCCATGACGGAACGGCGGATGGCGGAGTTGCGCCGCCGGTGGCGTCTCGAGGGACTCCGCGTCGCCCTCGGGGTCGATCGCATGGACTATACCAAAGGGATCCCGGAGCGGCTCCGAGCGGTCGATCGCTTCCTCCACCGTCACCCGGAGTTCGTCGGCCGGTTCGTCCTCGTTCAAGTCGGCGTGCCGAGCCGTACGCACATCCGTGCCTACCAACGCCTCCAGGACGAAGTGGAGTCGCTGGTGGAGCAGGTGAACTGGAACCACCGCACGGCCACGTGGGAACCGATCGTCTTCGTCCCCGAGTATCAGGATCGGTGCGAGCTCGTGGCGTACTACCGGCTGGCGGACGTCTGCCTTGTCACCTCTCTTCATGACGGCATGAACCTCGTCGCCAAAGAATTCGTCGCCTCCCGGTGCGATCGCGCGGGGGTGCTGATCCTGAGCCGTTTCACCGGTGCCGCGCGCGAGTTCGCCCAGGCGATTCTCGTCAATCCGTACGCCGTTGACGCGACGGCCGACGCCCTCCACGCCGCGCTCGTGATGCCCGTGGAGGAACAGGCGTCGCGAATGGACCGCTTGCGGGAGGCGGTCCGGGAACAGAACGTCTATAAATGGGTCGGCAAGTTGCTATTGCAGGCCGCCCGATTGGAGCCGACGTGGGTCGAGAACCCTACTCGCTCCTGACGATCGCCGAGATCCGGGAGATCCTCCACCGGCGTGCCGTCGGCGAGCAGGAACTCCTCGAAAACATCGAGGAGGTCGACGGCGCGTCCATCTACTACCACACGCACAGCTATTACCTGCGCGGGAAATACCGGCACGACCGGTACCCGAACGACTTCGCGACCTGGGTCGCCGAACACGTGAGGGATCGCGTGCTCAGCGAGCGCCTGGCCATGGTCGACCCCTCCGCTTTTCTAGATGTCGAGGCGCTCCGGCGGGGCCTGATCGCCGTCCTCGAAGAGCATCTCGATTCCCTGCGGTTCTCGCCCAGGGCCCTGTTCGGCGATCCCTTCGAATTCGTCCGCGCCCACATCGTGGTACTACCCACAGGGATCGCGGTCGGAAGCAGAGCGGATCTGAGGGCGGCGCTCGCGTCCGCCTTACCGGAGACGCTCTTCTACCACTTCTTCGAAGACGTCTTCGGGCGCGGCCGGCGGTCCGGTTCGCTCGTAGCGTGGGTGGCCGAGGATCTGGGAGACGCGCCTCTGGCGGCGGCGCTGGCGCGCATCAATCCGTACTGCCTCCACTTGGAACAACTCCGGGACCGAATTCTCCGAGCGTTCGACGAAGGCGAGGGAAAAGCCTGATGGGACGACTCCTGGACCGGTACGCCGATGTGTTGATTCCCGGCCGGGCGGAGATGCTTCGACGCCTCGCGGGTCCCCTGGAGGGTCTCCGTTTCCTCCATGTGAATTCCACGAAGGTCGGCGGGGGCGTCGCCGAGATGCTGCAAAGCCTCATGCCCTTGTTCGAAGATCTCGGCCTCCGCCCGCGCTGGGAGATCGTGGAGGGGACGCCGGCGTTCTTCGAAGTCACGAAGGCCTTCCACAACGCGCTCCAAGGGATGAGCCTTGCCCTGACTCCGGCGATTCGACAGACGTACCTCGACGTCGCGCGCGCGAACGCCGCGCGGCTCGATCTCGACGCGGACGCGGTCGTGATCCACGATCCGCAGCCGGCTCCGCTGGTCGAGAAGCGGAACGGGGCGGCGCCCTGGATCTGGCGCTGTCACATCGACCTGTCGCGCCCCGACCGAGAATTCTGGGAGTTCCTGCGGAACTTCGTGATTCGCTACGACGCCGCGATCTTTTCTTTGCCCCAGTTCGCGCGGCGAATGCCTCTTCCCCAGTTCCTCGTCTGGCCGGCGATCGATCCGCTCTCCGATAAGAACGTCCCCCTGCCTCCCGAGGAAGTGGAGGCGACGTTGCGACGGCTCGCGGTTCCCACCGACCGCCCCATCGTCCTGCAAGTTTCCCGGTTCGACCGATTCAAGGACCCCCTCGGCGTGATCCAGGCGTATCGACTCGTCCGCCGGCGCGCGGACGCCGTACTCGTGCTGGCCGGGGGAGGAGCCGACGACGATCCCGAAGGGGCGGCCGTTCTCGCGGAAGTCCGCTCCGCCGCGGAGGGCGACCCCGACATTCACGTGTTGTCGCTTCCGCCCACGGCGCATCGGGAGATCAACGCGCTCCAACGCGCCGCGACGGTCGTCGTGCAAAAATCGACGCGCGAGGGCTTCGGCCTCACCGTGACCGAGGGAATGTGGAAAGGGA
>Ga0114945_10000516_pt1 | contig 24898 bp, 23 predicted proteins | sample OV2TP3_FD_87194 | JGI IMG/M metagenome (GOLD analysis project Ga0114945, IMG submission 87194) | Hot spring microbial communities from Beatty, Nevada to study Microbial Dark Matter (Phase II) - OV2 TP3 | ecosystem: Environmental > Aquatic > Thermal springs > Hot (42-90C) | place: USA: Beatty...
ACGGCGACATCCGCCCGGCCGAGGCTCCGCATGGCGCGGGCGACGCTGTAGCGCTCCACGCCCGGATCAATCCTGCCGCGCCGCCGGATTCCCGCGGTGTCAATGAAGAGGTATTCGGACTTCTTGTGGCGGACGAGTGTATCTATGGAATCCCGCGTCGTGCCGGGAACCTCACTCACCACCAGACGGGTCTCGCCCAGCAGGGTGTTGATGAAGGTGGACTTGCCGACGTTGGGGCGTCCTACCACGGCGACCTTGGGGGTCTCCGCGGCAGCGGCCTCATCAGATTCGGCCGCCGGGGGCGGGATCAAGGGGTAGAGCGCGTCCAACAGCTCGGCGACGCCTGCCCCGTGCTCGGCGGAGAGGGGATACAAGGGCTCCACGCCCAGGGCGTAGAAGTCTCCGATCAGCGGGTCGGACTTGGGAGTGTCTAGCTTGTTGATCGCGACGTATACGGGCTTGGGCACTCCGCGCAGCAGTTCCATGATCTCCCGGTCAGTTGGCGTGAGTCCCTCGCGTGCGTCCAGAAGAAAGATCAGGGCGTCCGCCTCCTCAATGGCCAGGCGGACCTGGTCGCGGATCAACTCCAGCATCCGGTCCCCGGCGGACGGGACCAACCCGCCGGTGTCAATGAGGCGAAACGGCCGGCCCCGGTATTCGGACTCGGCGACATGCCGGTCGCGCGTGACTCCCGGGAAGTCCTTGACGATGGCCTGACGCCGCCCGAGCACGCGGTTGAACAGCGTGGACTTGCCGACATTCGGACGTCCGATGATGGCAACGGTAAACATATGAGTCACGGTACCAGAAATCCCCTCCCCTTTGTAAGGGGAGGCAAGGTGGGGTAGAGGCGACGAATCTCTACCTCCCCGCGCCCCTCCTTACAAAGGAGGGGTAATTCTCGGTTATAATGCTCCCATGGACTGGGGTGCGATCACAACCGTCCTCCTGGACATGGACGGGACGCTGCTCGACAGGGCCTTCGACGATCATTTTTATCTGGAGGCTCTGCCGGAACGTTATGCCGCGGCGAGAGGACTCCCTGTCGAAGCGGCCCGTGAGCGACTCATCACCCTCTATCAAGCCGCCGAGGGCGAGCTGGACTGGACCGACCTCGACTATTGGACTCGGACGCTGGGCCTCGACGTGCCGGCCATCAAAGACTCTCTGCGGCATCGCATCGCCCCGCATCCGGACGGGCTGGTCTTCCTGGCCTTCCTACGAGAGTTGAAGATCCCGGTGCACCTGGTCACGAACGCCCACCCCAAGACCCTGGCGATCAAAATGACGCAGACCGGCCTCGACACGCATCTTGACCGGATCGTCTCGGCCTTCGATGTGGGGTGCCTCAAACACAAGGTGGATTTCTGGGTCGAGACCCAGGCGGTCCTGAGGTTCGAGCCGAGCACGACCCTGCTGGTGGATGACGACGAAGCCGCGTTGATCTCCGCCGACGCGCACGGGATCAGACACCTCTATCACCGCTCGAAATCCAGCTCCGCCTTGCCGCCCCAGGCCTCCACGAAGTACCACTCCATCGAGTCCTTCCACGCGCTCATGGAATAAGTGTCTGTGAGGAACTGCGTCACGGCAGGTCCATGCCGCGTTCTTGCCCATTCACGTGCTCGCCGTACGGTGGAAGCGTTGTGAGACGGGGGTCGTCCACGGGGCCGCCGACCGTGAAGTGATACAGCGACTGGAAGGTGAAATCCTTGAAGCCGAACACCTCATGCACAGGGTCGTCGAAGAAGCAGCCGATGCCCGTCGCGCGGACGCCGGACGCTTCGGCTTCCAGATAGAGGACTTGCCCGATCACCCCCGTCTCCCAGAACAGACGCCGGTAGAACCACGGGCCGTGCCGTCGTAAGGACGGCTCGAACTCCGCGATCATGCCGAGCGCGAAGGCGCCGTCCCCAGCGATCTCCTGGTGGCAACTGACGGCTGTGGCGATTCGGCGCGTGTCGCCCTCTTCAAGCAGGTAGAGCGGGAGGTCAGGCGGGCATCCCGGCGGCATGGCCCACGCAAACTGTTCGTGCATGGCTTTCCTGAGTGTGTCCACCTTGGCGGGGTCCCGGGCCAACGCATACAACCCCGGCGGGATCCCATCCACTCGATGGACGAACAAGGCCAGGTGAATGGTCGGATCCCAGGGTATCGCATCCCACGGCATGGGCCGCCGGATGACTGCAAGTTCGGTGTGGGGCATGACCCGTGCGAGCATGGCATAAAACCGCTCGGCTGGAACGGAGGTCTTCCCATCGCAGGCCAGCAGGCTTCGTCGTTGATGGATGATGCGGGCGGCCGAGGGTCTGCCGGCAGGGGCTCCGCCCGCGTGCGGTGGTTCAGTCGGAGGAGCAAGCTCGAGTCCGAACAGGTCGCTGCTCTGTTTGCGCGACGCGGCCGCGACTTCATCAATAATCTCCCACGGCACGGGATCGTCGGCACTGAGCCGATTCGCCTTGCCGTGCCAGCGCTGTTGCGTCAGCTCGCGGATCTGCTCCGGATCGAGACAGAGCGGGAGCACATAGTCCTCTCCTCCCTGCCAGCCCCTGGCGGGATCGGTCGGGTAAACGACCATGACCAACTCCGGGTGTTCCCGCTCGGCGCCGGTGAAGTCTTCGGCACGGTTCAGACCCAGCAAGTCTTCGATGGTCTCATCCGACAGCCCACCCAGGGCCACCGCCCTCCATCCCAGCGTCGCCACGGCGATGCGGAACGTCGCGATGGCGTGCCCTGCGTCATGCTGGCAATAGCGAAACGCGCGCTCCCCGTATTTCCAGGCCTCCCGCCAGTACACAGACGAAAGCCCGACCAGAAAGGCCTGCGGTGGAAAGTCTCGCATGAGCGATGCATAGGTCTCATCCGGACAATCCGCGCGCCGCTCCAGCCCATGTTCCTTGGGCGCGTAATGGTAGAGGCCGGGCGTTTCGGCCAAGCCGGGGACTGCGCCGATCAGCAGATAGCCCTCGGTGGGATGCAAGTTGCCGCTGGAGGGATTGCTTCGAAGCGCCCATCGTGAGCCGCCCGCCTGCTTCCAGGCCGAGAGGGCCAGCGCGTATTCAAACAATCGAGAGAGAGCGCGAAGGGTCACTGGCGCGCTCGGCACGGTGTAGGGACGATAGAGATGATCGTAGGGGGGGGAGAGGGGATCGTCGTCATGGCCCAGGAGCGGCAGGGGGATAAGCGGCGCTCCCTCAAAGCGGCGGAACGGGTTCGGCTGATTTTCCCAGTCCAGGTAGCCGAGCGCGCGGGCATAGCGGTTGAAGTGATGCTTGGTTTCCTGGTGGTACCGCATCACCGTGCCGAACGGGTCCATTTCGATCCGGTCTCCGCCCTGCATGATACATCACTCAAGTATCGCTTGACTCACTCCGGCATTGGATGGTAGGGACTCGCTCGATATGGGCAAGCTCGACCTCGCCAAGGCCATTCTTGAGACCGGGTCCTTCCATTGGAAGGCGACTCCCCGGTTCACCCTGGCCTCCGGGCGCGTCAGCGAATACTACGTCAACTGCAAGCAACTGCTCTCGCATCCGCAATATCGGCGGATCCTCGCCGAGTTGATCGCCGAACACCTCAAAGGATGGGACATCCAGGCCGTCGGGGGGATGGAAATCGGCGCGATCCCAATCGCGACGTCGGTCTCCGACCATGTCTATGACCGGACAGGTCGAGAGTTGCGCACCTTCGTGGTGCGGAAGAAGCCGAAGGATCACGGCATGAAGCACGCGGTGGAAGGCGCCTTCCACCCGGGAGACCGCGTCCTGATCCTGGATGATGTGCTTACCACCGGCCAGGCCACGATTGACGCCGTCACCCAGGCGCGTGCCGCCGGCCTGGAGGTGCGCCACGCGCTCGTCATCGTGGACCGCCAGGAAGACAACGGCCGCCAGCGCATCGAAGCCCTCGGCATCCCGCTCACCAGCTTGCTCACGTTACAAGACCTGAAAGCCCTCAAAGGCAAACCAGACGCCTAGTCGGAGCCGGGTTGGGTTTCGAGAAGCCTGGCACCGTGGCGGACGGCCAGAATTTGGAGGGAGGGTGGGGCTTTCAACGTCCGATAGATGATGCGGTAGTCGCCGACAAGAAGCTCGCGCAGACCACTGGACGGGAATTCAGGCACAAGCCGTCCTGATTCAGGGAACTCTTCGAGCCGGGCGACTTTCGTCTTGATCGAGGAAGCGAAGGTACGAGCGGCGGATGGTTTGTCAGCCTGAATGTGTCGGGTGATGTCAAGAAGACTATCGAGAGCGGGGCGAGTCCAGACAACAGGGGTCCGTTTAGGCATTCAGAACCTTGTCCAACTCGGCCATCGCCTTGGCATGCGAGACGACTTCCCCCTTCTCGGCCGCCCTGATCCCTGTAAGGATATCCTCCAGCAGTTCAAGCCGTTCCGTTTTGCGCTCGTATTCGTGGACATCCTCAAGGACTGCAGCGGACCGCCCCCGTTGCATCAAGATCACCGGACGCTTGGTCTTTTTTACCTTAGCGATGATCTCCGCCGTCCGAAGCCGGAAATCGCTGATCGGCGTGAGATCTTCCGAGAGGCGCACCTTTGCCATATACCCACCCCCCTCAAATGAATGTGGATATTAAACGTACAGTTAGAATACCTATTGCCTGTCTCATTGTCAATGACTTAACCTGCAACAGTCCCCCTCACCAGCCTGCTCACCCTCCAGGATTTAAAGGAGCTCAAAGGCAAGCCCGACGTGTAGCCCTGTTATACCCCTCTTCCCCGGTGGGGAGAGGGTCAGGGTGCTTCGACGAGCTCAGCACGAACGGTTTAGGAGCCTGATTTCTTGCCCGCTCTCGGCCAGTGTGTTAGATTCGCGGCAATGATGAGCCGCACATACGACCCCCAGCAGATCGAGGGCAAGTGGCAGGTGGTGTGGGCTGAGCAGCAGACCTTCCGGGTGACCGAGGACCCCACCCGCCCCAAGTACTATTGCCTGGAGATGTTCCCCTACCCCTCCGGCCGCATCCACATGGGCCATGTGCGCAACTATGCCATCGGGGACGTGATCGCGCGGTACAAATTCATGCGCGGCTTCAATGTGCTGCATCCGATGGGATGGGACGCCTTCGGCCTGCCCGCTGAAAACGCGGCGATTGAAAAAGGCGTTCACCCGGCCCTATGGACTGACGAAAATATCCTATACATGCGCAATCAGCTAGAGCGCCTGGGCCTCTCCTACGATTGGACCAGGGAGATCACCACCTGCGAGCCCGATTACTATCGTTGGAACCAGTGGCTGTTCCTGGAATTCTTCGAGAAGGGCCTGGCCTACAAGAAGCGCTCCAGCGTGAACTGGTGCCCCAGTTGCGAGACCGTGCTCGCCAACGAGCAAGTGGAAGAAGGCCGCTGCTGGCGATGCGACACCGTAGTGGTTCAGAAGGAACTCGACCAGTGGTTCTTCAAGATCACGGCCTATGCCGAGGAACTGCTGAGCGGGTGCGACCGCCTGACCGCCTGGCCCGCGCGCGTGCTCGCAATGCAGCGCAACTGGATCGGCAGGAGCGTCGGCGTGGAGGTGGACTTCCCCCTGACCGAGCCCCTCGACGGGCTCGGGGCGATCCGGATCTTCACCACCCGCCAGGACACCATCTTCGGCGCGACCTTCATGAGCCTGGCGCCGGAGTCGCCGCTGGTCGAGCGGCTGATCGAAGGCCGTCCCCAGGCTGCGGCGGTGCGGGAGTTCGTCGCGCGGGTCTCCCGGCAGGACAAAGCGGTCAGGACCGCCGCCGATCGGGAAAAAGAAGGCGTCTTCACCGGCGCCTACGCCGTCAATCCCTTCACGATGGACCGCATTCCGATCTGGGTCGCCAACTTCGTGCTGTACGAATACGGGACGGGAGCAATCATGGCGGTGCCGGCCCACGATCAACGCGACTTCGAATTCGCCGGCAAATACGGGATCCCGATCAGGCTGGTCATACAGAACCCGGACAAAACTCTGGTAGAGCCGCTTTCCGCCGCGTACGAGGAGCAGGTCGGCACGCTGGTCAACAGCGCCCAGTTCTCAGGACTGGGCGTCGCCGAGGGAAAAGCGAAAATCGCCGACTTCGCCGAGACCAGTGGCATGGGTTCCCGCACGGTGAACTATCGGTTACGGGACTGGGGCATCTCGCGGCAGCGGTACTGGGGCACCCCGATTCCGATCATCTACTGCGACGCCTGCGGGACCGTGCCGGTGCCGAAGGCCGATCTCCCTGTGACCTTACCCAAGGATGTCCCCTTTACCGGCAAGGGGGCGTCTCCGCTGGTGCAGGCAAAGGACTTTGTCAACACCCGATGCCCGAAGTGCGGCGGCGCAGGCCGGCGGGAGACCGACACGATGGACACCTTCGTGGATTCCTCCTGGTACTTTCTGCGCTACTGCTCGCCGCATGAGGAGCGGCAACCGCTCGATCCCGCCAAGGCGGCTCATTGGATGGCGGTGGACCAGTACATCGGCGGCATTGAACACGCCGTGCTGCACCTGCTCTATGCCCGCTTCTTCACCAAGGCGGTGCGGGACCTGGGCCTTATCAAGGTGGGCGAACCCTTCGCGGGCCTCTTGACGCAAGGCATGGTGTGCAAGGAGACGTACCGGTGCGAGGAGCACGGCTGGCTGTTTCCTGGAGAGCAGATAGGTTCTGAGAAGAGCGGCTGGCGCTGCGCGCAGTGCCAACGGCCGGCCGAAAAGGGCCGCGTCGAGAAGATGTCCAAGTCCAAGAAGAACATCGTGGACCCGGAGCAACTGATTGCCACCTACGGCGCCGACACGGCCCGCCTGTTTTCCCTCTTTGCGGCCCCCCCGGAGAAGGATCTTGAATGGAGCGACGACGGCGTGGAAGGCGCGTACCGGTTTCTGGGGCGAGTCTGGCGGCTGGTACACGAGTTGGCCCCGACAATTAGAACGCCGCTCAGCCGAGACTTCGCGGCTGCGGAAGCCGCAGGCGCTCCGGGTGCGGCACGTGTTAGTAATCTGCGGCGGCTCACACATCGGACCATCAAGAAAGTGACGGAGGACATCGAGCGAGAGTTCCAGTTCAACACGGCCGTGGCCGCGCTCATGGAGTTCGTGAACGGGCTCTACAAGGTTGCGGCCGAGACCAGAGAAGGGGGAAAGACAGAGGAGGCTACCGCGCTGCGTGAAGCGATCGAGGCCCTGCTGCTCCTGCTCTCGCCCTTCGCTCCGCACCTCGCGGAGGAACTCTGGGCGGCGACAGGCCATGCCGCAAGTCTGGCGCGCCAGGCTTGGCCTGCGTTCGATGAAGCCCTGCTCAAGGAAGAGATTCTGACGATTCCCGTGCAGGTCAACGGCAAGCTTCGGAGCAAGCTGGAGGTGCCGGCGGAGTGGAGCAAAGAGCAGGTGGTCATGGCGGCTCAGCAAGACGGGAGGGTGAGGGAGTGGATCGAGGGCAAGCCGGTCAAGAACGTCGTGTATGTGGACAAACGGCTCGTGAACATTGTGGTGGGAGGAACATGATGGTGAGAAGGGCCATTGCGGCGCTGTCGCTCCTGCTCTCCCTTTCAACAGCAGGATGCGGCTACGAGTTCGGCACGACGGTCAAGCCGGGGTCGGCGCGGGGCCTGCACTTGGCGGTTCCGGTCTTCCACAACGACACCTTCGAGCCGGTATTGGATAAGCGCGTCACCGAGTTCGTCCGCCGGCAATTTCTCCAGGCCGACGGGCTCACGCTGGTCAATGATGCCGGCGGCGCCCCGACGGTCCTCAAAGGTCGCATTACGGGCTATGGTCTTCAGACGCTCTCGTTTCGCCAGGGTGCGGTCAACGAGCAGCGGGTGAACCTCTCGGTCGCAGTGACGTTCGAAGACACGGCCACCCGCAAAGTCCTCTGGCAGGAGACGTACAGCACGTCGGCTGAATTCTTCCAGACCAACGACCTCGCCACGAACCGGGCACGCCAGGACCGGGCGACTGAGGAAGCCTGCCAGGCGATGGCGGAACACATCGTGTCGCGGGTGCTCGAAGGCTACGCGAAATGAAACCAAAGGGGGCAGGAATCGGTGTTCCTGAGCTTGGGCGGCAGCTCGCGTCCGGCGCGATCGCCCCCATCTACGCGGTGGTCGGTGAGGAGGCCTTTCTCCGAGACGCGGCGGTCGCGACGATCCGGGAGGCCGCTCTAGGCCACGACGAGGCCTCTGCCGGGGCGTTCAACAGCGATCTCGTGTACGGGGACGAGACTGACGCGCGGGAGATTCTCAGCCTGTGTGAGACGTTTCCCGTGTTTGCCGCGCGGCGGCTGGTGGTGGTGCGGGACATCGGCGCCCTGCGCGCCCGGGAAGCGGAACGGTTGCTCCCCTACCTCGAGGCGCCGGTCGAGACCACGTGCCTTGTGCTGACAGGCGAAAAGGTGGACGGACGCCTGAGATTCTTCCAGGCGCTGAAGGCGGTCGCCGTCACGGTTGACTGCTCCATGTTGGATACGCGGGCGGTGGCGGCGTGGATTCAGGAACAGGCCGGCACGCTCGGGCTCCGTCTCGACGAAGCGGCGCGCGATGCCCTTCAAGAGGCAAGCGCGGGTAATCTGGGTGTGATGCGGCGCGAGCTCGAGAAGCTTGCGGCGTATGTCGCGCCAAACACGGCGGTGACGGCGGCGGATGTCGAGGCCGTGCGGGGCCGGGACGCGGGCGGCACGGTGTGGGACCTGCTCGGAGCATTGGGGCGTAAGGACCGAGGGGACGCACTTCGGGTGCTCGCGAAGGTGCTCGACGCCGGCGAACCGCCTTTACGCCTGCTCGGCCTGCTGGCCTCTCATTGGCGTCAGGTCTGGAAGGCCCGCGAGCAACTCGCCCGCCGGATGCCCGAGGCGGGTCTGGCGCGAGCCATTGGAGTGCCACCGTTTCGGGTCCGCGGACTGGTCGAACAGGCGCGGGTGTACTCGGAGGGAGAGTTGGCCCGTTCTTTCGATCTCTTCCGGAACGCCGATTCCCGGCTCAAGGGCGGCGGACGAGGAACCGAGAGGCAGGCGCTGGAGGCGTTGATCCTAGCTCTCTGCCGGGGGGAGAGGCCGCTTACTGCGCCGCGAGCTTCCGCACCTGCGCGGTGAGACGCGCGATCTTACGCGAGGCGGTATTGCGGTGGATCACGCCTTTGGAGGTGGCCTTGGCGAGCGCCCGCGAGGCCTCGCGCAGCGCAGTTGCTGCGTCGGTCTTCTTCTCTTCGAGGACGGTTTGCAGCTTCTTAATGGCACCCTTGATCCCGGACTGCACCGTTCGGTTTCGAAGGCGCCGTTTCTCGGACCGGCGGGCGGCTTTCAGCACGTTCTTGTGGACGACCGGCATGGTGTGGTTCCCCTTAGTGAGACAGGGCATGATTGCTACCACGGCCGTTGCTTTGAAGTCAAGGAACTGCCGAGGCACTCTGCATGATCGCTGATCCGCGCGACCGCTTGATCCTCGTGCTGGATGTCCCATCGGTCGCCGAGGCCGCGCGTCTCCTGGACCGGGTGGGCGAGACGGTGCGCATCGTCAAAATCGGGTTGGAACTCTTTACCGCAGCCGGGCCAGAGGTCGTGCGCTGGGCCGTTGCGCGGAACAAGCGGGTCTTTCTGGATCTGAAACTGTTCGATATCGGGGAGACCGTGAAACGGGCGACGGCGGCGGCTGCCGAACTGGGCGCCGCGTTCCTCACCGTCCACGCCGGAAGCCAAGCGATCCGAGCAGCCATCGAAGGCCGCGGCTCAAGCCCGATGAAGATCTTGGTGGTGACCGTGCTGACCAGCTTCGCTGAATCCGACCTGCGGGAGATCGGAATCCCGGAGTCGCTGTGCGACACGGTCCTGAGACGCGCGCGCCTGGCGGCCTCGTGCGGAGCCGATGGGGTCGTGGCCTCAGGTATCGAGGCGGCCGTGATCCGCAAGGAACTGGGCAAGGACTTCCTGATCGTGACTCCCGGCATCCGCCCCGCCGGTGTCTCACATGACGACCATGCCCATGTCTCCACGCCGGCCGGGGCCCTGGCCGCCGGGGCTGATTACCTCGTGGTCGGTCGCCCCATCAGGGATGCCGCCGATCCGGCCGCCGCCGCCCGCGCCATTCAAGCCGAGATCGCCGCAGCTTACGGTGCTAGGGGGTAAATTTGTATCCCCTCCAAGGTTGCTCTCTTTCTTCACCTTGCGCGGACCTCCTGCCTTTGATAACATGCGGCACCCTTCCGCAACATCTCCGGTGGTGGGTGTAGCTCAACGGTTAGAGCGCCGGACTGTGGCTCCGGAGGTTGCGGGTTCGAAACCCGTCACTCACCCCACTCGCTCTCCCTCGTCGTCTCTTCGAGGCTCGGCGGAGAAGGCGGTTCGCGCGGGAGAGCGGGAAGGCTTAGGCCGCCTCACCGCATCAGGTAGTCAATCCGCTCGACGCGCACCACCGGCATGACCATGCCGCGGCCGTGGTCCTCGTGGGCGAAATCGTAGATGATCGATTCCTCGGGGATGAGCCGACCGGTCATGGCGATGTCGATCTCCATTTTCTCCCCACCCGCCACTCTCACCGAGAGTGATTCTCTGAGCTCCGTCGGCGGGAGGGCTACGAGTTCCGAGGGCAGTCCGTCCGCCTTGAAGCGCACGAGACCCCACCGGGTCTGAATCACCTTCGGCCCGATCGCCACCCGAAACCCGCCCTTGGCCGCGTCATAGGCGGACAAGATCCCCGCCCACAAAAACGTCACGGTCTGTGTGAGGGCCGCCCGCCCCTCGCGCAGTTGATCCCGCTGCCGGTTCAGCGCAAAGAGCCGCTCATCGTGGCCGGTGCCGTCCGGACCGTGGATCACGGTCCAATTGGGCGGCGACCCGTCCAATGCGTCCAAGAACCTTTCAATCGCGGGGGGGTCGTGAAGAAACTGCGTGGTGGGGGGGAGGTTCGTTCGGAGCTCGCTCCACGGGGGCGCGAGGAGCGGGCCTGCCCCGGAGGCTTCTTCCCCCACGACAAGGGATGGAGCCGCGATCAGCCATCCCACCACCATCATGACCGTCACATACGGCATGGATTGTTGCCTACGAATCTCTCCGAGCACGAGAAGAAAAACGCCGGCGGACCGTCTCCGCCACCGATGCGTCAACCTTGGCCGGAAGAAAGGTCTCAGCGAACGTCCGGCCGCGGACCACCCCGATTCGCCCGCACGCCAGCAGCGCCGCCACAGCGATCAACCAATTCTGCCACGAATCCAGCTCCCAGCCGAACGCCGTGTAATACTCATGTGAGCTGAACGGCCAAAAATAAACGAGTGGCCATTGGACACCGCTGCCCAGGAGATCGCAGACGAGGTGGACATGGAAGGTGAGCAGTGCGAGCCCGGCCACCTTCAGCCGGTCGCGCGCCAATGTTGCAAACAGCGCCGTGACCACAACGGCAGTCATGAGGCCGTGCGTCAGGATATGGTGCCAGCGATCGTAAGCCTCCAGGCCGGCTACCACCGTGAGCCCGTCAAGATCGGGGGTCACACCCGCCCAGGCGACGAGCCTGCGGTCGCGGCGCTCGGGCAGCGTGTTCCCGATGAGCCACGAGAGCATTAAATGGGTGGGCGGGTGCATAAGGCAGGGGTATCTTAGCATTCCCCGGCCCGCGATGCCGGGGAAAACAAACCGGACCAGGACCCTTGACACACACTCGACGGTTGCCTAGGCTGGCTTGTGCGCGAAGAGGGCAGAGGAGGGAGCCGCCACGATGCCGGCTATGGTCATAACTGTGGTGGTTGCGGCGCTCATACCGCAAGCGGTCTTGGCGCTCGAGCTGAAAGAAGACCCCGGCGGATTCGACGGGGGGAAATGGGCCACACCCATCGCCGAGATGCCCGACCTGAAACTGGTGGAAGACAACGGAGAGTTAAAAACCTACATGAAGCCCGGACCGCCGCCGACGATGGGAGGTGTCCCTGTAGAGGCGGTGTGGTACCGGTTCTATAAGGGGCGGCTTGAAAGCGTCCAGGTCCGGTACAGCGGGAATGCGACTCATCAGGCCATTCGGGCGTGGTCGGCGGAGCGCTTCGGCCCGCTTCCCCAACCCCGTTTCCGTGGCTTGCAGGAATTCACCTGGGTAGGCCGGGAGACCACCGTCTTGCTTCAGTACGACGGGATCCGGGATCGGGGCGTGCTGTTCTTCACCAGCCGGGCCATCCAGGCCGAACTCGGCGCCACCATCCCGCTCGAATAGGCTGGGGTCCTACGCCCGAGCGATCCGTTCGTACACCTTGGCGTCCACGAAGAGTTGGAACAGCCCCGAGTCGAGCTTGCCCTCTTTCGCCTCGTAACCGAGAATGTCGAGCGCTTTCGGGGTCGGGACCGATTTCTTGTAGGGACGGTCTGAGGCGGTCAACGCGTCGTAAATGTCGCTGATGGTCATCATCCGGGTCTGCACCGGGATCTCCGGCGCCGCGACCGAACGGGGGTACCCTTTGCCGTCCAGCTTCTCGTGATGGCCGAAAGCGATGTCCGGGATACGCCGCAGCTTGTTGGTCCATGGAATGGTGGCGAGAAAGTTGTACGTGTGGGTCACGTGGCTCTCGATCTCCAGGCGGTCCTTGTTGGTGAGGCTGCCCCTGGGAACGGACAGGCTGACCAGTTCGGGGGGGGTGAGAAAAGGCTTCGGTCCCTCGAACGACTGGTAGGTCTTCACGGCGATCTCATTGAGCCGCTCGAACCCGCCCTTCTCCAGCACGGTGGGCACGTTGCAGGCCAGCAGGAATTGCCTGAGATCTTCGGCTTCGCTGAGTTGGCGGGCCAGATCTTCGTCAATCTGAGCAAGCAGCCCGGCGAGTTCGCGGGGTTCCGAGTACTGGTACGCCGCGAGCTTTCGTTCCAGCGCCTCTTTCTCGATCGTCCGCTTGATGAAATCGAAGCGGGAGAGGAGGATGGCGAGATCGCCGGGGTAGAGTTTTTCGGCTTTAACCAGCACGTTCTCCCGCACGCCCACTTTGCCGAAGTCATGTAGGAGAGAGGCGTAACGGATTTCCTTCATCTGGTCATAGTCGAATGAGATCGGAGCAAATGGCCCGGTGTCGAGGCGGTCAACGACCTCGGCGAGTCCGCAGGTCAGGCGCGCCACCCGTCCGGAGTGCCCGCTCGTGGTAGGATCGCGGGCTTCGATGGCCACGACGCTGGCCGAGATGAAGCCCTCGAAGAGCCGGTTGATTTCGTCATAGAGGATGGCGTTCTCGATGGCGGCGGCGGCTTGTCCGCCCAACGCGAGCAGCAGTTCTTCATCCTCGGCGTCGAACGGGGGGCCGGGCGCGCCCTTCTCGACCGCGGCCCGGTGATCGCCGGGATCCTTGTTCAGGACTTGGAGCACCCCGACCACCTCCTCTTTGGTCGAGAGCATGGGGACGGTGAGCATGTTTCGAGTACGGTAGCCTGTGGCCTTGTCCACCCCCGGATTGAACCGGGGGTCCGCGTAGGCGTCGGGGATGTTCAGCGGAGTTTTGGTCTGGGCGACATGTCCCGCGATGCCTTTATCGGCGGGGAACCGAATCTCCTTGGAGCCCTGGGCGACCTTGCTCCAGAGTTCTTTTTTTGCTTTGTCCAAGAGGAAGATGCTGCCGCGGTCGGCTTCGACAACCGACCGGGCATGTTCCACGATCAGTTCCAGCAAGACGTTGAGGTCATGCTGCATGGCCATGGCCTTGGCCACGTTCAGAATGGCCTCGAGTTTATGGATGCGCCGCTCCTTCGGGTCATGCGTCTTCATGGTATGTTCTCCGCAAGGGACAATAGAGTACACCTTCTTGTCCTCGGGAGCAACGAAGTCTGATAGACTCAGTTGTATGCGCATCTGCCCCCAGTGCCGCCTCATTGCCCAGGATGATCCGGTCTGCCCGGAGTGCGGCTGGAGCGTCGCGGTGGGCGGCGTCACCGGCCCCCCTCTCGCCACGCGCTATGCCGCACACCTGCGGTACCTGTGCCTGTTCACCGTCGTGATGTTCGGGGCGTCGTTGATCAGCGCCTTCTCCACGCCCCGCGGCGATCACTTCCTGCCTGCCGTCTCTGGAGGGTTGCTCGCCGCCGGGCTGCTCGCCGACGTCTTTCTGGTCCTGCTCGTTCATCGGGCGGCCGCGTTGCTCAGCGAAGCCGTACCGTGGACGATGGGAGCGGTGCTCACGTTCCCTTACGGGACGCCGGTGTTTGCCTGGCTGCTTGCGCGGCGGCTCGGTCTTGGAGGCAAGGTGATCGGGCCCGCGTCCGAGACGAAGGACTGACACGCTGGGGGTTGACCCCTCGTGGCAGTCGGGACACAATATACGCGATCGATTCAACGGGAGGTGACACATGGCGGAGATCGAGCATCCGGGCGGTGACGCGAACAAGGGTCCTCATATTTCAGCGGGGGCACGACGGGCCTTCTTCAGTTGGCTCATCATGGCTGCGGCCGGCCTGATCGGCGCCGGGCTGGGTGTGCCGCTGGCGGGGTATGTCGCTTCACCGGCGTTCAAGCGTCGCGAGAAGGGTTGGACGGATGGGGGCGCCGTGGCCGACCTGCCCGTCGGAGAGCCGGCCCAACGCGATCTGGTCATGACGGTTGCCGACGGCTATCGGGAGATCGCCTCCGTGAAAGGCATTTGGGCGCTCCGACGAGACAACGGGGAGGTCACGGTGTATTCGCCGATCTGCACCCACCTCGGCTGCGGCTTCCGGTGGGAACGGGAGGAGAAGAAATTCAAATGCCCCTGCCACGGCAGCATGTTCGATGCCGAAGGGAAGGTCGTGGGAGGGCCCGCCCCCCGACCGCTGGACCGCTTGCCCGTCAAGATCGAGAACAGGCACCTCTTCGTCACCTACAAGGAATTTAAATCCGGCATTGCCAAACAGGTCGAGATCTAGCCGATGGCCTCGCGGATTTACGAGTGGTTGGACAGTCGGCTCAAACTGCAGCCGGTCAAAGAGACCCTGCTCGACGAGCCGATCCCCGGCGGGGCGTCCTGGATCTACGTCTTCGGATCGGCCACCCTCTTTCTCTTCTTCCTCCAGGCCATCACCGGCATGTTCCTGGCGGTCTATTACGCCCCGACCCCCGACCACGCTTACGACAGCATCCGCTACATCGAGACGCAGGTCCTCTTCGGGAGCTTCGTGCGGGGACTGCATCACTGGGGCGCCTCCGCGATGGTGGTCGCCATCGGCCTGCACATGCTCCAGGTGTTCCTGTACGGGGCCTACAAGCCGCCCCGCGAGGTGATGTGGATGGTCGGCGTCCTGCTCCTCCTGCTCACCATGGGGTTCGCCTTCACCGGGTACCTCCTGCCCTGGGACCAGAACGCCTACTGGGCCACCCAGGTGGGCATCAACATGGCCGGTGGCGTCCCGTTCATGGGTACCTTCCTGGTCAAGATCATGCGCGGCGGCGACATGCTGGGCGCCTTGACGCTGTCCCGCTTCTTCGCGGTCCACGTGCTGTTTTTGCCCGCCGTGATCATGACGCTGGTCGCGCTCCACATGTTCATCTTGCGGCGGGTGGGCCCGGCCGGTCCCTGGTCCGGCGGTTACGAGCGCCGCGGCAAACGGGGGGACGCCTCACAGCGTACAGAGAGTCCCTCCGGTCGCCCCGTCGGGGAACGGCGTGGCCATCGAAGCGAGCCGTTCTACCCTCGCCAGGTCTTCATGGACGCGGTAGTCATGCTGGGAGTTTTCGCGGTCGTCGTGGCCCTCGCCCTCTTCATCCCGTTCCCCCTCACCGACAAAGCCAACCCCTCGGACCACAGCTTCGTTCCGGTGCCGGAATGGTATTTCCTGTTCTATTACCAGTTCCTGAAGTACATGGAAGGCCCCATCTTGGGGCCGATCGCTACGTGGGTGATCCCCGGCGCTTTCATCGCGCTGTTGCTGGCGCTCCCGTTCCTGGATCGGCACCATGAGCGGGCACCCGCGTCGCGTCCGGCGGCCATCGGCATCGGCGGGCTGTTCATCCTGGCCGTGTTTGTTCTGGTCGGGCTTTCGGTCCGCGACCTGCACCAGATGGAGCGGGCCGACCCGGCGGTCGCCTCAGGCAAGAACCTCTACGCGCAGTTCATGTGCACAGGGTGCCACCGGATCCATGGGGAGGGGGGCGCGGTCGGACCGGACCTGTCCTACGTCGGCGACCATCGCGACCGCGACTGGCTGATCAAGCACTTCCGCGACCCGCAATCCACCTCGCCCGGCTCGATCATGCCGAAGTTTCCATTGGACGAGCAGGCCCTCAACGACCTCACCGCCTACATGCTGAGTCTGAAGAAGCGGGCGTAGACCCCTGCCGTGAATCACCCATCCGGGTGCTTGCACCATCCTTCCTGATCGGCTAAGCTCGATTGCATGAGCGAGAAGTTGTATTCGTGAACATCTGGCCAAGGGGGGTGTGATGGTGAAACAGCAAGCATGGATGGCTGTGGTGGTGGCGCTGGTCCTTGCGGTGGCGGGGTGCGGTGGGCCTGGGCAGACGATCCCCATGTCGGTGACGGCTGCTGCGGTTCCGGCACCGGGGAAGGTCCGCGCTGCGCTGCGGGTGGCCGTGGTTTCGTTCGAAGACGCGCGGGCCGACAAGTCCTCGATCGGTCGCTGGCAGCATTATGTCGAGGCGACCGTGGACCGGTTGATTCCTGACAAAGGCTCCGCCGCGGATCAGGTCACGGGGTTCGTCGCGGACTACCTCAAGCTCGCGGGCTTTCAGGTGACGCGGGTTCAGCCCGGTGAGGCGGTAGCACCGGGCTCGGCCGACGTCGTGCTCACGGGCCAGATTGAGGCCTATTGGAGCGAGGCAACGGCCCGGTTTGCCCGCACCGAGCTGACGGCCAAGAACCGGCTGGTCATCAAGGTGTCCAATATGGCCGATAGCAGCACCGTCCGCACCACGGTCGGAGGAGAAGGGGCTTCGACCGAGGTGTTCTTTGACCTGGCTGACCTTGAGCTGCTCCACGGTGAGGCGTTGGGCCAGAGCCTGGCCAGGTTTCTTGGGGACATCACTGTGGTGAACCGGTCGCTCAAACCCAAAGGGTGAGAGTAAATGACAAGGATAGCAGGCATGGCCAAAGCCGTTGTCCCGGAAGACCAACTGCGGCAGCAGTTTGAAGGGCTGCTGGCCCTGTCGGATGCGGATCCGCAGGCTGCCCTTCTGAAAGAACTCCTGGGTTCGGTTCTCCGGCTGAACGAGGCCCGGTTGGACATGCTCGACCTGAAGATCCTGCACCGCAGCCTCAAAGAAATGCGGTACGCCTTCCGGGTCTTCAAGCCCTACCGCGAGCGGCGCAAGGTCAGCATTTTCGGGTCGGCACGGATTGCGGCGGAGCATCCCCTGTGCGACCTGGCGCGCCGGTTCGCCCGGCTCCTTGCCGAACGGGGATTCATGGTCATCACGGGGGCGGGAGAAGGCATCATGCGGGCGGCGAATGAGGGAGCCGGGCGGGAGAACAGTTTCGGCGTGAACATCCTGCTCCCGTTTGAGCAGGAGCCTAACCAGGCGATCGTGGATGACCCCAAGCTCATCCACTTCAAATACTTCTTCATCCGGAAACTGTTTTTCGCGCGGGAGTCCCATGCCAGTGCGGTGTTTCCCGGCGGCTTCGGGACCCACGACGAGACCTTCGAGATCCTTACGCTGCTCCAGACGGGCAAGAACAACCCTCATCCCGTCGTGCTGGTAGACCTGCCGGGAGGCACCTACTGGCAGAGGTGGGAACGCTTTGTGCGCGACAACATGCTGACGACCAACCTCATCTCGCCTGAGGACTTGGGACTCTTCCGGATTGCGGACTCGGCCGAAGCCGCGCTGGCCGAAATCGAGGGGTTTTACCGGAACTATCATTCCAGCCGGTTCGTGAAAAACCGGCTGGTGCTGCGCCTGCAACGCCCCTTGACGGCCTCGCAGGTGGAACACCTCAACGAGCGGTTTGCCCACCTGTGTCCGGACGGCAAGATCGAACAGCGGCCTGCTCTGCCGGAGGAAGCGGACGAGCCCGAACTCTTGGCTCTCCCCCGGCTGGTCGTGCCTTACCACCGACGGAGCGCCGGGGGCCTCCGGCAGCTCATTGATGTGGTGAACGCCCTACCGGTCTAGTCGAGAAGAGCCCCCTCCCTCACCCTCCCCGTGGTATCCATTGCTCCTCAAGCGCAATGGGTCAATGGGCAGGGTGGGTGGGGGGTGTCTGAGATAATCGGAATCGTCAGTGCCGCAATGTGATGGAACTGGTGCTGGTTCGCGCTCCGAAGAACTTTCTGGAGAACTCCACCACCACCGCCGGGTCGTAGCCCTTACAACTGAAAATGTCGAGGTAGGCGCGGTTGGTGTCGTTGGCGAAGTGCCCGCTGATCAGGGACGTCTCGATGAGTTGAATCATCGAGTAGCCCGCCACGCGCCCTTCTCCGAAATGGACGATCTGGCATTCGCCGTACCGTTTCATCCCGATCAATTCACAGAGCGCAATGACGTACGCCTCAATAATGGCGCGGTCTCTGATGGAGGCAGGTCGGCAGTATTGAAGATCTATAGAAGTGGAGAGGCCCCAAGCCTTGCCCTCCCCGATCAACTCGGCCGGCGAGTCGTTGGGAGAAAGTGCCGGGGCCGTCATCGGCAAGATCGAGCCTTCAGCGCTTTCGAGTGCGTTCATCGATAAGGGCACCTCCTGGTTTGTTGTGAGAGTTGCACGCTGTAATTGGGACGCACTATAGCACAGTCTGCGCCCGCTTCAACTTTTTTTTGCCTGACACAGGAAAAAAATCTCAGCGGTCTTGGGTCGGCACGTAGTCCCGAATCCTTGCGTGGGCCTCTTGCACGCTCATCTTCTTCAACTCCACCTGCCGTCGGACCCACAGCTCGTGCTGCGTTCGCAAGTGGTGGTCCTGGCGGCGGTGCAGGGCGCCACGACCCAGCGTCCAGATTGACGTGAAGTAGGTGTCCTGCTGCGAGGACAACAGGCCGGCCTGCCCCAGTACCGCCTCCTCATTGAACACGGGGGAGTCCCAGGTCCAATTCTGGTCGTAGGCAGGCGTCGTGGAACATGAGGCGGCGAAGGCGACGAGCGCGAGACAAAAAAGAAGGGACGCGAGGGACTTCATGAACGGGAGCATAGCGAGGCGCGCCGATCGAATCAAGATAACTGTAGGGACGCAGCATGCCGCACCCCTACCGAATTCACGAAGAAAGACTCACACGGCGTCCGGGGAGAAGCCTCGCCGCATGGTGTTTTCCGTGACCGTGACCCCCGTCATGAACTGAAGCAGGTAATCCGGCCCTCCCGCCTTCGCCCCTATACCGGACAGCCGGTTTCCTCCGAAGGGCTGACGTCCCACGAGGGCCCCGGTGATCCCGCGGTTAATGTAGAGATTCCCCACCTGGAACTCCTTGCGCGCCCGGGTAATGTGGCGAGGGCTCCGGGAGTAGAGGCCGCCGGTGAGCGCGTAATCCGTTGCGTTTGCAAGGGACAGGGCCTCATCGAAGTCTCGCGCCCGCATGACCGCCAGGACCGGGCCGAAGACCTCTTCGCCAGCCAGGCGGTGCCCCGGGCGGATCCCGGTGAAGATGGCCGGGCCGACAAAGTTCGGGCCCAGGCGACCATCCAGGTCCGGAAGCAACACCGGTGTCCCCTCGGCCTTGCCGATGGCGAGGTACTCCAGGACCTTCTGGACCGCCCGCTCATCTACCAGGGGACCAAGGCCGGTGTCCGGTTCTTCGGGAAAACCCATCCGCACGCTCCGGGCCGCTTCCACCAGCCGTCCGACGAAGGTGTCATGGATGGAGTCCAGCACGATGACTCGCGAACACGCGGAGCACTTCTGGCCCTGATACCCCAGGAATGAGGCGACGACGCCCGCGACGGCCTCGTCCGGATCGGCCGTGTCGTCCACGATGATCGCGTTCTTGCCGCCCATCTCAGCGATGACCTTCTTGACCTCCCGCTGTCCCGGACGGGCGCGGACGGCCTCGGCGATGATCTGGAGGCCGACGGCCTTCGAGCCGGTAAAGGCGATGACGGGCACGTCCGGATGGGCCACCAGGCGGCGTCCCACTTCCGGGTCGCCGGGGAAGAATTGCAGCATCCCATCGGGCAGACCGGCCTCGTGGAACGCTTCCACGAGGGCGTACCCGGTGATCGGCGACCGTTCCGATGGCTTGAAGACGACGGTATTCCCGGTCACCAGGGCTCCCGCCACCATGCCGGCGGGGATCGCCAGCGGGAAGTTCCAGGGAGAGAGAACGGCCACGACGCCGCGCGGCCGATAGAGGAGATGATTGACCTCGCCCGGCTCCTGTCCCAAGCGGAACGGGTTCGCGAACCGGCGCATCTGCCGACCGTAGTATTCCAGGAAGTCGATGGCTTCGGCCACGTCGGCGTCGGCCTCCCGCCATCCCTTGCCGGTTTCATACACCTCCAAGGCGGCCAGGTCGAACCGTTTCCGGCGCAGGACATGCGCCGCCGCCGACAGAACAGCCATTCGATCACGAGGCGGTATGTCCGCCCACATCCGCCCGCTTGCGTGGGCGCGGGCAACCGCCTCGTCCACGTCCTCGGGAGCGGCGGCCGTCACGGTGCCGATCACCTCCTCAGGACGGGCGGGATTCCGGGACGTGAGAACTGTCCGCGTAAGGGCAGGGCGAGCGGGGAATGCCAAGTCTATCTTGTATGGGTGCCGACCGAGGCGCTCATGCATCGCCGCCAGCGCGGCCTGCATCTTTTGGCGGGCCTCCGGCCTGGAGAAGTCCGTGTGAGGTTCATTGGAAAAATGGAGGCCCCGATCTTTCCGCGGATGAACGGGAGCGGGCTCGCGTGCTCCGACGGGCTCAGCACGAACGGTGGAAATCCGTTCGCCCTGAGCTTGTCGAAGGGCTGCATCGGGCGGCGCCAGCAACTCATCAAGGCTTTGGCTCCCCATAAATTGCTGGCGCAGGATGGACTCGTTGGCCGTGTTCTCCAGGAGCCGACGGACGAGGTAGCCCATGCCTGGAATCAGTTCCCCGACGGGGGCGTAGACCCGCAGGCGATACCCGCCGTCCACTACGGCGGCCTGCAAAGGTTCGGCCATCCCGTGGAGCATTTGAACCTCCACCACATGCCGGGGAAGCCCCCGGCGCTCGGCTTCGGCCAGGGCCAGGGCGACGTGGCGCAGGTTGTGCGTTCCGAATGCAGGCCGGACCACGTCGGCGTGCTCCAGGAAGAGGGTGATCAGGCGCTCATAGCAGGAGTCGGTTTGATCCTTGTGGGAAAACACCGGGACGGGCCAGCCGCGCTGGCGGTGCATGATCGTTTCATAGTCCCAATAGGCGCCCTTGACCAGGCGAATGCCGACCGGCCGGCCGCGCGCCCTCGCCCACGCGATGAGGTCCTGGGCGTCGCGTTCGGTATCCTTGAGGTAGGCTTGGAGGGCGACCGAAGCATGTGGGTAGTCCCGAAATTCGTCCTCCATGAGCAGTCGGCGGACGATCCCCAACGTCAAGTCCTTCCACGCGTACTGCTCCATGTCGAAGGTGACGGCGACCGGCAAACGCTTGGCGGCTCTCAGGAGAGGACGGAGTCTGGCGGCCACCCTTTCATAGCTTGCGTCCGGGGCGATCGGATCGAGCTGCGAATACAGCGCCGAGAGTTTCACCGACACCTGCGCTCGGGGAAGCGGTCCCAGATGATCGGCCTCCAGGGTCGGAGCTGAACGCCAGTCTTGGGCTGCCTGCGCCAACGTCGTGATGGCATCCAGGTAGCGCGCCGCATAGAGGTCGGCTTCGCGTTCGCAGACGGTGGCCTCGCCCAGCAGATCCACCGAATGCGCGATCCGCCGCGTCCACAACTCGGCGACCACCGGGACCGCGTCCTTGATCCCGGCACCTACGATGAACTGGTTGGCCATCTGAACGGCTTGGGCGTAGATGGTGTCGGCCGTCACGCCGGCGCCGAATCCGGCAGCCGAGAGCGCACGCATGCCCCAACGCATGAGCGGACGACTGCCGGGGGCGTCCCGCATGTCTGCGCCCTCGCCGAAGTATTCCTCGACAAGCCGCTTGATTTGCGCCGGGGTTTTGAGGGTCGGGAGGACATCAATGAAGCGGAAGAGCTGGATCTTGAAAGCCTCGTCGCTGATCGCCCACTCGAGCAGTCGGCCGCTCCACCATTTGCGGTCGAACAGGCGGGGCGGAGTGGCTGCGGCGGACGCATAGAGCCGTTCCGCATGCTTCCGGATGTCGGCTTCCGTGGCGATCCTGTCGGCCATGAGTGAATTATACACCGACCTTGAATTGCCCTGGAGGGGTAGGCTAGACTGCGGGCATGGCTGAAATCCCGGTCATCACGATCGCCGGTCCGGAGAAGAAGGAGCCGAAGCTCTTCTTCACGCGGGTCTTCTGCCTGCGGAAGGAATCGCCTCCGCTCGGCCTGCTCGTCGAGTTCTTGAAGGCTCGGGGCGCGACGCCCATCCTCCCGTCGGAGGTCAACGAGAAATTGCTCAATAGCTGGAACTGGGTGGGCATTGAGATCGCGTATGCCAGGGACCGAAAACCCATCCTCCTGACCTGCGCTCGAAAGGGGAGCGCGCAGGACGACATCTTCAAGCAGGACATTGAAGGGATCCTCAATTTCGTGGAGGCCCACCACGAATACGACAACTGGCGCGTCGCGGACCAGTTGCGGGCCTGCCGGTTTTATATCGCCACGATCCTGGACAAGAACGACGTCACGGACGAGGGCTACGACTTCAACGGCTGGATCCTCCAGTTCTTCCAGGAGAACTGCGACGGGATGGTTCAGATAGACGGCCAGGGGTTTTACAATGCCGACGGCGAGATCATCTTCGATATGCCCCCGTTAGAGGACGAATCCGCCAAAAAGAGCTAGCAGCCAAAGTCTGGACAGGTTCCGAACCAATGTGGTAAAGTGACGCTCGCTTCGCTGAGCGGACGCGCCTGTAGCTCAGTGGATAGAGCATCAGCCTCCGGAGCTGAGGGCCACAGGTTCAAATCCTGTCAGGCGCACCATTCACTATGCCTCTCTCCTGTTCTTCACGGGTGGGCCGTTAGCTCAGTTGGTAGAGCAGCTGACTCTTAATCAGCGGGCCGCAGGTTCGATCCCTGCACGGCCCACCATCTTTTCAATAGGTTATTGTGCGGCCAGTGGTGAGGAAGAAACACGTGCCTTTTCGTACGAGGTGTGCTATACAGTAACCATCCTTAGCTGGAGGGTCTGGTATGAAGCTTGGCGCTGTCGGCCTGGTGGTGATGTGCGGCGTGCTCATCGGGTGCAGCTCGTGGATCCCGACGGTTGCGAACAACGGCGTCAATTACGGCATCAACATCGGCCGGGCGATCTCTGCCGACCGCTCTGTTTTCAACGTTCTGGATGATTTGAGCATCAAGAACACAATCAACAACGCCCTTTTCGACGAAGCGCTCCTGCTGGATATCAGCACCGACGTCTATCAAGGCATGGTGATGCTGACGGGGTCCGTCGAGGACGCGACGACCCGGCAGAAGGCAGAAGATCTGGCCCGCAAGGTCGACGGTGTCCGGGAGCTTTACAATGATATTCAGGTCACGGATGAGAGTTGGTTGAAGTCCTTCCCTAAGGACCTGCTGATCGAGAACACGCTGGCGGCCCGAATGGTGTTGGCGGCGGGAGTGAGTTCGGTCAACTATCAACTGCGGGCGGCGAGCGGTGTCGTCTACGTCATGGGCATAGCCAAAAGCCGGGCCGAACTCGATCAGGTGATCGCGCTCGCCCGCGTGAGCGGCGCGCGCAAGATCGTCAGCCACGTGTTCCTCACGGAACACATTATTCTGGACGGGGCACCCGAGACGACGGCCGGAGCGAACGTGGAATCTGAATCAGTGAAGGCCGGAGACGAACCAGCGAGGGCGGGCGCCCAAACGGACGAAGTGAAAGCCAAGCCCGACGCGAATAGGGCGAAGAGGAAGCCGGTTGCCCTTTCGACACCTCCCCGGACTGCTGCTCCCTAATCCCCTCACAGTTCGCCTTACGCCCGTTTCCATCGTCCCTCTCGACCAACTATCCGTGTCCAAATCTCAAGCGGGGCAGGACGGTACACAGTTTAGGAGTTCTCGTTCTTGTCGTTTTGACGGAAGGCGCTTGCGAGAGACCGGCGACGGGGACGATAGGGGGGAGCGGACTGGACGAACCGGGAACGCGGAAGACTCGTTTCAGAAGTCGAAAGACAACCCACCGACGAAATGGTGCGCGTCGTAATCACCTTGCCCTCGGAAAAAACCGGCGGTGGTCGGTCCTTCTGCTTGAACCGTCGTATGGGTGAATTTGTATTCAGTAAAAACAGACAGGTGCTGATTCAAAAAGAAGCGGATTCCGGCCAGAGCGTTCAGGCCCCACGAAGTGTCAGAGAAGGACCCTTGCTCGTTGGAGGCATGAGCAAAAAAAACTGCGGGCCCTGCGCCGACGTAAGGGTGTACTTGCGTACCCGTGTAACGTAAAATCCCGTTCAGCGCGACGGTGGTCATGCGAAAATGAGCGCCAGGCGCCACTACAGACCCACTCACGGACAGCTCTTGAATATGGGGAGTCGTTGTAAACGTTTCGAGTTCGAAGCCGACCCAGGGCACCTGCGCGTTGAAAATACCCAATTTCGCCCCATAAACGACGGAAGTCTTCAATGACAAATCGCTAATGCTACCGCTCAACGATCCTAGGGATCCACTCAAATCATTCAAATCTTGAGGGAGAGTGACGCCCCCGAACAGGGCGGCGTACATCTCGAACCCTGCCAGGGGGTTGCTGACAAGGCGGCTACTTCGGTCTACGGCCGGAGCCGGAGAAGAGGGCTTTGTAGCAGGGGGGGGCGGGCGGTGTGTCGCCAGATCCTCCTCCGAAGGGGTCGTAATCCTGGGGTCCGTAAGGTGTTTGGCTTGGGCCGTGGATGCGATGAGAAGCGTTGCGCCGAGCAAGGCCAGCATGAGGAGTAATGCTCTTGTCTTCGCAAGTCGCAT
>Ga0114945_10000517_pt1 | contig 24896 bp, 20 predicted proteins | sample OV2TP3_FD_87194 | JGI IMG/M metagenome (GOLD analysis project Ga0114945, IMG submission 87194) | Hot spring microbial communities from Beatty, Nevada to study Microbial Dark Matter (Phase II) - OV2 TP3 | ecosystem: Environmental > Aquatic > Thermal springs > Hot (42-90C) | place: USA: Beatty...
AGCCAGCGCTTGTCGGCGTCGGAGACAGACCTGCGTGCCATCATGCGCGCATAGTCTCGCACGTCCCGCAGCGTACACGCCAACCTCTACAATGTAGACATTATTTATGCGCGGGCCCTAAGGCGACGCCCACCGAGGCGTCAATAGCCCGCGGCGACCGCTGGAGGGCGGCGGGGCCGCGCCCTCAAATCCGGACCTCGTAGACCTCGTGGCGCCCCGGGAGCCCGCGGAGCTCCATCGCCCCGAGCGGTGTCGCCGTGGCCCCGACGGCCGCGAGCGCGGGCCACGCCTCGGCCGAGGCCACCAGGCTGTTGCGGCCGCCGCCCCGCCCGTAGTGGAGCTCCATCACCGAGCCCAGCCGGACCGCCTTGACCACCGCCAGGCCCGCCCGGCTCCCGCGCGCGTCCGCCACGGTCTCGCCCACGTGGAGACTCGCCCGGAACCCCGCCTCGGCGCCGGGCGGCAGGTCGCGGTTGATCTCCTCGAGCCGGGCATACATCCCGCGCACGGCCTCCAGGGCCTCCTCCGCGCGCTCGAAGCAGAAGAGGAGGCCGTCGCCGTGGCCGGTCACCGAGCGGCTCCCGCACGCCTTCGCCACGGGGATGAACGTCCGCTCCACCCGCCGCAGCACGTCGCGGAAGACCTCGTCGCCGTGCTCGGTGATCAGCTCCGTGGACTGGATCAGGTCCACGAGCAGGATCGCCTCGACCCGGCCCTCCAGCGCCGGGTCGACCCGCGGCGCCGCGGCGCGCTCCGCTTCCAGGCGCTGGCGCGCCCACTCCCGGTACCGCGCGCGGCGCGCCTCCCCGAGGCGCGCCTCGGCGCGCCGGAGAGCCGAGAGCACGCCCATCGCCGCGAGGAGGACGGCCAGGAGGAGGACCAGCGTCCCGGTGGGGCCGAGGCCTCCCGGCACCGCCGCGACCGCCCGCGGGACGGGGCCGGCCGCCAGGCCCCGGAGCAGCAGGAACCCGGCGAGGGCCAGCGCGAGGAGACTCGCCCCGACGGCGGCGGCGAGCGCGACCCCGCGGAGCGCGGGAACGAGGCCGACGCCGCGGAGCCCCGGCGCCGGCACGCCGGGCGGGGCGCCGGGGTCGCTGCTCACGGGGTCCCTCGCGGGGGCTCGGGACGGGCGCGGGCCGGGTCGAGGGCTCCCGCGCCTCAGCCGCGGGGTCGCCCGCCGTAGACGCGGTAGACGTCGGCCGTGACGAACAGGTCGAGGAGCGTCGCGTCGATGCGCCCCGCGCCGACCTCGGTCCGGAGGATGTCGAGAGCCCGCTCCGCCGGCACGGCAGGCTTGTAGGGGCGGTCGGCCGCGGTCAGCGCGTCGTAGATGTCCGAGATGGCCATCATGCGCGCCTGGATCGGGACCTCGACGGCGTGCACCTTCCGGGGGTACCCCGTGCCGTCCAGCCGCTCGTGGTGGCTGTAGGCGATGAGCGGGACCCGCCGGAGCTCCTTGGTCCACGGGATCTGCATGAGGAAGCGGAAGCTGTGGGTCACGTGCGACTCGATCTCGAGCCGCTCCTGCTCGTTCAGGCTCCCCTTGGAGATCTGAAGGTTCCGGAACTCGTACTCGGAGAGGTACGGCAGCTCCGTCCCGTCGAAGTAGGGATAGCGCCGCTGGGCGATCGCCCGGAGGCCGGCGGCGATCTCCTCCTTGACGACCGTCGGCTCGTTGACCCGGCGCACGAGGTCGAGCTGCTCCTCCAGCTCGGTGACCTTCCGCTCCAGCTCCTCCTCGAGCTGCTTGACCGGGGCCCGCGCCGCTTCCGGACCGAGCCGCCCGATCAGGTCGATGATGCGTCGCGCGTAGTGGTACTGGAGCGTGCGCTTGATGAAGTCGAACCGGGCGCGGATGACCGTCATCTCCGGCTCGAAGAGCTTCTTGGCCTTGACCAGGACGTGCTCCCGCACGCCGACCTTGCCGACGTCGTGGAGCAGCGAGGCGTACTCGATCTCCTTCAGCTCCTCGCGCGTGAACCCGACGTCCCGGTACTCCCCCGTCGTGACGCGGTCCACCGCCTTGGCGAGCCCCACGGTGAGCCGGGCGACGCGGTCCGAGTGGCCGGCGGTCGCGGGGTCGCGCTGCTCGATCGCGGTCACCGAGGCGCGCACGACCCCCTCGAGCAAGCGCTCGATCCGGGTGATCAGGAACGCCTTGTTGAGCGCCACGGCCGCGAGGCTCGCCAGCGACCTGACCATCTCCTGGTCTCGGGCCCCGAACGGCAGCACCTCCCGCTCGGCGACCGCCGGCGTCTCGAGCCGGACGTCGGGCGAGCGCTTCTTGTTGATGACCTGGACGACACCGATGACCGTGTCGGTGTGGTCCACCATCGGGATGGCGAGCATCGAGGTCGTCCGGTACCCGAGCGCCTGGTCCAGCTTCGGGTTGTGGGAAAACCCGAGGTCCGGCGGCAGGCGGTAGACGTCGGCGAACCTGAGCGGGGTCCGCGTCAGCGCGACGTAGCCGGCGATGCTCGCCCGGTCGAGCGGCAGGCTCGCCGTCTTGAGGTCGAGGGCCTTGGAGTCGCACTGGGCGACCACGAATCGGAGGAGGCGCTCTTCCTCCGCTTCCCAGGTCCCGGGGTCCGGCTCCTTCTCCTCGACCAGGTAGAGGCTCCCCGCGTCGGCCGTCGTGACCTCCCGGCACTTGGTCAGGATCAGCTCGAGAAGCCGGTTCACGTCCCGCTCCGCCGAGAGCGCGAGGGCGACGCGGTGGAACTCCTTGAAATCCCACGCCTGGTCCTCCAGCTCCTGCCGGAGGCGGCGCGTGGCCTGGAGCTCGCCGAGGTAGCGGAAGGTCGTCCGGACCTTCTGAGCGAGGTGGCCCGGATGACAGGGGACCTCGACCAGCTCGTCGACCTCGTGGCCGCGCAAGCCGGCGAGCGTCTCCGCAACCGCCTCGCGCGGCGCCCGCACCAGGATCGCCACCGCCGTGGGTGGGAACGCCCCCCGCCAGCGCGCCACGAGCGAGGGATCCCGGCCGAGCTGACTCCAGTCGGCGACGATGACAGCCTGCGGGAAGGCGGAGGCGTCGGCGGGCAGCTCGCCTCCGGAGCCGAGGGGGAGCAACGCCAGCTCCGGGTCGTCGGCGAGGAGCTCGCGGAACACCGCCGCCCCCTCTTCCGCGCTCCAGAACAGGAGGCCTCTGGTGCGGCTCATGTGGATGCTCGAGCTCCGATCTCGTCCGCCCGCCCCCCGAGCTGACGGCTGAGGTCCGCGGCTATCATGCGGCAGCGGGCGGAAGCCTGTCAAGGTTATCAGGCGCCATGTCCGCGGCGGGAACGCCTTGTCCCCGGGGCATTTGCCCCGCACGCCTCAGCGGCGGAGGCGCTCGTCCAGCACCCGCCCGGCGGCCTGCGGGCGTCCTTCCGCGTCCAGCGCCCGGGCGACCAGGACCAGGATCGCGACCAGGTACATGTGGCCCCCCGACCACATGATCCCCCCCCCGAGCGCCTGGTCTTCGAGCGCGGTCCAGCCGAACAGGCGCGGCGCCGCCGCGTACGAGGGGTAGAGCACGCGCTCGGCGAGGCCGAGGATCGCGCCGAGGAGCGTGTTCTGCGCGGTGGCGAGGACGAGGTAGGCGATGCGGAGCCCGTAGGGGAGGCCGCCGACGAGACGGTGGAGGCGAGGTGCCGCGTTGACCACCGGCCACCAGAAGAGCACGGCCGCGGCGAAGAACAGGAGGTGCTCGAGGTCGTGGACGACGGGAGAGGCGAGCGCCGCCTCGTACGCGAGGGGATGGTGCCAGCCCCAGAGGGTCACCGTGTAGAGCCCGCCGGCGACGGGCATCCACGTCAGGATCCGGAGGGCGGCGCGGGCGCGACCGCCCCGCGCGAGGGAGCCGCCGAGCGCCCGCCGCAGGCGGGCGGGCAGCGCCCACAGCGTGATCGGGAACGGGTTGCCGAGGAGCAGGAGCGGCGCCGCGACCATGATGAGGAGCTGGTGCTGAACCATGTGCGCGGCGAAGAGCAGGTGCGCGAGCGAGGCGACGGGTGACAGCAGCGCCAGCGCGACGCTCAGGATCCCCCCGAGGTAGGCGATGAGGCGCCAGCGCGCCGCGAGGGACCGGTGGCCGAGGCGCCGGATCCGCCGCCACCCGACGACGTACGCCGCCCAGAGACCGACCAGGACGAGGCCGACGTCGGCGCGGAGATGCCAGTCGGCGAGGATGGCGCCGAGGGTCGCGTCGGTCGAGATCACGCCAGCGAGTGTACAGCGCCTTCTCGGGACCCGTCGACCCTGGTAGACTGACCCGCGATGCGCGCGGCTCGACTCGCGTGGCGTCCCGGGATCACTCGCCGGGCGCTCTCCGCCCTGCTCGTCCTCGGCGCGGCGCTCTCGCTCCCCGGCGCGCTCCCGGCCGGTGAGGACGCCTTTCAGGCCCTCGCGCTGACGCGCGTGAACCCGCCGGCGGCCACGAAGGACTTCACCGCCCCGGCCCCCGGGGGCGGCCAGGTCCGCCTGGCGAGCTACCGCGGCAAGGTCGTCCTCCTCAACTTCTGGGCGACGTGGTGTCCGCCGTGCCTGGTCGAGATGCCGGCCATGGAGCGCCTCCACGGGCGACTCCGCGACAAGGGCTTCGTCGTCCTCGCGATCTCGCTCGACGCGGACGAGGGCGCGGTGCCGCCGTTCCTCAAAGAGCACGGCTTCACGTTCCCGGTCGGGCTCGACTCCCGCCAGCGCCTCGCCGCACTCTACGGGGTCCGGGCCCTCCCCTCGACGTTCCTGCTCGACCGGAAGGGCCGGATCGTGGCACAGGCGCTCGGCCCCCGCGAGTGGGACGGCCCCGCCGCCCTCGCCGTCATCGACACGCTCCTCGGCCAGCGCTGACGCCGCAGCCCCATTCGGAGGGGGCCTCCTGCCCCTCGAAGCAGTCGCTGGTGACGTCGTAGAGGAGCAGGGCGCACTCCAGGGCGAATCGCCACGAGAATTCCCTTGACACGCTGTCGGGAGTAGTTTAAATAGATGTACTGTTCATTCGAATAATACGATGACGCCTCGACCCTACTCCATGCGCAAGCGCGCAGCCAGCGCCGCAGAGACCCGGCGCCGCTTGATCGAGGCCACCGTGGCGCTTCACGGCGAGCGGGGGGTCCTCGCGACCCGCCCAGCCGACATCGCCGCCCGGGCCGACGTGGCCCTCACGACCTACTACAAACACTTCCCCTCGCTCGACGACCTCGTCCGGGCCTGTGGGGGACGCCTCTGCGAGATGCTACCTCCTCCCGATCCCGCCCGCCTGGCCGGGGTCCGGCGGCCCGAACAGATCGCCGCCATGGTGCGGACTCTCTTCGACGACTACGAGCTACGCGAGCGATGGCTCCACGTGGCGCGCGCCGAGGAGCGCGCGGTGCCCGCCCTCCAGCACAGCATGAGCGCCCAGCGCGCCACCCGCGACGCGTTCGTGCAGGCCGCGCTGGGCGAGAGCGGCGACCAGCGACAGACCGCGGGCGTGGTGGCGGCGCTCGTGGACTTCTGGGCGTGGCGCACGCTGCGTCGCGAGGTCGGGCTCAGCCAGGCCGAAGCGATTCGCGCGGTGACCGTCGCCGTGCAGCGACTGGTTACCGCCGCGCCCGCCACCGACAGGAAGGAGTGAACGGGATGACCACCGCGACCGAGATCGCCCCTGACCTCTACCGCATCTCGACCTACGTGTCCCCCATCAACCTCCAGTTCAATCAGTTCCTCGTCACCGACGACGAGCCGCTCTTGTTTCACACCGGCCTGAAAAAGATGTTCCCGACCGTCCGCGACGCGGTCGCCCGGATCATCGATCCGGCCCGGCTCCGCTGGATCGGCTTCAGCCACTTCGAAGCCGATGAGTGCGGCGCCCTCAACGAGTGGCTGGGCGTGGCGCCCGCTGCGGAGCCCGTGTGCAGCCTAGTCGGCGCACTCGTGAGCGTAAACGACTTCGCCATCCGGCCGGCCCATCCCCTGGCCCACGACCAGCTCCTCGGCACCGGCAAGTATCGCTTCCGCTTCCGACAGACCCCTCACGTGCCGCACTGCTGGGAAGCCGGGCTCCTCTTCGAGGAGACACAGGGCACGCTCCTCTGCTCCGATCTCTTCCACCAGAACGGGGACGTCGAGCCTGTCACCGAGTCCGACGTCGTCGAGCGCCATCGCCGGGTGCTGCTGGAGTACCAGACAGGCCCCCTGGCGAACTATCTTCCGTACACGCCGCACACCGACCGCATCCTGCGCGACCTGGCCGCGCTCGAGCCCAAGCGTCTCGCCACCATGCACGGCTCCACGTTCGTGGGCGATGGCCGGCGGGCGCTCCACGACCTGGCCGAAGTCTACCGAGAGACGCTGGGCGGCGTCTCGCGAGGGAGCGCGTCCGCCGCCTGATCGCCGAGACGGCGACTGAGGCCACCTGTCGATCGCGTCCTCCCCCACGTCCCGATCCGGCAGTGAGTGTTCACGGTGCCGGTGCGCGATCAGCTCGCCTTCGACGCAGCCCTCACGCGGGCGGTGTTGCGCGTATTCCCGCGCACGGTGTTCGGGTGGCTGCGGCGGCGGGCCGCCGGCGGCGCCGCCTGCTCGGCCGCCGCGGGCGGTGTGATAGACTCGCCGCGGGCGGCGTGAGCCCCACGCGCCAGCGAGGCGGCCAGGATGACGGTGACGCGGCGGTCGCAGGCCTATCGCGCCCTCGAGGGGGACGGGGCGGACGCGGGAGCGCGTTCGGTCCAGGCCCTGATCATCGGCGCCGTCCTCGGGAGCGCCGCGGCCGCGATCCTCGAGACCGTCCCCGCGCTCGCCGGACAGTACGGCGGCCTGTTTCGCGTCATCGAGGTCGCCGCCGTCCTCGTGCTGACCGTCGAGTACGCGTTGCGCCTCTGGATCGCCCCGGAGCGGGAGGCCGGCGGGGCGGCGGATCGCTGGGGCGCGCGCCTCCGGTACGCGCTGTCGCCCCTCGGGCTCATCGACCTCGCGGCGATCCTGCCCTTCGCCGTGAACCTCCTCCAGCCGATGGGCGTCGACTGGCTCCTCATCCTGCGCCTGGCCCGCCTCTTCAAGCTCGCGCGGTACACGCCGGCGCTCTCGCTCTTCGCCGCGGTCATCCGCAACGAGAGCCGCTCGCTCCTCTCGGCCCTGCTGGTGATGCTCGTCCTCCTCATCCTGGCCTCGGGGATCATGTTCGTGCTCGAGCGGGAGGCCCAGCCGGCGGTCTTCGCGAGCGTCCCGAACGCGATGTGGTGGGCCATCGTGACCATAGCCTCGGTCGGCTACGGGGACACCGTGCCGGTGACGGCGCCCGGGCGGATCTTCGCCGGCCTCGTCATGCTCCTCGGCATCGCCATGTTCGCCGTCCCCGCGGGCATCCTCGCGACGGGGTTCGCCACGGAGATCCGCAAGCGCGACTTCATCGTCAGCTGGCAGTCGGTCGCCAGGGTGCCGCTGTTCGTCGGGCTCGACGCCACCCGCATCGCCGAGATCGCGCGGCTCCTCAAGCGCGAGGTCGTGCCGGCGCGCTACGCGATCGTCCGCCGCGGCGAGCCGGCGGACGCGATGTTCTTCATCCTCGCGGGAGACCTGGAGGTGGAGGTGCAGCCGCCGCGGCGCCTGGGGCCCGGGCAGTACTTCGGGGAGATCGCGCTCCTCCAGGACGCCGTCCGGACCGCAACCGTGACGGCGCTGACGGAGTGCCAGCTCCTGACCCTGGCCGCGGCCGACTTCCGCCGGCTCCTCGACGCCCACCCGGAGGTCCGGGCGTCGGTCACCGAGGTCGCCCGGCGCCGCCTCGCCGCCGACACGGGGGCACCCTCGGCGGCGCCTCCCGCCTAGGACGCCGCGTATCCCCCGAGGGGCTCTCGGCGCGCCTCGGCGGGGCCGAGCAGCCGGCAGAAGTTCCCCACCAGGAACGGGTCGTGGAAGCTCCCGGCCCGCGCGCGGAGCACGTCGAGCGCGGCCTCGCGCGAGAGCGCCGGCCGGTACGGGCGGGCGGTGCAGACCGCGTCGTAGACGTCCGCGACGGCCGTGAGCTGGCTCGCGAGCGTCGGCTGGCGCGGCACCTTCAGCGCGGGGTAGCTCGGCTGGCCGTCGACGCGGAGGTGATGCTCGTAGGCGACGAGCATGGACAGCGGATTCCCCGCCTGGCAGCCCGCGAGCTGCCGCGCGCCGAGCTCCGCGTGGCCCATCATGACCTTCCACTCGTCTCCGTCGAGGCGGCCGGGCTTGTTCAGGATCTCGAGCGGAATACTCAGCTTGCCCACGTCGTGCAGGAGCGCCGCGAGGCCGATCGCGTGGAGCGTCGGGCCTTCGATTCCGAACGACCGGGCCTGGCCGAGGACGAGCAGCGAGACGTTGATCGAGTGGACGAAGGTGTACTCGTCGTGGGTCCTGAGCGGGGCCACGGGCAGCATCACCCGTGTCGAGCGCGTGAGCGCGTCGATGAAGCCCCAGACCAGCTCGTCGAGCTTCGGGACGGCCCCGCGGCGCTCGGTGCGGAACCCGAGGAACGCGTCCATGGCCGTCTCGACCTGCGACGCGCCGAGATCCTCCCAAGCGTTCCCGTCACCGGGGAGCGCGACCTCCACCTGGCCCACGACGACGTGCGCGGTGGAGCGGGGCGTCCCGCCGGCGGCGAGCGCGTCCACCAAGTCGTGGCACTCGCCGGGCTCCAGCCCGCGGGCGAGGGTCAAGCGCTCGATGCCCCGGCGCTTGAGCGCCTTGATGACGGGCTGCTGGTGGAGCCCGCCGGCGTCCAGCGGCCGGTCGTCGACGACGAGCTCCTCGTCCAGCAGGAGGAACGTGACCGAGTCCTGCTTCCGGTCATCGCAGGCGGTCGCCAGGGCCTCGATGACCGCGCGCAGCGCCGGGACGAGGCCGTCGTGCGTCGCGCCGTAGAGTGCCCGCATGTTGATCGCCACCGCGATCTGGGCGACCAGGCGCTCCAGCCGGGCCTGGGCGCCGAGGCCCCGCTCACCCGTGCGCGCCTGCCAGCGGCTCCTCACGGCGGCACCTCCTCCGGAGCGACCGGCGCTGCCGCGGGCGATCCCGCGCCGGCCAGGCGCCGGCAGATCTCCCGGATCGGCGCGGCCCGCGAGCGCAGCCCCTGCGCCACCAGCGGCTGGCGCGCCGACTCCGGGTAGGACCCCAGCGACTCGAACGCGATCTGCCGCTCCTCCAGCGCCACGATCGGGATCCGCCGGTCCCGGAAGAAGCGCCCGAGGCGCGCCAGGGCCGCCGGGTCCCCGAGCTCGGCGAGCGCGTGGAGGGCGCGCACGCGGGCCTGCCGGCGGCGGCCGAACGGGTCCCAGCGGGTGAGGAGGCCCACGAGCGGCTCGACCGCGACGTCGGCCGTGGCGTGCTTGCCGGCCAGCGCGACGGCGATCTCGGCCACCTTGGGGTCGCGATCCCGCACGACCTCGGCCAGCAGCTCGCGGGCGTCGGGCGCCCCGAACGCGAGCAGCGTCTTGAGCGCCGCGAGGCGGACCCGCGCGTCCCGGTGGCGGGCGCAGCGCCGGATCTCGGGGAGCGAGGCCCGGTCGCCCGCAGCCGTGAGCAGCACGATCATGTTGCGCAGGACGTACCACCGTTCGTCGGCCAGCCACCGCGTGGCCTCGGGCACGACGGCCGGACCCAGGACCATGAGGAGGTCGAAGATCCGGCGGCGCCGTGCCAGGCTCTGCTCGTCGTTCAGGAGGAGCACGAGGTTCGCGACGGCGGGCGCCCCCAGACGCTCCACCAGGTGACGCGCCGCGGCCGCGCGCTCGGGCAGCGCGCCCGCGAGCGAGGCGACGAGCGCCGCCAGGACGTCCGCGCCGGCCAGCCGCCCGAGCCCCTCGGCGAGCGCCGCGGCGAGCTCCGGCGGACACTCGGGGTCCTCGCCGAGACGCCGCACCGCCTCGACGATCTCGACGGCGGGGGCGAGCTGGCCGCTCGTGAGGAAGAGGCGGTAGAGGTTCTCGAGGCGCGCGAGCAGCGCGCCGGCCGCCTCGGGCGACGCGGCGCGCCCGAGCAGCTAGAGCAGCGCCCACGTCGAGTGCCGCGTGAGCACGTCGTCGCCGAGCAGCTCGACCCGGTCGCCGAGGTCGGCGGCCGTCCCGGGCGCCAGCGGGTCCAGGTTGGGCAGCTCGACCGCCAGGCGCTCGAAGAGCGACTCGTGCTCCCCGGGATTGTAGCGATCGATGTCCTCCTCCCGGAACAGGACCAGCAGCTCGGCCAGGAGCGGGTCGGACCCGGATCCGGGATCCCCGCCCGCGCTCGCCGGCGGGCCCGCCAGCGCCGACAGCGTCTGGGCGAGCCTGAGCGCATGGTGCGAGAGCACCGTCCCGGCCGAGTCGAGCCGCTCGAGCGCCCTGAGGATCGTGTCGGGGGCGAACGGCGACGACAGGGCGTGCAGGGCCTCCCCGGCATGCTCGTCCGCGGCCAACGCGTGGAGCGCCGCCTGGAGGACGCCTTCGCGCATCGAGTCGGGCAGCCCCTGGACCAGCTCGGCCGTCCGCCGCGCTGCCAGCACGCGCGCGACGCCCTCGACGGAGCCGAGGTGCGTCTGGACGGCGGCGGCCAGGCTCGCCGCGAGGACCGCCTCCCGGCCGCGCGGCGCCTCGGACCCCGACGGCTTCCCCCGGCTGGCCCGCCCCTCCGCCTCGCGCAGCGCGCCGGAGATGAGGTCGCCGACGGCGGCGGAGTGGGGCGCGGCCTCCTCGTCCGCCGGGTCACCGAGCAGCCTCGGGACGACGTCCGCCCACAGGTCGTCCGACTCCTCCAGCGTCCCCTTCACCACCAGCGCCCGGACGATGCGGTCCTGCAGGGACTCCCGCTCGGTCGGCACTCGGACCTCGTCCGTGACCCGGATCGCCGAGTAGTCCACGAGCTGGAGCTGGATGCGCGAGACGCCGGCGGCCCCGAGCCGATCCGCGAGGGGGGCCCCGCCCTCGTGCGGGTCCTCCGTCAGGAGCTGCAGAAACGCGTCGAGCTCCGCGCGCTCGACACCCGGCTCGATCTTGAGGATGGCGACCTGGCGCTCGAAGAGGGCGCGGGCGAGCTTCAGCGCGTGCGCGGAGTGGAGCTCCGCCCCGGCGACGAGCAGGCCCTTCTGGCTGGCGCCGACCGCGAGCGGTCCATCCCCCCCGGTCACGTCCGCGAGCCGCCGGTGGGCGGTCTCCAGGGCCGTGGCCAGCGCGGGGTGGCCCGGCGGATACGCCGCGATGTTCCACCACGCCACGACCAGCGCGCGGATCGTCGCCGCGACGTGGAGGTCGCCGTCCACGGTCGCGCCGGCCCCGGCCGCCACCCCGGCGTCATCCGGCATCCCGCCCGGGGCGGCCGGCGCGACCCCCGCGGCGGCGAGCTGGCTCAGGAAAATGGAGCGCACGAGGGTGACCGCCGCCTCCGCCCCGCGGATCGCCCCGTCCACGTCGGCCCGGTGGACGTGGAACAGCGGCACGGGCACCCCGTGCCGCTCGAGCGCGACGGCGCACCACTGCCCCTCGGCGACGCTGCGGCACTCGGCGAGGGTGATCTCGGGCGCGAGTCCTAGGGTCAGCTCCTCGAGGAAGGCGCGACGCAGGGAATCATCGATCTCGCTGATCGCCGCCGCGCCGGCGGGCTCCGCGGAGAGGATCCCGAGGCGCCGACGCCAGCGTATCTGCGCGACGCCGGTGACCGGCGCCGCTTCCGCCTCCGGCACGCGGCCGGCCGCCCTCACGGCGCGCTCCGGGCCCCCCGACCGCTGCGCTTCCGACCGCGTCGCCATTACGAGGTGGTCCCCCCGTCGTTTCGGAGAGAGTCGAGTCCCTTCGCGTCCATTGGCGAGGGTGCAAGAAGCCAGCCCGGATGGGGCAGCGGAGCCATTTCGCTGTTGCGGCGGGAGGTTTCGAGACCTGGCAGCCGGGGCGGCGACCCGCCGAGCGGGCGGGTTCTGACCAGGGAGCTGGCCCGGGGCTGGCCAGTGAGCCCGCCGGCCGCCCTGCCGGCCGGCCCCCGCCCGTTACACCTGCGCGTCCTGGATGATCGGCGCCGCGGGGATGTTCAGCGTCCGGACCTACAGGAGCGCGCGGGTGGCTATTCCTGGAAGGCCTTCTCGCGGCCCCGCCGGACGTTCGGCAGAATGACGATCAGCAGGAGAGCGGTGGCGATCGCCAGCAGGGCGGCACTGAGCGGTCGCTCGATGAAGATCATCGGGTTGCCACGGGACACCGTCATCGCCCGGCGCATGTTTTCCTCCATCATCGGCCCGAGAATGAGCCCCATCAGCATCGGGGCCGGTTCGAATCCGAGCTTGAGGAGGACATAGCCGAACAGCCCGAACCCGGCCGTGAGCAGCACGTCGAAGGTGGCGTTGTTCACCGAATAGACGCCGATGGCGCAGAACAACAGGATCGCCGGGAACAGCATGCGGTAGGGAACGCGCAGCAGCGCGACCCAGATGCCGATCAGCGGCAGGTTGATGATCACCAGCATGAGGTTGCCCAACCACATGCTGGCGATCAGCCCCCAGAACAGCTCCGGCTGTTTGGTCATCACCTGCGGCCCCGGGGCGATTCCCTGAATCAGCAGCGCGCCGATCATCATCGCCATCACGGGGTTGGATGGAATGCCGAGCGTGAGCATGGGGATGAAGGAGGCCTGGGCCCCGGCATTGTTCGCCGATTCCGGGCCGGCCACACCCTCGATCGCGCCCCGTCCGAATCGCGACGGGTCCTTGGCGACTTTCTTCTCGACGATGTACGAGGTGAACGCACTCAACAGCGCCCCGCCGCCCGGCAGCACGCCGAGCGCCGATCCGATCGCGGTCCCGCGAGCCATCGCGGGAAAGGCCGCCCGGAGGTCCGCCCGGGTGGGCATCAGCCCGCTGACCTTCTGCGAGACGATCTCGCGCGATTCGGTGGGGCTCTCGAGATTCGCAATCACCTCGGTCAGACCGAAGAGTCCCATCGCCACGGCCACGACGCCGACCCCATCCGCGAGATTTTGGACGCCGAAGGTATAGCGCTGCGCCCCACTGGTGATGTCGGTGCCGACCAATCCGAGCAGCAGGCCGACCAGGACCACACCGATCGCCTTGAGCACCGACCCGTGCGCCAGCACCACCGCACCGACGAGGCCAACGACCATGAGCGAGAAATACTCGGGGGCGGCGAACCTGAGCGCGATCGCGGACAGGGGGGGCGCCGCCAGGGCGATGAGCACGGTGACGACGCAGCCGGCGAAGAACGAGCCGATCGCGGCGACGGCGAGCGCCGCCCCGGCCCGCCCCTGCCGCGCCATCTGGTGACCGTCCAGACAGGTCACCACCGCGGACGACTCGCCGGGAATGTTGACAAGGATCGCCGTCGTCGAGCCGCCGTACTGCGAGCCGTAATAGATGCCGGCGAGCATGATGATCGCGGTGGTCGGCGGAAGCGTGAACGTGATCGGCAGCAACATCGCCATCGTGGCCAGCGGCCCGATACCGGGCAACACGCCGATCAACGTTCCGACCATCGCGCCGATGAAGCAGAACAGGACATTGGTCGGCGTGAAGGTGACGCTCAGCCCGAGGCCAAGGTTGGCGATCAGATCCATCGCGGCCACACCGGCATGGGAAGTCCGAGGAACCGGTGAAAGAGGACCACGGCGAACGCCGTGAGCGCCGCGCCGACGACGATTGCTTCCTTCCATCGACGCTCGCGGGCGGCGAACCCCGCGGCCAGGACCAGCACAAGGCTCGCCAAGACCAGGCCGCCGCCCTCGATCAACAGCCCGAACAGCGCGAAGGATCCCAGCACCACCCCGAGGGGCCGCTTTCGCGCGGCCTCGAGGCGCGGACCTCGGACGACAAGCGACCGGGCGATGAGGATGACTCCGATGCCGGCGATCATCCAGGAGACCACCGTCGGGATGTACGCCGGTCCCATGCGGAAGGCGGTTCCCATGGGCAGACGGCGGATCAGGACCCAGCCGAGGATCCCGATGCCGAACAGCAACACGCCCGCCGCCAAGTCCTGCGGATTCTTGACCCGGAGCATCTCCCAGACGTCCTCCCCGCCTCTCCGCTCGAGGACCTTCGTTCCGGAGGCGCCTTCGGGAATGCCGGACGTCAGTGGAGGGGCGAGCCGCCTGGCAGGGGCGCGAGCCGCGCCCCGGGTCGGTCGGAAGCGCCGGCGACGGCCGCCGCCAGTCGTCCGGGCGGCGGCGATCCGGGGCTCACCTGTCGGAGTACTTCGGCTCGCGCCTCTGCAGGAACGCCTTGATGCCTTCCTTGGCATCGGCACCGGCCGTCAGATGCGCACTCATCGGCACGGTCATGCTGTAGGCCGACTGCCAGGGCATGGTCTCGGCGAGGTTCATGGACACCTTGTTGAATCTGAGTGCGAGCAAGCTCTTCTTGGCGATGATCCGGGCGATTTCCATCGCCTTCGGCATCACTTCCTTCTTCGGCACGATGTAGTCGAAGACGCCGCTGTTGCGAAGCTCCTCGGCCATGAAGCGCCGGCCGGTGAACACGAGCTCGCGCACCTTGCCCGCCGGCATGTTGAGCCGCGTGAAAAAGGCCCCGCCGGCGGCCATGACGCCGCGATCGATCTCGGGGACGGCGAAAAAGGCCTCCTCCGACGCGACCCGGATGTCACAGAACGTGGCCATCACAAAGCCGACGCCGAGCGCGTGCATGTTGAGGGCGGCGATCACCGGCCGGTTGATGTTGAGGAGCGCCGGCAGGCAATCTTCCACCAGCCGATAACGCGCCAGTCGCGACTCGAAGTCGAGGGGAAGGAAGTCGTGGAGATCGGCGCCGCCGCACCAGGCGCGGGCATTCGGGGGCGACGTCAGGATCATGACGCGTGTCTCGTCGGTCGACTGAATGATGTCCGCCAGGATCCTGAGCTCGGGATAGACCTCGAACGACATCGCGTTGACCGGCGGACGGTCGAACGTCACGACGGTGATCCCGTCGGAGTCGGTCTTCAGGCGGAAGAATTTCGGCTTCTTCTCGGCTTCGGACATTTTCACTCCTCCAAGAGGTGGCCGGGACCCCGATGCCGCACGGCCTCGGACCCGGGGGACGAACGGACTGACCCGCGGGCCCCCAGGGCCGTCACCGGCCCGAGGGAATCGCCGCTGCCCGATTCTCGCCGATCAGGGCTAACCCCGGGCGACCTCGACCTTGGCGTCGCCGTCGACCAGCTTCGTGCCCTGCTCGTCCTCGCACCACACGTCGATCGTGTAGACCGTGTTCCCGTTCGGCTGCCTCGTCGCGTCCTTGATCCGGCCCTTCACGTGCAACTCGACGCCGACATTCGTCGGCTTGATGTACTTGGTCCGCAGCTCGCCGCGTTCCAGATAGTCGATGCCGAAGGCTCGGAGGAGCATCGCCGAGCACCAGTTCGTCATGATCATCCCGTCGGCGTTGGCGGCGGAGAACCCCTGGCCCTTGGCGTATTCCGCGTCGGTGTGGATGTTGGAGCCGACCCGCCGCAGCTCGTTGGTGGCCGCCGACAGCATCGCGCTGTCGTACCACTCGATACGCTCGGGCGTGATGCAGCGGACCGGTCCCGTGAGGTCTTCACCGACCCTGAAGCTCGGCTTGTCGCTCATCACGGCACTCCTGTGGGCTTGTAGCGGAGCACGGTCAGATCGTCGTATGTGGTGACCGGGCGCCCGTCAGAGGTCCGGACCTCGAGGTGATACCAGAGATACTCGCGGCCGCGCTTGACGTACTTGTCGACGATATGGCCGGTCACGATGACCTTTTCGCCGACATAGGCGGGGCTGTGGTGCTTGGCGTGGTATTCGTAGTGGATCCGCGCATCCGGCCCCGCCATGCCGGCGACGCGCTTCTCCTTGCTGCAATTCTCTTCGAGGATGCGCATCTTGTCGACGTGGATCATCGTCGGTGGCCGGATCTGCCGGCCCGCCGGATTCCGAGCGGAATGGAAGTACTCGCTCGTCTCCTCCGTCCCGTGCGCATACTCGCTGCACATGAAGGGGGTGAGGACGTATTCGACCGGCTTGAACACGTCGCCTTTCTCGAGATCGCTGATGTAGCCTCCGAGCATCTTTGTCCCTCCAGGACCCTCGCCCTGCGCCGCGAACTCGTCGATTCCGGCCCTGTGCTTGCTACTGGGCGATCTTGATGCCGGCCGCCTCGACGGTCTTGCGCCACATCTCGGTCTCTTCCTGGACCCTCTTCAGGGTCTCCGCCGGCCCCTCGCCGACGACCTCGAAGCCGATCTTTCGATACTGCTCCTTGACCCTCGGGTCATTGACCGCCTGTTTCATCGCCTTGGCGAGCTTGTCGATGATCGCCGGTGGGGTGTCGGCCCGCACGTAGGCGCCGATCCACTGGCTGGCCACGTTGCTGAAGCCGCTCTCCTTCATGGTCGGCGTCCCCGGCACGAGGAACCAGCGCTGGGGGGTTCCGACGGCCAGGAGCCGGAGCGTCCCGGCCTGGATCATGCCGATGGAACCCGGAAGCGTGTCCAGCGCGGCCTGGATCTCGTTCCCCAGCAGCCCGCGCAGGGTGGACCCGCCGTCGAGGTAGGGAACGAACTCCATCTTGATGCCGGTCTCCAGCTTGAACTGCTCGCCACGGAGGTGGCCCGACGAGCCGATGCCCGAGGCTCCGTAGTTGAGCTTGCCGGGGTTCGCCTTCGCGTAGTCGACGAACTCCTTGACGGTCTTGGCGGGCAGCGAGGGATTCACGAGCAACACGAAGGGCGTCTCGTTGATCGCCATGACCGGCGTCATGTCCTTGAGAAACTTGTAGGGGAGGTTCGGCTTCAGCCACGGCTCGCTCGCGACGAGATTGGTGTGGATCAGCACCGCATGGCCGTCGGCGGGCTGCCGAACGACATGCTCGGTCCCGATCGACCCGGCCGCCCCCGGCTTGTTCTCGACGATCACCGGCCGGCCCAGGATCTCGCCGACCGGGCCGGCAAGGACCCGTGCCGTGGGGTCGACCGTCCCGCCCGGACCGTAGGGGGCGACAAATCGGATCGGGCGATCCGGGTAGGACCCGGCCTGCGCCATTCCCTCGCCGGGGAACGCCATCGCCGCGAATGACAACACAGCGGCTAGATTGAGGGCGGTCTTCTTCCACATGGCGTCTCTCTCCCTGGTTTTGAATTGTTTAGGACGACTTGATAGGATTATAGATCGTCAGAATCATCCGGACAAGTTGAGAGTCCCTCCGGGTTGGTGACGCACGAGTCGTCCGCCTTCGTCGCGGTATCTATCGCCACCGCAGCTAAGGGAGAGGAATTGGGCATGGGCGAAATCCAAGTCGAGCGGAGCGATCAGGGCGTGGCCACGATCTGGCTCAACAATCCCGGGCATCTCAACGCCCTCAGCAATGCGATGATCATCGGCCTCTGCGAGGAATTCCCGCGCCTCGCCGCGGATGCGACGTGCCGCGCGATCGTCATGCGCGGCCGGGGCGGCGTGTTCTGCGCGGGCCGCGAGCTGAGGGACGTCAAGGCGCTGCAGGACGCCGACCTCGACGCCGTGAAGCGGATGTACGAGTACCTCGAGAAGATGAACGAGGTGATCTACTACTCGCCGCACCCGGTCATCACCGTCATCGAGAAGTACGCGTTCGGCATCGCCACGATGCTCGTCAGCTGGAGCGACGTCGCCCTGGCCGAGGAGGGCGCGATGTTCGGCTACCCCGAGGTCCAGCACGGGATCACGCCCTACGGGGCGGTGCCGACCATGCTGAACACGATGCATCAGAAGGCGATGATGGACCTCCTGCTGACCGGCCGACGGATCCGCGCCGACGAGGCGGTGCGGCTGGGCATCGTCACCCGAGCCGTCGCCGCCGACCAGTTGACGGGAGCGCTCGACCGGGTGCTCCAGGATCTCTTCCGCGGGAGCGCCGGCGCGATCCGCAGGTCGAAGCAGTTCGCGCGGGAGTGCGAGACCCTGACCTACCGGCAGGGGATGGCGGCCGCCACCGACAGGTCCGTCCTCGGCGTCAGTCTGCCGGAGATGCGCCAGGGGATCGCGGCCTTCCTCGCCAAGCGCGAGGCGACATGGTCTTAGCCCGGGTCATCTTCGAAGGCCGGCGCGACCGCGGGGAGCGGGCGACCTCCCGAGCCCGGCGCCCCCGGACCCGCCCGCGAGAACGAGGAGGACCCGCGGGAGCCGCGCGGGCGATCAGTCGCGCTCGACGATCAGGAGGCCGTCCACGGCCACGACGGCGTCCCGCGCCCACTTGAGGGGGTTGACCTCGAAGACGAAGCGGGGCCAGGGCGCCGTGAGGGCGAGCGCGGAGAACCGCGCGAGGAACGCCGCGACGGGCTCGACCGCCAGCGCCCCCAGGGCGTCGACCGCGTGGCGCCGGATCCGCAGTCGATCCAGCATGCTGGCCGCACCGGAGGGGTCGACCGGCGCGCGCTCCGTCACCACGTCATCGATCAGCTCCGTGAGCCCCCCGCCGCTGCCGCAGGACACCATCACCCCGAACACCGGATCCCGGAACGCCGAGACGAGCAGTTCCACGCCCCCCCGGTGCATCGTCTGGACGTAGATCCCGTCGAGCTCGACCGCGATCTCGCGGGCGCGCGCCTGGAGGCGCCGAACCGCCGCCCGGACCTCCCCCGGAGAGCGGAGATCCAGAGCGAGCAGGCCGGCCGCCGCCCGGTGGGTGACGCTCGGGCTGATGCCCTTCAGGACGACCGGCAAGCCGAGCGAGGCGGCAGCCCCGAGCGCCCCCGCCTCGTCCGCGACCAGCCGGCCGGCGGCCACGGGCAGGCCGGCCGCCTCGAGGATCCGGTGGCACCGATCCTCCGGAATCACGCGATGCCCGGCCCGGTCGGGGACGTGCGCCGCCCAGTCGAACGCCGCGGGACCGACGGCCGCGAGCCGCGGCGGGCGGGAGACCGCGTCGCTCCTCGACGCCAGGCGTGCGATCGACCGCACGCCGCGGACGGGGTCGAGGAACGAGTAGATGCCCCGCGCCGCCAGCCGCTCCGGGATGCCCCGCGGTGGCGAGGGCCAGCTGACGCAGACCGGCTTGGTCGACTCACCCGCGAAGTCCCCGATGACGTCCGCGATCTTGGCGCCCCTGGCGGCCAGCGACCCCACGATGAAGAGGATCGCGTGGATCTCCGGCTCCCCGGCCACGGCGTCGAGCGCCCTCGGCAGGAGCGCCAGGGACTCGGCGCGGAAGGCGGTCGTTGGTGTGAGATCGAGCGGGTTCGCCGCCGTGGCCACGGACACCAGCAGCGGCCGGAGTCGCTCGACGCACGCCGCGCTGAGGGCCGGGGTGACGAGCCCGACCTGCGCGCACTGGTCGGCGGCGAGGACTCCGTTGCCGCCCCCGAACGTGACGACCCCCACGCCCCGCCCGGACGGCAGCCGGTCCCCGGTCCCGAGCAGCAGGAGGGACAGGTCGACCAACTCCTCCACGGAGTCGACCCGGATGACGCCCAGCTCCCGGAGGACGGCGTCGAACACGCGGTCCTCGCCGACGAGCGCGCCGGTGTGCGCCTGCGCCGCCCGGGCGCTGGCGCCCGTCCGGCCGGCCTTGATGAGGACGACCGGCTTCCGCCGCTGGCGGGCCGCCTCCAGCGCCCGCACGAGCTTGTCGCCCTCGGTGGTCCCCTCGAGGTATCCGCCGATGATGCTCGTGCCTTCGTCCCGGGCGAGCGCGTGGAGGTAGTCCGCGAAGCCGACCACGGCCTCGTTCCCGCTGCTGATCAGGTAGCGGAACCCGAAGCCGGCCTGCTGCACCTGGGAGAGCGCGGTCGTCCCGATGCCACCGCTCTGGCTCACCATCGAGATGACGCCCGGGCGTAGCTCGTCCATCTCCAGGAGCGCGGTGGAGAACGTCGCGGGCACGGGGACGGTCGCGTTGATGACGCCGACGCAGTTGGGCCCGCACAGCGTGAACCCGGATGCGCGGCACTGCGCGACGAGCGCCCGCTGCCGCTCGACGCCCGCCGGCCCCCCCTCGCCCAGCCCACCCGCGTACGCGATGCCGTAGCGGACGCCGGCGGCCGCGCACTCGCGGACCGCCTCCAGGAGCGCTTCCGCCGGGACCGCCAGGACGGCGAGGGTGGGGACGCCGGGCAGCTCCGACACGGCCGCGAAGGCCGGGAGGCCGGCCACGGGGGCGGCCGTCCGGTTGACGGGCCACACCGGGCCCGGGAACCCGAACTTGACGAGCCGGCGCACCGTGTCGCCGCCCAGGTTGCCCGGGCGCTCGGACGCGCCGATCACGGCGATGGACGTCGGCTCCAGGATGCCGGAGACGTCGAGGAACGCGTCGCTCGCGGGGGTCGGCGCCGGGCTCATCGCACGGGCGCGAGCAGGAGCCTCAGCATGGCCAGCGTGAACCCGAGCGGCTGAGCAGCATGGCGAACGCCCCCCGGGCCACTCGTCACAAGGATACCTCAGCCATCTGACATCTGACCGGGCCCATCGTTGTCCTCCGGGGCATGCTACCATTTGCCAGCAACGGCGCGCTGACGAGATCCTGGCGCGCATCAACCGCGAGCGGAAGCTGTCGCTCCTGGTGGTGGAGCAGAACGTGTCGCTCGCCCTGAAGCACGCCGCCTACGGCTACGTGCTGGAGAACGGGCTCATCGCCCTCGACATCCGCCGGCGACGGAGCATGACATGAAGCTGGAGACTTGCCGCCTCGAGCTGTCGGACGGGATCGCCGTGGTGGCCCTGGACAGGCCGCCGGTCAACGCCCAGAACCGCCGCCTGCGCGAGGAGGTCATCTGGCTGTTCGACTCGCTGAGCGAACGCGAGGATGTCCGGGTCGTGGTCCTGACGGCGGTCGGCAAGGTGTTTTCCGCCGGTGCCGACATCAAGGAGCGGGTCGGCATGGCGCGCGAGCCCGGGGACTACATCAGGCACAACCGGGTCACCCGCGAGTTCTTCTACGCGGTTGCCGACTGCGCGAAGCCGGTGATCGCGGCGGTGAACGGCCCGGCCCTCGGGGCCGGGTTCACGCTGATGCTGTCCTGTGACATCATGCTGTGCAGCACCGACACCTTCGTGTCGATGCCCGAGATCGACGTCGGCCTGGCGGGCGGCGCGCGGTTGCTCATGGACCACTTCGGCAAGTCCTGGGCGCGCCTCCTGTATTTCACCGGCCGCAAGGTGCCGGCCGCGGAGCTCTACCGGCTCGGCATCGTCAGCGCCTGCGTCCCCCGGGAGCAGCTCATGGACGAGGCCATGCAGATCGCGCGCGAGATCGCGGCGAAGAGTCCCCTGGCCGTGCGCTGGATCAAGCGCGGCTTCAGCGTGGTCGAGAACATGCCGGCCCGGGACGGCTACCGGTACGAGCAGACCATCACCGTGGATCTCTCGCACACCGAGGACGCGGCCGAGGCGCAGCGTGCCTTCGTCGAGAAGCGCAAGCCCCAGTTCAAGGGCAGGTGAGCGCCGGCCACCTCGATCCCGCCCCCCTCTCCCGGGCCATCGCGCCGCACGCGGTGCGGCCGGGCCGCCGAGGCGTCGGCCGTGACCCGCCTCGCGATCCTGGACGACTATCAGGACGTGGCCCTCCGCATGGCCGACTGGGACCGCCTTTCCGTGGACGTCGAGGTGGTGGTGTTCCGGGACCACCTGGCCGACCTCGACGCCGTCGCCGCGCGGCTGGCCGACTTCGACATCGTCGTGGCCATGCGGGAGCGGACGCCGTTCCCGCGGACCCTCCTCGAGCGCCTGCCGCGGCTCCGGCTCCTGGTGACGACCGGCATGCGCAACGCCGCCATCGACCTCCAGGCGGCGGCCGACCGCGGCGTCTTGGTCTGCGGGACGGCCGGGCTCCCCTACCCGACGGCGGAGCTGACCTGGGGCCTGATCCTCGCGCTGGTCCGGCGCATCCCCCGGGAGGAGCGCGCGGTCCGGGAGGGCCGCTGGCAGGAGACGGTCGGGCTCGGGGTCAACGGCAAGACGCTCGGGGTGCTCGGACTCGGCACCCTCGGCTCGCGGGTGGCGCGGATCGCGCGCGCCTTCGAGATGCAGGTGCTCGCGTGGAGCCACCACCTGACCGCCGAGCGCGCCGCCGAGGTGGGTGCGACGCTGGTGGGCCGGGACGAGCTGCTCGCCCGGTCGGACGTGGTCACGATTCACCTCGTCCTGAGCGAGCGCACCCGGGGCCTCATCGGTCTGCGCGAACTGGCCCTCATGAAGCCGAGCGCGTACCTCGTCAACACCTCCCGCGGTCCCATCGTGAACGAGACCGCGCTCGTCCGCGCCCTTCGCGACGGCGCGATCGCCGGCGCCGGGCTCGACGTCTTCGACGAGGAGCCGCTGCCACCGGACCACCCGTTCCGCCGGCTGCCCAACACGGTCGTCACCCCGCACCTGGGATACGTGACCGAGGAGACCTATCGGATCTTCTACGGGCAGGCTCTGGAGGACATCACGGCATACCTGCGCGGCCAGCCGATCCGGGTGCTCCACCCGTAGACGCTGCCGGGAAGCCGCGTTTGCGCCGCCCAGGTTCGGTAGCCCGACGGGTCGAGAGCCCTCACAGGAGCGCGCGGGTGGCGCTCAGGGCCCTCGCGCGCGACTTCCTCGGGGAGTCGCGACCACGCTTTCGCCAGACTCTCACACCACTTGTGGCACACGCTTCCCTAGTGAGAACGACAGGACTCGAACACGCGCGGGCCTCGCTGATCATCGCGCAGAGACGGGACTCAGAATCCTAATACCCGCTGAGCCACCTACAGCGGTCTACCTGGCTTAGCCTGTCGACTGGAGTGCCTCCTCCAGCGCCTCCTCCTCGTCCTCCTCGTCCTCAAGTGAGTCAACAGCTGCAGCCGCAGGCAGGAGTTGCTTGCCCATCGCGGCCGCGATGAGCTTCAGCAGCGCTTCCTTTCTCGCCTCATAGAAGGCATCGAAATCGTCGGCACGGAGCAACACCGGGTCGATCAGATGCGTCTCCAGAATAGCGTTCATCTCGGCTGGCTTGAGTGCAACCTTCTTGTTTCCTTGGATGTCCTCAAGATATATGGACGGGGCTCTACCACCGATGGACCGATTCGCCTTGGCGGAAATCGGGGTCTTGTTGACCACGGCGTTGAAGCGCCGGGGCGGTATTCTGTTAGCCTCGCACCACTTCTTCGGAAAGATGTGGTGAACGTCAAGCTTCGCTTCGTCGCGGTCGATCTGCTGGATGGTCTGCTTGTAGTAGAAGTCCTTGGCGCCCTCACGCAGCACCAGGATGTGGAGGCCTTTGTACGCTGCTGAAAGCCGGGTGCGTAGCGTGTCCAGGCGACTGGGTTGGAAGCCCGCGTCCACAACGGTGCGCGGTTCCTGTGCGCCCCCCCTTAGCCAGCTAACGAGGTCCTCCAAGTCGTTCGCGATGCGTGTTTCGCTGGCTCCACCGTAGAGCTCGCCGAACACCCCACACCAGAACCAGCGACGTAGCTTCTCCAGATGGGCGGCCATGGCCCAGTCGTCGCCGATGCGCGCGCACAGTGCGGCAAGTGGCACAATCTGCGCGCGGTAGGGCACGAGCTTCGGTGAGAAGAACTGCTCGTTTCGCAGGAACTTACCGGCCTCGACGAACCCGGCGAGCGCGCGGTCAGCCCAGGTCCGATACGCGCTCAGCGGCAGGTCCAGCACCGTCTCACGCTTGGCTGATAACGCGGTTGAATCCTTGGGCCTCTTCCCGGCAGCAAGGTCGGCCTCGCGGCGCTCCAATGTATGGAGGAGGCTCACCGCCTGCATAAAGTCGGTCGTCTCGATGGCCGCGAGCAACGGGTCTTTGGCGAGCTTCTCATGTCGACCGATAACCTTGTTCGATTTGTCGCCATACCAGTCAGTGCGCAGGTTGAATCCGTCGGCGGCATAGGTCGCGGTGAGAAGCTCAAAGACGTTCAGAGGTACCCCGCCCGTGTTCACCTTCTCGAAGACTAAGCACACTGCCTCGCGTGAGTTATCCTTGCCAAGCTCGATGACCGGCACCTGGTAGTCCCGAAACACCCGCAGCACCTTCTCGCGGAAGGCCATGTACTGGCCGAAATCGGCGCCGTGGCTCTTACACCAGTTGAAGAAGCCGGTCTCCCAAGCATCAGAGTTGATGATTTGGGAGCACGGGAAGTGCATCGCCGCGTACTCCTTCTCTGACGTGGAGAGGTCGAGTAGGATGTCGCGACCGAAATTGGTACGCACTCTCCGGTCGGCATCCACCGCCACAACGGCTTCCTCGGCGACGAAGTTTGGCCCCCCCTCGAGCGCCCTGGTGATATCAAAGTAGTAGAACCGATCGATAGGCACCTTCTTGTCGTCGAACGTCCTCACCGGGTCCAGCGACTTCAAAGCTTGCGTGAGAGTGGTGAGGCGCTGCTGGCCGTCGAGGATCAGCTTATCAGCCACGGGTGACGGACCAGGAGCGAAGGCAACTCCTTCCACGGGTCGCTCGGCGAAGCGCACATCGCCACCCTTCTCAAGTAGCATGAGGGCCCCGACTGGAAACCGGCGCGCGATCGAGACCAGGAGAGAGCGAATGTGCGCATCGTCCCAGCGCCAACTGCGCTGGAAGTCCGGCAGCTGCAATTTTCCGGTCGCGACTGCCTCGAGAAGCCCGGTCAGCCCCTGCTTGCCACTGTCGAACGTGCCCATGCCCACCTCCCGATGATTGGCGCTCAACCTTCCCTATCGTCACGAGAGCGTAAGCTTGGCGTCGAACCACTGGTGGTGCCAGCGGTCCGTTGTGCCGTCTCACCGCCCATGATGATGCTGGGTACTCCACCGCTCGCCCTCACTGCGAACCCGGTAGAACGCCACGCATGGGGATTCACACGACAGCCGCTGCCCATACCACGACCTAAAGACCAGGTGCCCCCCGGCGGCTACCCGGCACTATGGTCGGCCCTCTGTGTCAAGATGAGTGAGACAGTCAGTCCCCCTGAAATTAATGTAGAGGGCGAGACTGGATAAGTCCCATGGAGGCCCGAGTCGAGATGCCCATGACGGAGGCGAATGTGCAGGTG
>Ga0114945_10000518_pt1 | contig 24846 bp, 23 predicted proteins | sample OV2TP3_FD_87194 | JGI IMG/M metagenome (GOLD analysis project Ga0114945, IMG submission 87194) | Hot spring microbial communities from Beatty, Nevada to study Microbial Dark Matter (Phase II) - OV2 TP3 | ecosystem: Environmental > Aquatic > Thermal springs > Hot (42-90C) | place: USA: Beatty...
CCAAAGCCAGTTTGAACTTGTACTGAGCGCTGTGACGCTTGCGTGACTTGGCCACGAAGTGAACCCTCCTATCAGGTGATTTTTCCACCTTAGCTCGTGGTCTAGATTTCGGGGGAAAGTATAACCAACACCTCTGTTCGGCTCCTTCTAAAGCTTGCTGTCTCCCTTTTCACATCACAACACACCGGCTATCTTTCGGGATATGGCTGCCAGAAAATCAAGATGCCTGTCATGCTTATCATTAGCAGAATACTTCCACTCGCCCACAAAACTCTGCCATTCGCCGCGTCGAGAAGCAGGGTGGGGTGTATAAAGACATATTAATTTTCTGCTTCTTGTTTCTGTCAACCAGAGATGTTTCTTGATTTGCGCATCAATCTCCCCGGTATCCTCAAGGCTGCTTCGAACAAGAAAGCGTTCGGATGCTTCTCTCTTGAAAGAAGAGAGCTTTATCAGTAGACGATCAAGCTCCGCCTCAAGTTTTCCAAAACTTCGAAGGGGAATGAGCGCCTTCACCCCCTGAATCACTACAATATCGGGAGAAAGAATGCCCAATTCCTCAAGCGCAAAGGGGGCACAGTTCCGGTAAAGCCTTTGGGGGGCGGAGTTATTGCTGCAGTGATAGCTGCACTTTGCCGCATTGATCATGGCAAAGTGCTTCCATACCTCGTAATCATCTTTGGATCGCTCAAACAGCGCCTGAATAGTTCGCAATGTTCCTCTAAGATGTGGATGGAGTCTGATTTTCTCTATGGGCAACTCCTCGACTTCTTTGCTCCGCTTCCATATATCCCGGGAAGGATCAGCTCCCTTGTCCTGAGCAAGTATCACCACTTTACAGGGATCGCCTTCGTGCCCGTACCTAGAGCCTACATAGGCTTCAGCCCCCCGGTGGAACTTGTGTTCTCCATCTGTTCCGAAACATTCCTGCCGGTGGGGACACTGAAAATTGTCACAGGCTATGTTTCTGTCGGCGTAGAATTCATGCAGATGTGGTCGGTAATCCATCGCCGTTCTCCTGCTTTCGCGGTGCAGAGCCACTTTACTCTAAAAATAACCGCACTGATGGCATTAGACAAGCGATTTCTGGACACTTTGTGGAAATTGAGGCCAGAGGTTGGCCGGTTTCTCAGGTGATTTTAGCGGGTATTGTTGTTGCCCCATTTCTCCAGTTCAGCGCGTCTTCCACCGTTTTGCACCAGGGATGCACCCCCTCAAGGTGGTAATTCCCCGTGCTGGGATTTTGTATCCTGAGATAGGGCCTCCAGCGACCATCCTTCAGATCCAACATCAGAAGCTCGTATCCCATCCACGAATCCACCACCTGCGCGTCCAGCTTCTCAAACACACGGTCAATTCCGATCTTTCGCACGATCTCCTGCCTTACCCCGGCGTTTGGCGCCCGGAGCAACCGTTGGGGGTCCAATCTATCACCGGGTGTCTCCGCAACCTCCCGAGGGACCTCAACACCGTTCAAGAACCATAGACTCCAGCCGTCCGGGTACACCACCGCCGGGCCTCCGTCGCGGTGCGGATACCCATCCTTTACCCACATCTCAGCCGGTCGCTCAAATAGAATGGCTATACCCTTAAGAGGATGCCACCATCCGGCATTCTCCGCAAAGCGAGCCCACGGTTCGAAGCTTGACCAGTCATTCATGTCAAGGACCGTGGAGCAGAATTCCAGAAGCCCCAGAAACCCCAGCATCTCCATAGTATTCCAGCAGCTTGTGCCGCAAAAATATCCCATCCGTTCCCCGGCTTGGCTCTCAACCTGTGAGACTATAGAATAGCCAACCGCTAACAGAGACTCCGATAGGCTCCACCCCTTGAAATAGTGTTGAGTTCGGCTCATGGTCCCTTCATCGAAGCGTTTCCAATGTCTCTCTTTGATCTCTCGGGTATGCTCTATCACATCAAATACCAGGGATTCAGAGCAGGTAATGATCGTGCAGACCATCTGGCATTTCGACGGTGAGTCGAGCCAGATGCAAGATCGCGGAGGATCAAACCCGAAGACCCGATATCCTTCGCGAATCCATCGCTCCGCTTCCTGCCGGTCGCAAGGACCGGTCTTCAATCCCAGCCGTAGCCAGCGGTTCTGGTAATGCTGAATCCGACGATCCTGCTCCGGAGTCAAAGAAATCCTGGGGTTCGTGATCTTCCTTTTCCCGGCCTCAGTCTGAGTGTGCATGGCCTGCCTTTCGCATAAGACCAATTGGCGACCCATCTTGCGTATTCCGTAAAATGGTCATGTCTATGCTTCGGCGGAAATGTCTGAAACCACCTCCACGAACTCGCCTGTCGCAAAGAATCGCCGGAGCGCCTCGGCGTCTTCGTCCCAGAACAGGATGTAGTAATCCTCCCCGAATCCGATGCAGACCCCATCTTTTCCCCCCTTGCAGAAGTGAAGTTCCACGCTCTTGACCTGGTTCAGGTTGATCATTTGAGTCCTGATCCGAATAAAAGGCTTCACGGTCCATCCACCTCCCAAAGGACACCTGCCGCTTACACTCATGTTTTCTGCTCAACCTCTTCCTAAGGAACGTAAGGTCAGGCATCCTGGAATGTTTCACCATCTGTGGTATCAGTCCCTCACCTGTCGCGCTTCTTCGGCGAAGTGGTCGTACTCCCGTACGGCTTCAATCTTGTAGATGCCGGGAGGAATCTGGAGGGTCCTGTGCTCTTCGTGAACAATTGTGATTCGCCCCGGAGCCTTCATAAAGACCTCTCCATCTGGATTACGGAACATCCAGACCGCCCCCACGACACGATGCGCATGCCCGGTGACTTCTCCCCGCGCAAGCACGGGGTTGGCCTCCTCAGTCTGGAACTGCTTTGAGTCAGATGGGATGGCGACAACGAGCTTGATCAGAACATCTCCCTGCTGATAATACTCCATCTGAGCCTCCTTTCGGCAAGATATCATAGCTTGTTGACTCCTGTCAGGGGTTTTAAGGAGGAATATACCCTCCCCCCACGACAGGACACGTCACGCTGCGCAAAATTTTTGGGGCAAAAAAGCAGGGACGGGTTGGAAACCCGTCCCTGTGACACGTCGGCCTGGGGATGGACGGCCAGAGGGCCATCCCTACGTCTTTTTATACCTGTTCAGCGCCGCCTTCAGCGCCTCCCGCACCTCCTCCCTCAACCACCCCGGCTCGATCACCTCCGCGTCCGGCCCGTAGCTCAGCACCCACGACTTGATCTCATACGCCCCGCCTGCCCGGAACGACAACAAAATGTCCCCACCCGGCAGGACCTCGACCTTCTGGCCCGGATGCCAGATGCGCTCCTGCGCGTATCTGGCGTTTGCCCCCGTGAACCGGACCTTCACATCAAAGGGTTCCTCCCGGATCAGCCCGAAGGCGTCCCGGAAGTAGTCCTCCACCGAGAAATCAGGAGGCTCAAACCGCTCCTCCGTCACCTCCAGCTTTTTGATCCGCTCCACGGCCAGCATCCGCACGTCGCCGTATCTCGGGACCCTCACAAAAACGTACAGCCCACCGTGGTACGGAAAGAGCTTGAACGGCTCGATCCCGTAGGTCTTGCTCCGCCCCGTCGAGGCCGCCGCGTAAGTCACCTCACAGACCCGGCGATCCAGGACCGCCTCCGTGAGCCGGTCCAGAACCTGGCCGCCCCCCTCCTGTCGCTTGACCCCCTTTGCGTAGGGAGCAAACGCCTCCGAGGCCCGGTCCAGAAAGCCCCGCGCCTTCTCCGGCAGCGTCAGCCGGACGCGCCGCAGGGCCGAGCGCAAATCCTCTCGAAAAGACGTTCCTGCCTGAGACTCAGCGACGCGCAGGGCGAACAGGAGCGCGATCACCTCACCCACCGGGAAGTTGACCGGCAGGTTCTGCTCCCTTGCCAGACGCCAGAACACCTTGCCCTCTCTCCGGTCGTCATAGAGCGGAAACCCCGCCTCGCAGAGGTCCTCGATGTCCCTCTGGACCGTCCGGATCGTCACACCGAACTCCTGGCTCAACTCCTCCAGCGTCGCGCCGTAGCGCCGGGCCATCAACGTTCTCAGAATGTCGAGTTGCCGCGTGATCTGTTTGCCCTGAGTCATACCCAAATGTCCGATTTACAAAGCAGACAGGCGACCCGGCAGGTCGCCTGTCTGAATACACAACGTCCACGATGTTTTCTCTGACTTACGCTTTTTCCAATCTGAGCCGACCATGAGCCGCAGGTCATTTTTTGCGGCTTACAGGATGTCGCTTTTGGATAAGAGATTTGCTTTTATTGGGCATATTCGCTACCAGATGGATCAAAGAGCGCAGCGCAGCATTGACAGCCTCCGAGTCCGGAAAGTACTCACGCACATCAGGCTCCAGCATAACCGGATCGTCTTTTAGCTCAAGGCGCTTCACAATGGTTGCGCCGTCCAATTTGTGAATATGCACGGTATACCCTTTATGCAAGGGTTTATAGTGCTTGCCACGCACAGCTCCCCGGAAATCGTACTCGGGGCGCATCTCACTATCTTTGGCTTCCAATTGGCTAGTAGTTACCTTCTTCATAGCTTCTTCGTTCGGTTGGTGTCGCCCTGCGACAGCTGATGAGGCGCGTCTTCTGTCTGCGCTCGGTATATGAGACAACGAGCAGGCGACCTTTGGCCGAGTGGCCGATAGCGATGTAGCGCTGCTCTTTATCCGAATGGTCAGGATCAGGCATGGACGCGACGAACGGATCGTTGAAAATCGTCGTGCCTTCCTCAAAACTGACCTTGTGTTTTCTCAGGTTGTCTTTGGCCTTTTCTTCGTCCCACTCGAACAGAAATTCCATCGGCCTGCTCTCAAAATATACCTAAACTCAGCGCACGTATCAATACGATTTTCCCGAATCAGTCCCGTACCACTTCCGAATCACCGCCACCGCCGGCTTGTCCCGCAGGTTGTAGGACGGGTCCCACGGCCCGCTGCGCCGGTCCGGGTCGTTCCACCGCCAGAGGTACATCCCGGCCATCCAGGGCCTCCCCAGGCACGCCCGGAACAGGGCCTCATAGCACGTCGCCTGTCCCATCAGGTCCAGCGCCCCGCCTCTCTCCTCCCTGTAAGGCGCCTGCGCCGCCCCCTCCGTGGCCGGGTACCCCACCTCCATGAAGAGGACCGGCCTGCCGTACTTCCTGTGCAGCCCCTCGATCCTCCCCAGAATCGGCCCCCAGGCCGCCACGAGATCATCCACGGACGGGGATGCCCGCTTGCTCAGCGGATAGTAGGCGTCGATCCCGATGAAGTCGAGCGCGTCCCAGAAGGCGACCTGCTCCGCCTCCCCGTCCCAGTTGGCCGCGTAGGTGATCGGTCCCCGATAGATCGCCCGGACCTCCCGGATGAGCGCCCGCCAGTCCGCCTCGCGGCCTGAAGTCCCGCTCAACTCCGTGCCGATGCAGAACAGGTCCGCGCCCCCGGCCTCCGCGACCGCCGCGAACTTGAGGAGGAGCCGGCGGTACCCCTCGAACCACGCCCGCCAGTCCGCCTCCGTCTTCATGGCGATCCTCCCGTGCCAGGTGTCCCGCTCCCGCACCCAGAGGTGGGGCTTGATCGCGACCCCCATCCCGGCGCGGTGGGCGTCCGCGCACGCGGCCAGGACCGCCCCGTACTGCTCGAACTCCCCCTCGCGCAGCGCGGGCCGGTCGTCCTCGTCCTGGTACCCGAACGGCAGGTAGGAGATGGCGTTGACGCCGAGCGCCTTCAACTCCCCCAGCGCCTCCGGCGTCACCCGCTGCACGCGCCAGCCGTCGATGCTGATGCCCTTGTGAAAGAAGGAAACGGGGAAGCGGGGAAGCGGGGAAGCGGGGAAACTCCCTCTCTCCGATTCTCCGCTTCTCCGTTTCCCCGATTCTTCCCGGCCCCTGACCCCTGACCCCTGGTCTTTCTCCTTCATCGCCTCCCCCGCGTAGAACCGGACGACCGTGTCCGGGTCCGCCAGAAAGGGCCGGAGATCAAACCCCCCTCTTATCCCCCCTAAAGGGGGGAAGATAGCTCCCTCCCCTTTAGGGGAGGGCTGGGGAGGGGTCTCCCGTCCGGCCAGGCGGACCCCCGTCGCGCGGGACGCCGCATCGGGCCGTGCGAGCAGGGAGTCCATCAGCGCCCGCACGCCCCCCTCGTCGCCCAGCCTGGAGAGGGCGTCCGCGACGGCGAACAGCCCATATCCCCGCTGCCGGGAGGCGGACGCGCGGAGGGCGGGAATCGAGGATTTGAGACCGAGGTCCGCAGCCACGCCCGCGGCGCTGACAGTCAGATAGGGAGGAGCCGCGTTCGAGATCAGAGATCGAAGGGTATCTTCCCCGGACGGGTCCCCGATCCGGGCGAGAAGCTCCGCGGACCTCAGGCGCATCCAGGGCTGGCCGTCCCGCAGCCCCTCCTTCAGCGCCCGCAGGACCTGAGCGTCCCTCGACTCCTTCAGGGCCCCGGCCACGAGCGCCCCTCCCCAGAGCCGGCGTCCCTGCGTCGCCGTTAGGAGCCACGCCCTCCCCTCCGGCCGCCCCATCCGCGCCAGCGTGAGGCCATAGACGGCCTGCCTCCGGCCCGGCGTCCTGACCTGACCCAGAAGATAGGACATAAGCGCCGTGTCCCTCACCGCCGCGAGACGGCGGGAGATCCGGTCTGCGCGGTCCCCGTCCCCCGGCCAGAGAGGCCCCTCCTCCAGGGCAGCGATTAGGAGCGGAACAATTGCAGGTCGGGGAATAGGGCCGGATGAGGCGGGGACCTTCGGGAGCAGGGTGAGCGTGTCCCTCCGCTCCCAGACAGGGTCGGAGGCCGTCGCATCCACCCTCAGCCCGTATCCGGCCAGGCCGCAGGCGCGGGTCAGGAGCCGGGCCGCGCAGACCCGGAGGCCGAAGTCAGCCGGGGCGTCCGCGCACAGGCGGGTGAGGCGGTCAAAAAACGCCGGATCGTCCGGGCGAATTCGCGCCTCCTGCATCGGATTGTCCATCCGTTGCGCCACGCGGCGGGCATCCGCGTCGCCGTCCAGCAGGCGGGCGAGCAGGGCAGGAAAATCCGTCGAGGGCCGGACAGGGGAGGAGGGAGGCGCGGGTTTCCTCCCCGGCCTCACCACAACCGCGACGATGAAGATGGAAAGGATGCCAGCGAGGATCCAGGAGGTGCGGGACATGAGAGGAGGGTGGAGGATGGAGGTGAGGAAAGGTTAGAAAGTTCAAAGTTCAAGGTTCAAAGTTCAAGGTTGGAATCTTGAACCTTCTAACCTTGAACCTTGAACTCGGTTTTGAGCGCCCGGTTGAGCTCCCGGTCGAGCTTGTCGCGCTCGCCGTCCTCATAGATGAAGTCCCAGGGCTGGGAGGCCATCCGGTCGGGCCGCTCGGAGAGGTAGGCGTCCACATCCAGGCCAATCTCGCGGGCCGCGCGCTTCCAGTCCCCGTCGCAGCGGTGAATGGCGATGAGGAAATCGCTCAACTCGCGCCCCCCGCGCGACAGGATGCCCTCTAAGTAGGCGGAGCGGTAGTTCTCCACGCCGATCTCCGCGTGCTTCCCGACCCCCCGCTCGACGAACCGGACCCGGCGCTTGATCTCGTGCGGGGGTTCCATCCGGCACCACTGGAACGGAGTGAGGGGCTTCGGGATGAAGGGGTTGACGCTCAGGCTCAGCCGCCCGGCCTGCGCGCCCTGGCGCTCGCGCATCAGCCGCCGGAGTTTCAGCGTCAGGTCCACGAGCGCCTGCAGGTCCTCCCCGGTCTCGGTGGGGAGGCCGACCATGGCGTAGACCTTGAGGTTGCGGATGCCCCGGTCCAGGGCCCGGCCCGCCCCGTCCAGGATCTGCTCGTCCGTCATCGTCTTCTTGATGGCCTTGCGGAGGCGGTAGCTCCCGGCCTCCGGGGCCACGCTCATGGTCTCCTGCCCCGACCGGGCCAGGGCGTTCAGGAGGCCGTCCGTCAGAAGGTCGATCCGGAGGGAGGAGACGGAGACCCGCACCCCCTCGTCCAGGAGCCCCTCACACAGGGCGTCCGTCTCCCGGTAGTCGCAGACCGCCGACGAGACCAGGCCCACCCGGTCGAAGCCCGGCCGCCCGTCCCTCCCGTACCGGGCCCGGCAGTCGCGCACGACCTCCAGGACGCGCCCTGCCGGGACCGTGCGGAATTTGGGATAGATGTAGCTGACGGCGCAGAACCGGCAGTGGCGCGGGCAGCCCCGCGAGATCTCGATCAGGAAGAGGTCGCTGAACTCCGTCCGGTCGGTCACGATCGCGGAGCAGGCGACGTGATCGGCCAGGTCCGGGCGCTGCTGCTTCTCGACGGGCGTGAGGATGCCCTGAGGGTCGTGGTCCCCCCGTGTCTCCCAGGTCGCCGTCAGGGACGGGACGTAGACCCCGGGGATCGCCGCCGCGTCCCGCAGGTGGGCCCGCCGGTCCCGCCCCCGGTCCTGCCGGAACAGGCCGAGGTACCGGTCCGAAGCCTCCTCCCCCTCTCCGATGATCATCGCGTCGGCGAAGTCCGCCAGCGGCTCCGGGTTGATGAAGGTCATGGCCCCCCCGATCAGGATCAGGGGGTGATGCCCCTCCCGGTCCCGCGCCAGGAGGGGGATGCGGGCCAGGTCCAGGAGCCTGAGGACGTGGACGTAGTCGTTCTCGAACGAGACCGAGAAGGCGAAGATGTCGAAATCCGGGAGGGGACGCCCGCTCTCGAAAGAGGTCAGGGCCTCTCCCCGCCGGCGCATCTCCCGCTCGTCCGCGGGGTCGGGCAGAAAGACCCGCTCGCACGCCACGCCCGGCATCCGGTTGAAATACCGGTACATCGTCTGAAAGCCGAGGTTGGACATGCCCAGGGCGTAGACGTTGGGGTAGGCCAGCGCCACCCGGAGGTCTGCGCCCCCCCGGTCGCGGAACACCTCCCCCCGCTCGCGGGACAGGAGGGCCTCGGCTTTATGTCGTAGAGTGTGGGACATAGCGTATAAATATACCAAAATCTGGCTTATACCTACAAATCATTCCCCGCGTAGGAGAGGTTGAAGCTCTTGTTCACGAGCGGGAAATCGGGCACGATGTTGTTCAGAATGGCATAGCTCAGCGCGGGCCAGTTGGCGAAGGACGGGTCCTTCACCTTCACGCGGTCGAGCAGGCCGTCCCGGCCAGCCACGGCCCAGTGCCAGATCGGCCCCCGCCACCCCTCCACCAGCCCGAAGGCGCTCGCCCCCTCCGGCGCCTCCTCCACCCGCTCCGCGACCTCCCCCCCCGGCAGCGCGTCCAGGGCGGCCTCGATCAGCCTGGCCGCCTCGCGCACCTCCTCCACCCGCACCATCAGCCGCGCCCAGACATCCCCCTCCGTGAAGACCGGCGCCTGGACCCCCAGGCCCCCGACCGGCAGCGCCTCCGGGATCGCCACGCGCAGCGACCCGCCCATCAGCCCGGCCACGCCCAGCGCGAACGCAAACCCGGAGCCGGCCAGCGCCAGCCCGTGCCCGGACGCGCGCGACAGCCCCGGCCAGTATCCCCGCCAGGATCGCCCCCGGCGTCGGGGGACAGCCGGGCACCACCACGTCCACCGGCACCACCGCGGACACGGGGCCGACCACCCCGTAGCCGCCCGCGAAGACCCCGCAGTCCCTGGCGCAGTCGCCCACGGCCACGACGATCTTGGGGTCGGGCGTCGCCTCGTAGGTCCGCCGGAGGGGATCGGCCATGTTGCGCGTCACCGGCCCCGTCACCAGCAGACAGTCCGCGTGGCGGGGGGACGCCACGAAATGGAGACCGAACCGCTCCAGGTCGTAGTAAGGGTTGTTCAGCGCGCCGATCTCCAGCTCGCAGCCGTTGCACGAGCCCGCGTCCACCTCCCGGATGTGCAACGAGCGCCCGAAGAGCCTGCGGGCGCGTTCGTCGATCCGCCTCGCGAGGACTTCGAACCGGGCGTCCTCAGCCGTCCGCGACAGAGGCTCGGTCACCACGGGCGTCTTAAAGATTTTTCCGAATAAGGTGGCCATGCTTTAAACCGTGATCGTCAGCCCATCGTACGCCAGCTCCACCCCCTCCATCATCGCGCGCAGATAGGCGTTCGCCTCCTCGTGGTCCAGGTCGTGCGTCATGTGGACGAAGTAGGTCCGTTTGGGGCGGAGGCGGTCCACCACGTCTAAGGCCTGGTAGATGCTGTAGTGGGTGATGTGGGGCCTGGGCCGGAGGGCGTCCAGGACCAGGACATCCAGGCCCTTCAGGCGCTCGAACGAGGAAGGGGGGATCCGGTTCGTGTCCGTGACGTAGGCCAGGCCATTGAACCGGAAGCCCAGGACCGGCGTCTCCCCGTGCCAGACGGGGACGGGCAGGACATCCACCCCGAACAGGGGAAAAGGCCCCTCCTCGCTGATGGGGTGGAGGTCGATCTGCGGCTTTCCGCCCCCCCTCGGCGTCTCGATGAAGGCGTACTCGAACACCCGCCGGATGGTCTCCAGCGTCGTCCGCGTGCCGTAGCAGGGGACGGGCCGCCGGTGGAGCTGAGAATAGCGCCGCACGTCGTCCAGGCCGTGGATGTGGTCCGCGTGGGTGTGCGTGAACAGGAGCGCGTCCACCCGCTGGATGCGGTTGCGAATGGCCTGAATGCGGTGCTCCTGCGGCGTGTCGATCAGGACGCAGCTATCGTTGTACTCCAGAAAGGCGGAGGTGCGCGTCCGGTGGTTCCGGGAGTCCGGGGAGGCGCAGACCCGGCAGTCGCAGGCGATCATGGGCACGCCGTGCGACGTGCCGGTGCCCAGGAAGGTCAGTTTGATCATGACAATCGAATAGGCGCTAGCGTGGGAGTCTCGTCCTCCAGGTGCTCGGTCAGGATCACCGGCCCGTCGGAGGTGATGGCCACCACGTGCTCATAGTGGGCCGACGGAAGGCCGTCGGCGGCGGCGGCGGTCCAGTTGTCCGCCGCGACCACGACCTCCTCCGTGCCCATGTTGACCATCGGCTCGATGCACATCACCATCCCCGGCTTCAGGCGGGGGTTCTTCTCCAGCGGGGCGTAGTTGGGCACCTGCGGCTCCTCGTGGAGCCTCCGCCCGATGCCGTGCCCCACGAAGTTCCGCACGATGTAGTAGCCGTGCGCCTCCACCCACTCCTGGACCGCCCCGGTCACGTCCGCCAGACGGCTGCCCGGCCTGGCCTGCTCGATCCCCTTGTAGAGGGACTCGAGCGTCACGCGCATCAGCCGCCAGGTCTCGGGCGAGACGTCCCCGATGGGGTAGGTGTAGCCCTGGTCCCCGTAGTAACCCCCCAGCCGGCACCCGATGTCGAGACCGATCACGTCCCTCTCCTGCAGGGGACGGTCGTTCGGGATGCCGTGCACGACCTGCGCGTTCACGGAGGCGCAGATCGTGGCCGGATAGCCGTGGTAGCCCTTCCAGGCCGACTCGGCCCCGCGCGACCGGATGAAGCGCTCCACGACGCGGTCCAGCTCGGCGGTCGTGGCGCCGGGCGCAATGAGATCGCGCACGGCCCGGTGCGCGTCGGCCACGAGCCGGCAACTGTTGCGGATGAGTTCGATTTCGCGAGAAGTCTTGATGGAGATCATCCACTCTTCTCCCCGAAGTGAGCGGCGAAGATGAAGAAGTCGTTGAAGGAGATGGCCCCGTCCCCGTTCAGGTCGTAGCGCGGGTCAAACGCGACGGACGCGGCCGTCTTGCCGAAGGCCTCGGCGAACGCGAAGAAGTCCGAAAACTCCACGCTCCCGTCCCCGTTGAAGTCCCCCACGGCCCGCGCGGGCTTGAGCACGTCGCTCCGGACCTCCGCACTGATCCGGTAGGTGAACAGGGTGCCCGTCAGCGACAGGGCGGCGGGGATGACCACGACCTCGTCGTACTGCCCCCACGCCGGGACGCGCAGACGCCCCCCGTCCACCTCCATGATCTGGACGTCGCCAGGCTGGATCAGAAGGGCGAACACCTTCCATCGAGTGCTGGAGGACAGCGTCAGATCCACGAAAAGCCCCCCCGGCTGTCCGGCGGACTGAAACTGGAGGTAATCGGCGGCCAGATGGTCCACCCGCCCGCTGTCGGCCACGGCCTGACCGGACCTCGCCGCCACCGTCCGGGTCTTGACTAAGGGGTAGTCGGACGCCTTCGAGTAGTATCCGGGCCGCGCCCGCGTCCTGGTGAAGTAGTTCCAGAGGGCGAACCTCGGAAAGGCCTGCTCGAACCCGCCGGGCAGCGCGTCGTCTATGAACTGGAGGTCCCAGCGCTTCTGGACATTCAGGCGCTCCCATCCGCCCCGGATGGGCCCGATGCCGAACAGGGCGTAGAGGTTGTGGACGAACACCGCCGACCCGAAGGGGTGGAGGTCCCCGAACGGCAGAAAGCGGTCCAGGGACACGGCCGGGGCCTTGAAAAAGTCCGGGAGGTACTGGTAGTAGTCGTTGACCTCCGGGTAGGCCGCGTCCTCCATCCAGACCGCCGTGACCTCCTGCCACCACTGCGCGTCGAACAGGCTGTAGTAGCCGAACTGGACGGCGTGGAAGAACTCGTGGGCGACGGTCGCGTGGAGGCCGTTTTTCCCCTTGGAGTAGTAGATGCTGTCGGTGAAGTTGTTGTCCACCTCCAGGTAGCTCGTGGTCGTCGTGGCGCTGGCGTTCTCCGGGTAGGTGAACCCGTAGGCGCTGCTCCGGCTCAGCTCCTGGACGTAGATGTCGTACTGGTCTCTCCCCCCACCGGAGGCCCCGTCGGAGGGCGGAGGTCTGAACCCGAAGCGGTCGATCTGCAGAGACCAGACACTGTCCGCCGTGGCCCCCACCTCCTCCACGTAGTCCGGGGCGCCATTCCCGTTGAGGTCCGTCAGGCTCACGGCGTGCAGACCGCTCGTGTCGTAATGGATGCGGAAGCGCCCGGAGTTGCTGGTATAGAAGGCCTGCGTGGAGGGCCGGCCCTGCTGCTGGAGGAGGAGCGCCAGACGCCCCCGCGTCTTCTCCGGGAGGTCGTTCCACTCCCTCCGGACGGCCATCAGCGTGGCCGTGCCGCAGGTCGCCCGATGGGAGCAGGTCTCCGCGTGGGAGGGGTCGAGCAGGTGGAGCGCGCGGTCGGCGAGCGTCTGCAGGTCGGCGTCGGGAGCGGCAGAGGGGACATCAGCCTGAGCGACGGAGAGGGGGAAGACGAGGCAGAGCGCGGACAACGAGATTTTCAATTCCTGATCCTTTTCGTCTAGAGAATTTGGAACTCAGGAAATCAGGAAGAAGCGAAGGGGGATTTTCCTGAGTTCCTGAGTTCCAGATTTTCCTACCCGAGGTTCTCCAGCATCCGCCTCACGCTCAGCCCGGCGGGGCCTGTGACCTCGGCCCCCAGCCGGCCCCCGAAGGGGACGCGCGAGACCTTCACCCCCCCGCCGTAGAGCGTCCGGGCCACCGGCTCCAGGTCGGGCAGGAGGCGCTGCAGGGCCTCGTCGGTGTTCGGGACCTCCCGGGAGCGGTCCACGAAGGCGCGCAGGCGATCCGTGCGGAACGTCACGGCCCCCTCCAGCCGGGGCTCGACGGCCAGCCCCTCGGCCATCGTCAGGAGGTCGCGCAGCCCGTCCCGCAGGCACTTCCGGTTGTCCCCCTCCAGCGGCAGCCGTCGGCGGTACCAGAACATGGGGCGCTCGTCGGCGTTTCGGACGATGTAGTCGGCGTGCCGCCCGATCAGGCCCACCCCGCCGTCCGAGTGCGTGTTGTTCCCGACGCCAAAGAACTCGTCCGGGTTCGCGTGCATGCGGGCCTCAAAGATGCTCCGGTACTGCTCGAAGTCCGGGTCCAGGTACTTCTGGCCGGGCCTGCGGCGGTCTTCTATGAACAGGTAGAGGCTGAGATAACTCAGGTCGATCGGCTGGCTCATAATCGTGCGAATAGACTCCTTTCATAAGTACTTTCGCGTCTCCCGCTCCATCTCCCGCCACATCGCATCGGTCTGATGGTCGTGGCCCGCGATGTGCAGGACGCCGTGCACGGCCAGATGGAGGACCTCGCTTTGCAGGGACCGCCTCCGCCGCGCCGCCCGGCGCCGGGCGTAGGGCAGCGAGATGTAGACCTCGCCCAGGACGCCGTCCCCTTCGGAGAAGGCGCCCCCTCGCAGGTCGAAGGACAGGACGTCCGTGGGGGCGTCGATCCCGCGATGGGTCCGGTTCAGGCGACGCAGGTCCTCGTCGCCGGTGAGCACGACGTTGAGCGCCCCCCGGCTCAGCCCGTGCTCCACGGCGGCCCGCCGCGCGATGCGGCGGATCGCCCGCAGGTCGAGACGGGGGCGGGGCGCGCCCTCGACCAGAAGGACCCGCAGGGTGAGCCGCTCAGACGCGGGAGGCCCCTTCTGGCTTCTGACTCCTGACTTCTGACTTCTGATCGGCGGTCTCCCTCTGCCGCTGCCCCGGGTACTCGACCCGGCTGTGCATCATCCCCATCAGGATCGGCAGGAACGCCTGCTCGATCCGGTGCAGGTCCCTGAGCGTCAGGTCGCATTCGTCCAGCTCGCCGGACGTGAACTTCCCCTCGATGAGCGTCCGCACCATGCCCTTGACCCGGCTGGGGGAGCGCTCCTTGAGCGACCGCACGGCGCCCTCCACGGAGTCGGCCAGCATGATGATGCCCGCCTCTCTGGTCTGGGGCCTGGGCCCGGGGTAGCGGAAGTCCTCGTCCCGGACCTCGTCCTTCAGGCCCCGCTCCAGGGCGCGATGCTTGAAGTAGGAGATCTCGCTGGTGCCGTGGTGCTGCGGGATGATGTCGATGAGGACCTCTGGCAGCCCCTCCTGCTCGGCGATCTGAACCCCCTCCCGCACGTGCGAGATCAAAACCAGGGCGCTCATCTGGGGCTGAAGCTCGTCGTGGGGGTTCTCCCCGGACTGGTTCTCCACGAAATACTGCGGCCTCACCATCTTGCCGATGTCGTGGTAGTAACACCCGACGCGGGCCAGAAGGGCGTCGGCGTTGATCGCCTCCGCCGCCGCCTCGGAGAGATTGGCGACGATCACGCTGTGGGTGTAGGTGCCCGGCGCGCGCGTGGCCAGGGTCCGCAGAAGGGGGCAGTTGAGGTCCGACAGCTCCAGCAGGGTGATGGGGGTCACGATCCCGAACAGGTTCTCGAAGATCGGAGACAGCCCCAGCGTCAGGACCGGCGTCAGGACGCCCATGACCAGGCCGGGGACCAGCTCGCGCCCCATCTGCCTGAAGTAGTCGGCAGGGTCGGAGTACGTGTAGAGGAACCCCCTCAGGGCGACGATGAGGACGGCGTAGGTGAGGGTCAGATAGACGATCGAGCGGTTGAAGTGATGCCGGTGCCTGACCCGCCTGACCGAGTAGCTCCCCACCACGCCGCAGAGGGCCGAGGCGACGGTCGCCTGCAGGCTGTTGAGCGTGACCCCGCACAGCAGGGCGGACAGGGCGGCCACCACCACCCCCAGCTCCGTGTCGAACAGGAGGGCCGTGAGCATCGCCGCCAGGGCGACCGGGACGTAGAGGTGCGAAAGGCCGGGCGTCGCCGCCAGATAGGACGCCACAGAGGCCGGGATCACCAGCAGAATCCCGAATAGCAGAATCACCCCCGTGCGGGGGAAGAGCGACGGGCGGAAGGCCCGGAGATACACCAGCAGGAGGGCGACGATGAGGCCCGACAGGAGGGCCGCCGAGAGCGTCTGCAGGTAGGGCGTATACGGGTCCTCGTAACGCCTGCGGAACTTCTCCTCCGCAAGCGACCTGAGCATCTCCAGGTGCTCCGCCGTCACCCGCTCGTTGGCGTCGACGATCTTCTGGTTCTCCAGCACGGCATAGCGGTTGGGGGAGACCAGCCGGGCGGCGGCCTCCCGCCTCTCCTGCGTCCTGGCCGCGTCAAAGATCAGGTTGGGCGAGACAAACGCCTGCAGCGTCTCGTAGAACGCCCCGGCCAGGCCGGGGTTGGCCCCCGGCCACCGCTCCCGGATCAGGTCCGGCAGAAAGACGCCGGAGACCTCGGCCACGTCGTGCACGCCGCTCAGGGGCGAGACGGCCTCCGCGCTCCCCCTCAGGATGGAGACCCTGCCGTCCGCCGGATCGCCCAGGCCCGACTTGTCCGCGACGACCCCCGCCGAGTAGAGGTCGGCCAGGACGTTCTGGGCGAGGCCCCTCATCGGTATCAGATGTTCGCTCGACACCGCCCCCACCCCCCGGATGCGGTCTACCCCCAGGAGCACCCTGAGCGCCCTGTCGGAGAGGGCGCGGCCCCAGGCCGTGCGCCTGAACGCGGCCACGCGGGCCGAGTCGGCCAGAACGGCGCGAGAGAGGACCAGCATCTCCCTGAACAGGGAGTCGAGGGACGCCGCCTGAGCCGGCCCCACCGAGGGGTCGAAGATCAGAAGGGGAGGGACGCTGCGGCGGGCCGCCTCCTGCTCCCGCTCGTGCTCGGACCTCCCCTTTTTCACCCAGAACGTGAACGGGGCGACGATCCGCTCGCGGGCGACGGTCCCCTCCCGGAGATCCCCGTACTCCGTCGCCTTGCGATGCACCGACAGATAGGTCAGCGCGCAGATGACCCCCCCCACCACGCCCCAGCGCAGGACCTGCCCCGGCCCGAACTTCCAGGGAGGAATGCCGCCGACCGGCCAGCCCAGCCGCCTGCCCACGCCCCGGCTCAAGGTGAGATAGTTCGGAGGCATGTCCTCTGATCTGCCTTCTACCCCCAACGATGATCTGTAGGGGCGACCGGCCGGTCGCCCCTACTTCTCCCCGTTCACCTTATTCTCGTAGGTCTCGTAGGCCTTGATGATCTGCTGCACGAGCGGATGCCGCACGACATCCCTCTCGGTCAGGTAGACGAATTCAATGCCTTCCACGTGGCTGAGGATGTCCTGGATCTGAATGAGACCCGACGGCGTGTTCGGGGGCAGGTCGACCTGGGTGATGTCGCCGGTGATCACCGCCCTGGCGTTGGCGCCGAGGCGCGTCAGAAACATCTTCATCTGGCTGACGCTGGTGTTCTGGGCCTCGTCCAGGATGACGAAGGCGTTGTTCAGCGTGCGCCCCCGCATAAAGGCCAGGGGCACGATCTCCAGCGTCCGCGAGTCCACGAGCTGTCGCATCCGCTCCGGCGGCACCATGTCGTCCAGGGCGTCGTAGAGCGGCCTCAGGTAGGGGTCCACCTTCTCCTGGATGTCCCCGGGCAGAAAACCGAGGCTCTCCCCGGCCTCCACGGCGGGCCGGGTGAGCACGATGTGGCTGATCTCCCGCCGCTTGAGACCGGCCACCGCCGCGGCCACGGCCAGATACGTCTTGCCGGTGCCCGCCGGGCCGATGCAGAAGACGATGTCCTGCTGCTCCATGGCGGTGACGTAGCGATGCTGCCCGGTGGAGCGGGGGCGGATGAGGCTCTTGCGCGTGGACAGCAGCACCCTGGACGACTCGAACCCCCCGGCGACCTCCTCCCCCACGTCCCGGCCCGACCGGAGGAGGTGGTTCAGGTCGATCTCCCCGCCGCGCCGGAGATGAGACACGATGTCGTAGAGCGCCTGGCACGCCTGCTCCACGTGGCCCGCATCCCCCTCCACGACGATGGATTCCCCCCGCGCCACGAGATTGACCCCGTAGCGCTTCTCAAAGGCGACGAGATTGGCGTCGTTGTGGCCGTAGAGATCGAGCGGATCGATGCCTTCGATGCCCACCTTTTGCGATGTGCGTTCACCCAAGCTTGACGACGGCCTCCTTCAACAGAAAAAAGCCCCCTACCTCCAACCGAGAGGTCGAGAGCTTTTCTGACCTGACAGGATTAATATCGCGCCATTTTTGGACGGCCTCTGTTGACGATGATGAGTTCTAACACCACAGATTTATAGTAACATATCTCTCGGAGGATGTCAAGGGAAAAAACGGACCTCACACGATCCTCAGCCCCAGCTCCCGGAGCTGCGCCGGGTCCACCTCCGACGGCGCGCTATCCATCAGCGACACGGCGGTGTTCGTCTTCGGGAAGGCGATCACCTCCCGGATCGACCGCTCCCCGGCCAGCAGGGCCACCAGGCGGTCGAACCCGAACGCGATGCCCCCGTGGGGCGGCGCGCCGAACTCGAACGCCTCCAGCAGGAACCCGAACTTCCGCTCCGCGTCCTCCGGGGAGATGCCCAGCAGCCGGAACATGCGGTTCTGCACGTCGCGGCGGGAGATCCGGATGCTCCCCCCCGCGATCTCGTTGCCGTTCAGGACCAGGTCGTAGGCGCGCGCCCGCACCGACGCCGGGTCCGCCTCCATCTTCTCCAGGTCCTCCTCCACCGGGGAGGTGAACGGGTGATGGCAGGCCACGTACCGCTTCTCCGCCGCGTCGTACTCGACGAGCGGGAAGCGCATTACCCAGAGGAAGCTCCACCGGTCGTCCCGTCGGAGGCCGAGCTGCTGGCCCAGCTCGAGACGCAGCTCGCCCAGGGCGGAGGCCGCGACCTCGGCCCGGTCCGCCACGAACAGGAGGAGATCCCCCGGCCGGGCCTCCATCCGCTCCGCCAGCCTCTCCCGCAGGCCGGGCGAGAAGAACTTGACGATGGACGACTCCAGCCCCCTGTCCGTGACCTTGATCCAGGCCAGGCCCTTCGCGCCGAACTGAGCGGCGAAGCCCGCCAGGTCGTCGATCTGTTTGCGGGAGAAAGACGCCTGCCCCGACACATTGAGGCCCCTGACCACGCCCCCCTCCCCCAGGACCGACCTGAACACCTCGAACTCGCTCTCGCCGGCCAGGTCGCTCACGTCCCGGATCTCCATCCCGAACCGGGTGTCCGGCTTGTCGCTCCCGTAGCGGTCCATCGCCTCCCGGTGGGTCAGGCGGGGCAGCGGGAGAGGGACCCTGTAGCCGACCGTCTGCTCGAAGAGATGGGCCGTGAGCCCCTCGGCCAGGGCCAGGACATCCTCCTCCTCCACGAACGACATCTCGATGTCGATCTGCGTGAACTCCGGCTGGCGGTCCGCGCGCAGGTCCTCGTCCCGGAAGCACTTGACGATCTGAAAATACCGCTCGAACCCCGCCACCATCAAAAGCTGCTTGTAGGTCTGCGGGGACTGCGGCAGGGCGTAGAACTTCCCCGGATTCACCCGGCTGGGGACCAGGTAGTCCCGCGCCCCCTCCGGCGTGCTCTTCATCAGGAACGGCGTCTCCACCTCGATGAACCCCTGTCCGCAGAGGTGGCCCCGCGTGGCCTGGTAGGCCCGATGGCGCAGCCGGAGATTCTCCAGCACGCGCGGCCGGCGCAGGTCGAGATACCGGTACTTCAGGCGCAGCTCCTCCGTCACCTCGGCGTCGGACTCGATCAGAAACGGCGGCGTCTTCGACTCGTTCAGGATGCGCAGGTCGTGGCAGAGCACATCCACGGCCCCGGTGTCCAGCTTCAGGTTCTCCATGCCCGCCGGCCGGAGCTCCACCTTCCCCTGCACGGCGATGACGTACTCCGAGCGGATGGCCTCGGCCTTCCGGTGCATGTCCGCGTTCACGTCCGGCTTGAACACGACCTGGGTGATCCCCTCCCGGTCGCGCAGGTCCACGAAGATGACCCCCCCGTGGTCCCGCCGCCGGGCCACCCACCCCATCAGCGTGGCCGGCTTGCCCACGTCCTCCTTGCGCAGCTGGCCGCAGGTGGCGGTCCGCCTCCACCCGCCCATGGATTCAGGCATAAACACTTCCCTTCATCATAAGACCAGATTTGAACAGGGATGGACAGGATATACAGGATTTCAGGCCCTCACCCACCCCCATACCCCCTCCCTCTCCCGTACGTACGGGAGAGGGAGGGGGCAGCAGCGGCGAAGCCCCTGACACTGGGGGAGGGTGAGGGCCGTTCATTTCTCGTCCTTCCATCCTGCCCATCCTGTCTATCCCTGTTTGACCAGATACTCCACCACCCTGTCCAGCGCCACCTCCTCCTGCGCACCGGTCTGCATGTCCTTGACCACGGCCGCGCCCCGCTTCATCTCGTCCTCCCCCAGGATCACCACGCGCCGGGCCCCCGAGGCGTTGGCCGCCCGCATCTGCGCCTTGAGGCTCCGGTCCGCGTAGACCGACGCGACGGCCAGCCCGCTCCCGCGAAGGGCGTTGACCAGGCCCACGACCCGCCCCCGCGCGGCCTCGCCTGCGGCCACGACGAACACGTCCGCGCCCGGCCCGGATTCGACCGCAACCCCCTGCTCCTGCATCGTCAGGACCGCCCGCTCCAGCCCGAGCCCGAACCCGATGCCCGGCGTGGGAGGCCCTCCCAGATCCTCGATCAACCCGTCGTAGCGGCCCCCGGCCCCGATGGCGTTCTGCGCCCCGATGCCCTGGACAAAAAACTCAAACACCGTCTTTGTGTAGTAGTCGAACCCCCGGACGAGCCGGGGATTGATCGAATACCCGATGTCCAGCGCCGCGAGGTGGCCCTTCAGGGAGCTGAAGTGTCCCCGGCACTCCTCGCAGAGCCACTCGACGATCTGCGGCGCCCGCTCGATCACCGGCTGGCAGGTCGGGACCTTGCAGTCCAGCAGCCGGAGCGGGTTGACCTCCAGCCGCCGTTTGCAGTCCCCGCAGACCTCCGCGACGCGGCCCCGGTAGTAAGCCACGAGCCGCTCTATGTAGGCGGGCCGGCACTTCGGGCAGCCGATGCTGTTGACGTGTAACGAGACACCGGAGATACCCAACTTCCGGTAGAACGTCCACGCCAGGTCGATCACCTCCGCGTCCAGGGACGGATCGATCTCGCCGAAGACCTCCACGCCGAACTGGTGGTGCTGCCGGTAGCGCCCGGCCTGGGGCCGCTCGTAGCGGAAATTCGGGGAGATGTAGTAGAGCTTGACCGGCTGCGGGAGCATGCGCATCCCGTGCTCCAGGTAGGCGCGGGCCGCCGGGGCCGTGCCTTCGGGCCGGAGCGTGAGACGGCTCCCCCCCCTGTCCTCGAAGGTGTACATCTCCTTGTCCACGATGTCCGTCCCCTCCCCCACGCCCCGGATGAACAGACCCGTCTCCTCGAACATCGGCGTGGCGATGCGCCGGTAGCCGTAGAGCCGCGCCAGGCCGGCGACCACGGACTCGACCTTCGCCCAGTAGGGCCACTCGTCGGGCAGGATGTCCCGCGTGCCACGGGGGATCTGGAACTTCGTAGGGGTCTCCTCAGAAATGACCTTGTCTTAGAACTTTGTCGGTTTCGGGATCTGTTTCGTCGAGCATGCCCTGAATTTTGTCAATCATCCTTTGGAAAACATCGGCATAGTACTTCGCCGATTCCAGGAAATCAACATAAGCCTTACGATGTTTCCGCCTGGCCTCGGCGCTCCTGTACTCCTGCCTAACATTCGAGGACATTCGCTTTGCCTTCCTGACAATCAGTACATCATCTATCTGAGTTGATGTGATGGAAACAGGAGTCATATCTAGAAACTCGCATACAAGGAAGTAAAGCGATGACGGCACTGCAATCTTGAGGTCACGGCTTGTCGCCACGGCCTCCTGGAACATCGTCTTGTCCAGGTTCGTCTTGCATTCGACGCATACATAGCCGAGATGCGATTCAATCATTTCAGATTGAGAAAAATCCTTGTTAAAAGATGTCATCATATAGAGACGCTTTCCAAGAACAAAGTCTTGGTCCTTTGTCCTCAACCTCGGATGTCCACCACCTCCGGTGTCTGCAATCGAGGAAGTAAAGCTCAGTCCAGCAAATGTGTTACGCGGTCCAAACTCAAACACTTGATTTCCCAAATGCAAACTCCTATAAACAAGTTGCGGGAGAAACTCTTCAAGGATCGTGTTGTCAAGTTTCAGCTGGCCTTTCTGTCGGTAGAGGAAGTTCTCAGGGCTGTCGAAAACGAGGTCCAGTTCGACAAATGTCTTGTAGCGGTTGGTGGCATCTACAAGTTGCCGGACTGCATTCTTTTGTCCGAGCTTGATACGCTGGAGTTCGTTAATCCAGTCATTGTACCTCCGCAATGCCTCTTCAACTCTGGGCTTGTCGGCAGCCGGGAGTCTCGGATTACGGAGAAGCCCTTTGAGTTTGTCCAGATGCGGCGTCGGCAACGCTGGCGCTTGCTTATTCATAGATCCATTTCCGTTCTCTTTCACCATCATGACACAATCCCGTGTCTGGTAGTAATTATACTGAGAACTGTCAAAAAGCGGTGTCCCCTCAATCTCATTGACCCTCTCAACCGCCTCTTGGAGGAGTTGGCGGTTTTCCTTTGAGACTGCTGACAATGCAGCTTTGAGAGCTTCATGAGCAACCTTTCTTCCGAGGGCCAACGGAATCGTCCGGTCGCTGACATAACGCGCTCTTTCTAAATTAAGTACGTCCTCCTGTATAGCTTGTCCGAAGCGGTTAAGAAAGACTCGCTTCTGCCGAAGGACTACGGAAAAAAGCCCCGACTCAGTCGCCAGCCGATCCAGAATATCGGCGTTGTAGAAGGGCAATCCCAGAACTCTTGATTCGTGGCCCACGATCAATACCGCGCGACCGCCCCCCCTGAGAACTCTGGCCAGCTCCCAGATGGAACGTGCCATATCGATGCAGTACTGGATGACCGTAAGAAACCTGTTCCCCCTGTTTGCCCTGTTCGATCCGATCTCCGACCTCGCGACGCGCAGCAAGTCCCATCCAAGAAACTCCACCGACCGCCGATAATTCTGATGATAGTTGAAGACGTTGATGTACGGAGGAGATGTGATCGCAAAATCAACTGATTCGGCTTCGAGCGGGAGTGCCCTTGCATCCTGCAGATCAACCTTGATTGGCTGATCGGAGAACGGCAACTGCAATACCAGCTTGGTGAGTGCGTTGAACTTGCCTTGAACAAGGTCGTTTTTCAGTGGATTGTTGTAAGCGTCAAGTAGTACAACCAGAGCATTGCAGAGGATTTTTGCACGGTCGCTGAGGGAGCGTCCAATTTTAGTTATTTTCGCCTCGAATACATCCGGTTCGAGGTTGTCGTCAGCGAAAAGGATAATCGGAAACTCTTCATTCAGCCGCTGGCGAAGTTCGCCAAGAGCGCGTTTTCTATCTTCCACGCATGCGTTTGTGAACTCATAAGCCTTGCTAAAACACCATGCTGCGGGATTAACTTCGAAACCGTACGCGGGAAGGGAGATGGAGGCAGCCTCATACAAGACCGTCCCACTTCCAGCGAAAGGATCGAGGACTACAGAGCCAGGCGGGCAATATGCGTCCAGCAGATACTCAATTAACTGTGGAGAGAACTGACCCCGCCAGGCAAAGAGATTCGACCGGTTCTTCTCTTCTATATTCAAAAGGCTCGGATGTAGATTTGTCGCAAAATTTTTCAATAGATCGTCCTGATTGCTATTGTCCAACTATGCCTTCGTTGCGACCAGATCCTGTAACAGCGCGCGAATCTGATCCAGGATGGACGCCTTGACCTGTCCGAAGGTCTTGACCGCAATGGTCTGAGATAACGTGTAAATTTTGTCCACCCGCACCTTGCCGGGACGGTTCAACCTTCCGCGCGCGAGGTCGGACGACGAAAGCTTGAAACTATACTCGGTGCTGGTAGGCTTGGATGTCATCGCCACAACGACCATGTCGGTAGTCGTGCGATGGTAGGCATCGTTTGAAACAACGATCACAGGCCGCCGCTTTCGGGATGAAAGGTTGGTAAAAGGGACAGGAATGAGGACAATGTCACCCTGTTCAGGCATCGTTCCAATCCTCGTCATCCCAAGGGTTGTCCCAAAAATCGAGGCTGCTTTCCGCCGCTGATACGAGATCGTTGAAGTCGTCAGCCGACTCTTCGACGACATAAACAACAACGCGTGCGCCGGGCGGAAAGGGGACATTGAGTTCCACATGTCCATTTGCCTGCACTTCAACTTCGTACTTCAATGCAGCCTGCGGTCCTCGGGAATCTTCGGGCATGGATTATCTCCACCTCCAGAAACGAACTAACCTTCATGTGGCAGATATGGCCTGCCTGATGTGCGTCGCCGAATCTAATGCAGTTTCGACTAAAAATAGGACTTGAACGATATTGGCTCCTCATCAACATCTCGTCCGATGATCTGGCGCAAGTGTTCTACGAGCCCATCATCCTCCAGGGCGGATGGAAGAAGGTAATATCCATTCCCATCTACTCTCAGCTTCTGAACAAACATATCGCATATCCAGCAACTGCGGGCAGAGCGTCCACAGGCTTCGGCGACGATTTTGGCCTCCTTGGGTGTCAGGGCTACTGAGTCGCGCGGCCTGCGTCGAACCGCTCGAATGAATTTTGTCCATTCTTCCAGCTTATCTGACGGGAAAGGGGACTCTTTCATAGAAAATTTTGGCGCGGAGACCGCCTCGTGGGCGTTCTCCGCAAACTCACACATGGCCTTGATGGCCTCTTCTTTGTCCTTGATCCCCGTGGCCACCATCCCACTTTCTTCGATCCATCCCGGCTTGTTCTCCAGTTCCACCTCGAAAAAAACCGTCCAGACTCCGGCGAATTTAATCGCCGTCAGTTCCAGCCGGGCCAGGGGATCCACTGTCGCGTTCAAAGTGACCAGGGTCCCGATCTTGCGTTCCTTGATCTTGATGTCCACATTCGGCCTCCTGGATGTCTTTCTCCTCCCATACATGCACATCGCTCAACATTAAGAGAGATCACCGCAAGCCGTCGGCTTCAGCCGACGGTGGTTGACACTTTATCCTCCATCTTAATGATTGGAAAGTCGCGTTTATTTATTGCAGTTGAAGCGGAATTTGAACCCTTTCTCGCTTCAAATGCAGGTCCATTTCTATGAACCCAAGCACACGAGAACCTAAAGTCGTCAAAACGGCTCTATCGTACAGAGCCTCTGTTTTAATTCGCTCCACAAGTCCTAATTCCTCACGGGCGTAACCGGTCTTCCGCGTTTATAATAGACTGAAATTGTTTGACTTATATTTTCAGATAGCGTAAAATACGTCCTTTCCAGTCACGCTTTTTGTTTAGCCACCCTATGACGTTCAAGC
>Ga0114945_10000525_pt1 | contig 24688 bp, 22 predicted proteins | sample OV2TP3_FD_87194 | JGI IMG/M metagenome (GOLD analysis project Ga0114945, IMG submission 87194) | Hot spring microbial communities from Beatty, Nevada to study Microbial Dark Matter (Phase II) - OV2 TP3 | ecosystem: Environmental > Aquatic > Thermal springs > Hot (42-90C) | place: USA: Beatty...
CGCTTGAAGGTCTCCAACGACATCGTTCCCATGTAGTCGTTTGTCCGCTTCGTGAAGGCGTGGTCCGTCTGAAAGCAGAACACGCACCGATAATTACACACCGACGCCGGCTCAATCTGCAAGCATGGCGGAAACCCATCCACACGTCTCAGCTGAGGGAACATGTCATAGCGATAGCGATACACCAGGTAGCGCGGCCACTGCGCCTCATCGAGGCGTGACAGCTCTTCAACGGTGTACGAATGCAGGGTAAATGGCTGGAGGCCGACAACCGAAGGGGTGTCGGCCTCGCCCAGCGCTTCATCGCAGGCAGCCCGCGCGATCCCTTCCTGGTACGGCGACAAGCCAGCGCCTGTCAGCCGCTCGCGCACGAGCCGCAGGCGGGCCATCACGTCTGGCAGTAGACGGTGATGGCGCATGCCGACGAAACTGTCGTGCTTGCGATACACCGGTGGCGTCGGCAACGACGCGCTCATTCGCTGACCAGCCTCCGACCATCCATCGTCTCGAGAATCCGTTGCGCGGCGGCATCCGCCGGCTCGTCCAGTGTCTTGACGACCACCTCGGGGTTGAACGGTGGCTCGTACGGATCCGAGATGCCGGTGAATTGCCGCACCTCCCCAGCGATCGCTTTTTTGTACAGGCCCTTCACGTCCCTCCGGATGCATTCTTCCAGCGACGTATCGACGTACACTTCCAGAAACCGCTCGCCGATCAGCCGCCGCACGTAGTCCCGGTTCTCGCGATACGGAGAGACGAACGAAGCGATCACCGCCACGCCATGCTTGGTCAGCAGCGCGCACAAGTGCGCAACGCGCTGCAGATGAAGCGTCCGATCCTCGCGGCTGAATCCGACGCCGGCGCTGAAGTACTTGCGGATCTCATCGCCGTCCAAGAGCTCCACCGCCCGGCCGTCCGCCTCCAGGCGCCGGCGCAGGTGCTCAGCAATTGTCGTTTTGCCGGAACTGGGCAGCCCGGTCAGCCACACGGTGCATCCCCCATTCGTCATGAGGACAGCAGCTCCTGCACTACCTCAATGACCGTGTCTTGATCGCCGGATGACAGGGCCGGGGACGACGGCAGGCTGAACGCCTGGGCATACAGCGCGTCCGCCACCGCGCCGCCAAGTTGCTCCGCCGCTCGGTACATCGGCAGCCGAGGCAGTGGCCGCCATAGGCGCCGCGCCTCAATGCCGCGCGCCGCTAAACGAGTCACGATATCGCTGACGTTCCGGTCCGGCGCCAGCCGCAGTGTGAAGAGCCACCAGGCCGGCGAGGCCCACGACGCCGACGGCATCGGCGCCACATTCGGCCGATCGGCAAACGCCTCTCGATAGCGCACGGCAATACGAGCCTTGCGCTGCAGGTGGCCGTTCAGCTGTTCAAGCTGCCCGCATCCCAGCGCCGCCTGCAGGCTGCTCAGGCGGTAGTTGTAGCCGATCGACGCATGAATGTATTCCATCGGGTGATCCTTAGCCTGCGAGGATAGGTACCGCACCCGCTCAGCCAGCGCAAGGTCATCGGTCACCACCATGCCGCCCCCGCCGGTGGTGATCACTTTGTTGCCGTTGAAGCTCAGACATGCCAGATCGCCGAACGTGCCGGCCTTGCGGCCGCGGCACACCGCCCCCAGGCTTTGGGCCGCGTCTTCCACCACCCGTAATTCATGGCGACGCGCGATCTCGCCGATGGCGTCCATGTCGCAGGGATGACCCAGCAGGTGCACCGGCAGGATGGCACGGACACGCCGCCCGCTCCGCCGATTGCGCAAGGCGCCCTGGCGGGCCTGGCAGCGCGTGGTCACAAATTCGCTCAGGCGCTGTGGGGCCATCTGCCAGGTCGCGGCGTCCGCATCCACAAACACAGGCCAGGCGCCGCAGTAGCGCACGGCGTTCGCCGTGGCGACAAATGTCAGCGATGGCACGAGCACCTCATCATCCGGCTCAACGCCGGCGGCCAACAGCGCCAGATGCAAGGCCGTCGTCCCGCTGGATGTGGCCACCGCGTGCCGGCGCCCCAACCACGCGGCCACCATCTGCTCGAAACGCTCGACAAACGGCCCGGCGGAAGACACCCATCCGGAATCCAGGCATTCTTTGAGATACGCCCGCTCGCGCCCCGACAGCGCCGGCGCGTGGAGCGGGATGCGTGGCCTGGCCGCGCGGCCAGGCTCACACGGCGTAGGCGCCGGCGCAATAGGCATCCTGATGCTCCCGTATCCATTCGATCGTCCGCCGCAGCCCGTCTTCCAACGAAACAGCTGGCGACCACCCCAGGAGCTTCCTCGCAAGGCTGGCATCCGCCAGTAGTCGCTCGACTTCGCTGGCCTTCGGCCTGACCCGCGCCTCTTGCGTCGCGAGGTCAATCGAGACACCGGCGAGCTCGGCAATGAGCCGGGCCAGCGCCTCGATGCTGATTTCCCGCCCTGAGCCCAGATGGATGACGCGTCCCACGGCGGCGTCCTTCTCCGCAGCCAACACAAAGGCGTCAACGATGTTGCTCACATAATTCAGGTCCCGGCGCGACGTCAGGTTGCCCAAGGTGACTGTTCGGCCAGCTAAACATTGGGTAATGATCGTGGGCACGACGGCGCGGGCCGATTGCCGCGGCCCGAAGGCGTTGAACGGCCGCAGCGTCACGACCGGAAGGCCAAAGCTGCGCCAGAACGATTGGGCGAGCTGATCCGCGCCGATCTTGCTGGCCGCATACGGCGATTGCGCGCTGAGCGGATGCTGCTCATCCATCGGCACGCGCTGCGCCGTACCGTACACTTCGCTCGTCGAGGTGTGAATCACCCGCCCCACACGGGCCTCGCGCGCCGCCTGGAGGATCGTCAACGTGCCCTCGACATTCGCGCGGACATAGGAGAGCGGCGCCTGGTACGAATACGGAATCGCGATCAGGGCCGCCAAATGGAAGACCATGTCGATGCCGTCCATCGCTTGGCGCACGACGTCGCGGTCGCAGAGGTCGCCATTGACGATCTCCACCGATCCAGACAACGCCAGCGGTTCCAGCCATCCCCGCGACCCATCGGAGCGGTAATGCACGAATGCGCGCGTCGTGGCCCCACACTCGACGAGCCGCTCCGCCAGGTGACTGCCGATGAATCCACCGGCCCCGGTCACGAGCACGCGCTTGCCCTGCCAGTTGATTGCCATCTGTGAGCTGGGTGTTATTGACTCGGCACAGGCCGACGGTCCCAACTTTTCACTCGGGTCTGCGCCTTCTCATAATCGTCTGATTGCCCAATATCCAACCAGTACTCGTGAATCGGAAAGCTGGCGACCCGTCGGCGCTCAACCAGCGCTGCCTGGATGAGCTGGGTCATGTCGTACGGTTCGTCCTCCGGAATCAGGGAGATCAGGGACGGATCCAGCACATAGATGCCTGCGTTGACGAACAATCGCTGAGACGGCTTCTCCTCCAGATGGCACACCAGACCATCGGAGAGCTGCACGACCCCGTACGGAACCTGCACGTCATACTCCTTCACCGCCATGGTTAGATCGAATTGCTGGCGCTCATGAAAATTGAGCAGATGCTCGAAGTTCACTCGGGTCAGCAGGTCGCCGTTGACCACGAGGCACGGCGCCGTCACATGCGGGGCGGCCAAGCGCAGGCCCCCCACCGTGCCCAGCGGCTTCCGCTCCCGGACGTACTGGATCCGGGCACCCAGCGCCTGCCCGTTGCCCAACTGCCGCTCGATCATCTCTGCCTGGTGGTGAACAATGAGCACGACGTTGCGGAACCCGTAGCCGACCAGCTGGTCGATCAGGACCTCCAACAGCGGCCGGTCCCCCACCTTCAGCAGCGCCTTGGGCGTGTCGTCGGTCAGCGGCCGCAGCCGCGTCCCGAGGCCGCCAGCCACGATGGCCACGGGTGTCTCTTTCTCCCTCGGGCGGGCCAACAGCTCGCTCATCAATTCCAGCCCGGCCACGCGCCCGGCGTGATCCACCACCGGCAAATGCTCCACGCCATGCTGCTGCATCAGGCGCAGCAGATCCTCCCGCTGGCTGCCGTGCGCTACCGTGGTCGGATGCGCGCACACGATCTGCTGCACCGGGTTTTCCAGGCGTACGCCGCGCAGGATGCCGCGCCGCACGTCGCCGTCGGTCACCGTGCCCTGCAGCCGCCCGTCCGCACCGACCACCAGCACGATCCCTTTGCCGCCACGGTCCATCGCCTGGATGGCCTCCCGCAGGGGCGTGGCGGCGGCAACGCAGATGGCGCGAATCTCGGCTTCACGCTTCATCACGAGCTGGCTGTCGCGTCCTTGGAGGCGTGCTTGGCCGTGTCCTTGGCATCGCCCTTCCACACAAAGGTGTCGCGCTTCATCACAAACGCGATGCTGCCGCCTAAGTGCTCAAGCGCCCTCCGCTCAAACACCTGCGTGGACGTCTCCTCGGACCCCTCCGTCTTCGGCTTCTCTGGCCCGGACGGCAACGGATAGTTTCCTTTTAATAAGCGGCTCATGCGGCCCTCCTGCTCTTGGCGAATGCCCTAGCTGGCACGCCGGTGACGCGCTCGCCGTTCGGCACGTCATCGACGACCGACGAGCCGGCCCCGACGGTCGCCCAGTCGCCGATCTCCACACCCTGAATCACCGACACCCCGATCCCCACAAACGCGCCGGTGCCGATCGTCACGCCTCCGCCTAATGAGACGCCAGGCGACAGGTGCGCGTGATCCCCAATCCGGATGTCGTGCGTGATGATGCTACCGCTGTAGACGGTCACGTAGCATCCCAGCTCCGATTGCGGGCCGACCACCGCGCCGGCCATCACCACCGTGCCGTCTCCGATCGCGGCGCGCGGCGACACCACGGCGTGCGGATCCACCAGCGTTGGCACGCAAAATCCCAACCCGGTCAGCCGATCCACCAGCGCGGCGCGCGAGCGTGTGCCCTCGCTCGACACCGCTCCGACCCCGATGAATGCACAGCGCACCCCGGCCCGCCGCAACAACTCTAGCTGCTCATCGCCCCCGAGGACCGGCACTCCCAGCCGGCGCGTGCCGTGCGTGGTCCGTTCCGCGTCCGTGAGCCCCACCACCTCATAGCCGCCGAGCTGCTCGATCAGATCCAGCACCATCGCGGCATGGCCGCCAGCGCCGATCCCCACGATTTTAATCCGCCACGCGCGCGTCATATGGAGAGCACCTCTGAGTCAGGCACCAGGCGCATCAGACGCTTGACGTACTCCCGCCCGATGTACAGCTTGTCGAAGAGCAGCGGTTCCAACCGCCCATCGGAGATCCGTGGACCAACCATCAACGCGCGCCGCAGCAGCTCGCACTCCGCCTGCCGATCATCCAGCACGAAGTCGTCTCGATACGCGCGGATCCACGGATCGATCTCCTCCCACCGCTCCTGCGGCGGATGCAGGCAGGAGTCCAACAGCCGGTCCGCTGTCAGCCGCCGGTAGCCGAAACGCTCCATTTCCGGAGAGCACAGATCTTCGATGAACTGCAACTCCTGTTTCGTCAAGACGCGCCTCCAGCGTTGGGCGAATTTCGCGGTGATCGTCTGCGAGGTGCCGTACGACGAATTTTGCGTCCAGATCTGCCCTGCCCCATCGGTGTAGCGCCTGGCATCGGCCATGCGCGGATCATGCGGCACCTTGAGAAACACGCAGATCCTCCGGAACTCCGGCTCGGGCTGGCTCACGAGATCCTCATAGCGAATCCAGAGCACCTGATCGCGCCGCGCGCAGTTGTCCAGCAAGTACGCCACCGACTTGCGCCAGTGCCGGATCACATACAGCAGCGGGTAGCGCCCGCGATTGCGGAACTGACGCCGGTGTTCCGGCCGCTCGTAAAACACGCCCTGCGAGGCGGCGACGGCCCTGGGGTCTCGGATCAGATACACACACTTCATCGCCGGATACGTGTTCAGCAGCGGCTCCAAGAACTGCTCTGCAAACGTGCACTTGAACCCGACATAGACGTCATCCGGACAGCCGTAGGCGTCCTGCACCAAGCGCATCAAACGGCGGAACAGCACCTCGTACGTCGAGGCGGTCACCTCCCCCAGACGCGATACGAGGCGCGGCGAGTCGCGGCGCGCCAGCTCGCCAATCCGCTTCAGCGTCGAGGCCAACGGCACGTGCCGGATCGGCACGCGCAACGTCGCCCGGCGGATGGCGGCATTCAGCCGCGCGTGTTCCGAATAAAAGTTGTCCGACACCGGCTCCTCCGGATCGAACGGCTTCACCCCGGCCCGCAGCATCAGCTCATTGCGGTACGCCTTGAAAAAATGAAAATACGAATCTGACGCCACCGTCAGGCGGGGGTGCGCGCTGAGCGCTTTGGCCAGAAACGTCGAGCCGGTCCGAAACGTCCCCATCACAACAAGATAGTTCGTGTGGCTCATCGGACACGTGTGGGGGCTCTCAAAACGTCTGCGCCGTTCATCAGCTCACTGATCCTCTCAGGCCCCAGGCGTGACACGCGAAACGGATCCGCAAGATCCGCCGTCTCGGCCAAACCGTCTTCTGTAAATCCCAGCCTCACGCCGGCGCCCTCCAATGCCGCGATCGTGTCCTCGTTGAACCCTCCGAACGGATACGAGAATGCTGTCATTTTCACCCCCGCCTGCTCCGACAGGAGAGCGGCATTGCGCCGGATATCGGCACGTTGCGCGGCAGCATCCAACTTGGTCAAAAACGGATGCGCATGCGAGTGCCCTCCGAGCTGCATGCCAGCTGCCTGGAGAGCCCGCACGTCATCCCATGTCATAAAATAGCGCTGCACCAACCCGGCCTCATCGTCGAAAAACTGATAGAACAGTTCGTCCACAATCTCTTCGACTTGCCGCTCCGTCAGCCAACAGTCGCGAACCTTGCGATAGAACCGCTCTTCATTGGAATAAAAAGGAAACTCGGCGTAGAAATCGGCGGCCTGCGCGATATGCTCCGCGTTCGGCGCGAACCGTCCGTCATCGCGCAAGGGAGAGCGGCGCGCGGCCGCGCAGCAAAACGCCTCCAAAAACTCGCGGAAGCTGGGCGTGCCGTACTGAAGGAGGCGCTGCTTGTCCACGGTCAGCAGCCGCTGCGTTTCGAGCCGTTGGGTGTTGAGAAAAAAGAGTCCTTCGATTTTGGCCGCCTGCAGGTGTTCCACGGCCGCGAACAATTGATCCTTATAGCCATCGTCGAACGTCGGGTACCACCCCTTGGCCGGCAGTCGATCCCGGCCATCGAGGTGATCAATCATCTGGCGCAGGGTGAGCCGCTCATACGAGCGCCCGAGGAACGCGATCTGCCGGACGAACACGTCTTCCTGCACGCCCTTGAAATCGTGCGCCCATCCCAGGCGGGAGGAGGCAATGTTGTGATAAATCACAACGAGGCACTCAGGCATTCATGCAACCTGATACTTCAACCGCCACGTCCCGTTCACACGCTCCCACAGGTGCGGCGCGCGCCAGCTATCCACCACCTCCCAAAACCGCTGCTCGGTCAATCCACAATATTCCAGGAACTCCTTGAAGTACTTGGCAGGAAACTCCCCATCGTATTTCCTCACCAACCGCACGCCTTCTTCCCGCGTGATATGGCCGTCGCGGATCTCATGCGCGGCATCCGAAGTGGCCCGCCCGATGCCGAATTTGCAAAACATCAAGTAATAATGAAAGCCGTCAAACCGGTCGTCTAGGCTGGCGTATTTGGAATAGGTCCCTTCGGAACGGCCGTCGGGATTGGGTTTGAAGCCGGCATGCTCGCTGGCGACGTAATAATGCTCTTGCGGCACCCACTTCCGATAGTACGACATGAAATATGCTTCAATCCCTGCCGCTTCGAGGTCCGCCACGGAAGGTGGTTGGAAGGGCAGCAGGTCGGCATCCGTCAGGCCGTGCAGCTTGAACCATCCCGGCCGGAGACCACTAAAGCAGTGTCGGTCCAATTCGGTGGTAAGATCGTATTGCTTGGCGTCTTGGTTATAGTCATCCCCCCCGTACTCCGCTTCGCCGTTCTCGCCATAGAAGACCAAGGGGACTCGGTACCGCACCGCGGTCCAGAGCGGAAACCCCATCTGCCCGTAAATGAACGGTTGGAACGGCTCGCCCATCTCTTCGAACGCATAGCGGGTGAGGAGGCGGGCGATCCGTCCGTTTGGCGTGCCGAGAATATTATCGAATCCTGCATGGATGAACTGCTGGAAATTCTGCCAGCCAATGTCCGTATAGCGCAACGGCGCCCAGGTCACGGTCAATGGATGCATGCCGTACCGTGCTTTGAGCAAGTAGGCCACATAGGCGCTATCCTTGCCTCCGCTGGCCGGCACAATCGCGTCATAGTGGCCCTGCCGACCGCGAAACCGGTCACACAACGCTCGCAGCTCCTCTTCACGCGCCGCCCAGTCAATCCCGGTCCGTTTACGTTCTGCGTACCGACAGGCATTGCAGATCCCCTCCTGAAAGACAATGCGTGGCCGCTGGTTGGAGATGACGCAGGTTCGGCAATACTCCACCGTTGCCGGTAGTCGGTATCGCTGTTGGATATCTCGTTGCGGCTGGGTGTGAACGCTCATCGGCAACCTGTCAGGAATGTTCCCAGCATGTGGATCCCGGCCTCCGCGCTCATTTCGGGATGAAACTGGCATCCCATCACGTTGGTGTTCGCGAGGACGGCGGTGAATTGCCTCGAGCCATAGGAGGCGCGGGCCAGGACGGCACGCTCATCAATCGGCCGGCACACAAATGAATGCGTGAAATAAAACTCCTGCCGCTCGGTCACCCCATCCAGCAGCGTCCGCCGCCAGGGGCGCGCGGCGATCAGCGGCCCCCACCCCACATGCGGGACCGCCAAACCCTCTGAGGGGACCATGGCGACAACGTCGCCCGGAATCAGGCCGAGCCCTTCATGGGTACCCAGCTCTTGGCTCCGAGACAACAGGAGCTGCATGCCCAGGCAAATGCCGAGGAGGGGCCGTCCCGACGCCGCATAGCGTTGCAGTGCGTGATCGAGATGGGCGGCACGCAGCCTGCGCATGCTCTCCCCGAACGCGCCGACGCCCGGCAACAGCAGTGCATCGCAACCGAGCAGCGCCTGAGGCTCGTCGACAAACACGGCGTCACAACCCGCCGCACGAACCCCGCGTTCAAGATTATGCAAATTGCCGACACCGTAATCCACGATCCCGATCATGCCGTCGATCCGTCCCTCCGAACTCCGATGCCTCGTTCGAGCAGCCCCCGCTTGAGCGTGCCCACAGTCTCGCGGCCAAAGTGGAACGCGGCCCCAACGGCAACCGCCGAAACACGGGTGTCCGCCGCACACGCCGCCGCATGAGCGGCCGTTCCAACTCCACCAGAGGCAATGACCGGCACCGAAACGGCCGCACTCGCTGTGCGGCATAACTCGACGTCCATGCCTTGCATCGTGCCATCCTGGTCAATAGAGCTGAGCAACACTTCGCCGGCCCCTGCGCGCACCGCGTCCTTGATCCACTCGAGCACGTTGCGGCCTGTCGGCTGGCGGGCATTTTCGCAATACGCCTCCCACCAGCCCTCTCGGCGCTTGGCGTGCACCGAGAGCACGACGCTCTGCGAGCCAAAGATCGCCGCGGCCTCTCCAAGCAATTGCGGCCGCGCCAATGCGTGCGTGTTGATGGCGATTTTGTCAGCGCCAGCCCGGAACAGGCGGCGGCAATCCTCCAACGTCCGCACTCCACCTCCGACGACCAGAGGAATGAAAATCTCCCGGGCTACCTCGCTGATAAGCTCGGCCAGGTGATTCCGTCCGTACAAGCTGGCGACCGTATCGATCAGGATGATTTCGTCAATCCCCTCGCGGCTGTATTGCCGGCAGAGGACGGCGGGGGAGCCGACGACCCGCAATCCCTCCATATGTACACCTTTGATCACATGGCCGCCCTTGATATCGATCTTGGCAGCCAGGCGAATTTTCCGGAACGCCCCCCGCACTTCGTGGACCGCACGCGGCACGCTCGAATGAGTCGATGCGGCCAGGGCATCCACGGTCATGAGACTGGCACCGCCGCCCTGCTGATGGCCGCCGACTTGCGGGAGCGCCGTAAGCGATCCGCTTCGGGAAACACCGGTTCTCCGTGAAGGCGCCGCCATTCCCGTTCATACGCATCGATTCGTTTGAGATCCCGCGCGATCATGAGTTCCCGCAGCCCCAAGAGTTCGACGGCACTGAAATTGGCGCTGATGACGGCGGTGATCTTCGTCGCATCGCCCAGGTCCAGCAGGAAGGCTTCGAGGTCGCCGTCATATTGCTCTAGGATGCGGTGCTTGTAGACTTCGTACCACTCGGAACCAGGGTACGGCGTGGCGAAAAACGGCTTGGCCACGATGCTGGTCCGCTCCCAGGCCATCACGCAATCACGGATGCTGTCGAAAAACTCGTCGGGAAAGCCAATGATCTGGTTGGGGATCGGACGGATACCGGCGTTCATCGTCATCCGCACACCGTTCTCGTTGGTCCGCGCCGTCGCGCCCTTGCCGAGCGTCTTGAGGACTCGATCGGAAAACGTTTCGAGGCCGTAATCCAGGTACGTACAGCCAGCCTGGCGCATCTTCGCCAGCGCGTCGGGCTTCACCAGCGTCGCGTGGCTGGTCCCGCCCCAGTGGATGCCATCGCAGGTGTTGGGATCATGTGGTACGCCGTCGCGTATGCACCGCGGCTGCAGCCCTGCCTTGATCCAGAGGTCGCAGATCTCCGGGAGCCAGGTGCCGCCGCTGGCCACGTTCATGGTCATCAAGTTTTCATCGAGAAAGGCGACGAAGTCGACGCCGAACCGCTGCCGGGCGTACGTGACCAGATCGACGATGTAGCGGGGGCTATGCCACCGGACGGTGCGCTTGTAGGTAAACGCCACGTCCCGCCGGCCGTCCCGCTCGACGTACTCCAACTCCCCGGTCAACCCCAGATGAAAACAAAAGCGACAGATCAATGAGCAACCGTAGCTGGCGTTGATGTCCAGCCGCCGCTTGGCCTGCATCGCTTCCTCGCTCAGCAGAATGCAGCTGTTCTGGAAATAGATGTCCAGCGGAAACAACTCCCATGCCGGATACGGGATCATATCGAGGTTCTCGATCAGCGCGCGGGGCGGCGTGATCTCCGCTTCTCCGCGGGGCGTGCGCCAGATCACACCCTCCACCTCGGACCAGTCTCGGCGTCCATCGTCGACACGGTGAAGAATCTCCGGCCACGTGAGAAATCCTTCGCCGATGACGCCGAGATCCACTTCCGGCAGAAACCGCATCATCTCGTGCGGCAGGCTGGTGAGGAACCCGCCTCCAGTGACGATTAGCGCCGTGGGCGCATAGTGGCGGGCAAAGCGGACCGCTTTCTTGATGTAGGCATAGGCCGTCGTGATCCCACCGGTGCAGATGATATCCCACCGGTCGGCTTGGATGGCCAGGCGCAATTCCTCATCCACCGGGCGCCATGCGTTGGCATCGAACACCTGCACCGCGTGGCCGTCCCGGTCGGCGATCGCAGCCATGAGCGCCAAGCCGTACGGCACGTGCCGCGGCGCATCCTCTTCCCGGATGACCGGATTAATGATGAGAATCTTCGCCATCGGTCTCTCGTTGCCGGCTCAGGAACTCGCTGAGCGGTTCCCACAGCACGCCCTCGCCGAACAGGATCCCTCCCGCCGTGCAATTCGACGTCTGGTACGGCGCGCGCCTGGCCAATGCCAAAAAACTTTCCCGATACCACCAGTAGGTCGGATCAGTGCACCACACCTGTTGCAGGTGCGGGTTCCAGACTTTGATGTAGCCATCTGCCGCGCGGTCCCCCAGCAGTCCCTGGATCTTTTGGTAATACTGCGTCCGCTCCAATGGCGTGTCCGGTGGATAACCCAGGTCCATCCCCACCACCGCCACCTCGCGGCGCGCCAGCACCGCGCCGGCGAGCACCCAGGCCGACGTCCCGCAGTTGCCACCCGTCACCAGGCAGGGGGCGCCGGTCAGCTCAAAAATTTTCCGGGTCGTACTGGACGAATCGTCATAGTCGTCGTAGATCGGGTTCCACCAGTACACCGGCATGCCCGCCCCCACGATACGGCGGCTGACCGTCGGAGACACGCTGGTGGACAGCAAGGCGGTGATGCTTGGCCCGTGCCGATTGACCAATTCGAGCAGCTCCTGATTGCGGGCCTGCTCATCGCGGTTCAGGTACGGATCCAAATCCTGCCGCCGGAAATAGTCGTCATCCGCGCGGGACGCCAGGTCCGGGTCGCCAAACCACCGGACAATACGCGTCGGATGCGGATCGACGCTGACGACGAAATCCGGCACCAGACCCTCGCGCAAGCAGGAGCCCAAGGCCCCGTCGCAGGCGATCACCGCGCCGCGATAGGCCGCATCGCGGATCCGGCGGGCCGCCTCAGTTCGGTGCAGACTGGGGCCAGCGGCCACGACGATGGCTGACACCCCCGGCCAGGCGGCTGGGTCCAGATCCGCCACCGTCCGCGCGATGAGCGGCTGATTGAGCTGGGCATGCCGCAGGCCGATCTCGGCGGTCTTGCGATACGTGGCCGAGGCAATCGTGTCCAGCTCCGACGACGTCAATGGGTTCATGGCTGTTCCGCCATCGCGGGTGCGTCGTCAAATCGCTTCACGAGCAGCCGCTGACCCAAGGACACCTCGCTCAACACGCGGACGACCCGCTCCGCCGCGTGGCCGTCCCCGTACGGATTGACCAGGCTTTGCAGCGACTCGCGAAACGAGGGATCGATCGCGCGAAGGATCCCTGCGATGATCTCGTCCCGATGAGGTGCGACATCAATCACGTTGCCGGCCCGCAGGCGCCCATCCTGGCGTGCGCCGACATTCACCACCGGCAGATGGAGCGACGGCGCCTCGATGAGTCCGCTCGAGGAGTTGCCCACCATCGCACCGGCGACAGCCATCACGCTGACATAGGCCTGCGGGTGCAAATTATCGATCACGCACGCTGAAGGATGCCTGCCCGCGAACCGCTCGAGCCCCTGCCGGATCAGCCAGCCGCCTGGGTCGGCGTTCGGCAGCGTGATGATGATCGGCCTGTCAATCTGTCGCAGCGCCGCGATCAGCTCCTCCACATGCGCCTCGGTCTGCTCGGACGCCAGCATCTCCGGATGGTAGGTGACGAGCAAGGGGGGCACGGTGAAGCGCAGCCCGACGATCCGCTCCAGTTCAGCCACGCTCAGCAAGCGGATCGAGCGAAGCTGATCCAGGCTCGGCGCGCCACTGACCGTCACGCGCCAGGGTTCTTCACCCATCTGCATCACGCGGCGCGCGGCGTCATCCGTCGAGGTGAAATGCAAGTGGCTCAACTTGGTGATGGCATGCCGCAGCGCGTCATCGAACGCCCCGGCTGTCAGCTCACCCCCGTGCACGTGGGCCACCGGGAGGCGAAACGGCACAGCCGCCATCACCGCGGCGTGGGTTTCAAATCGGTCGCCGAGTACGAGCAGCAGGTCCGGGCAGAGGCGCGCGTACGCCCGGCCAAAACCTGATACGCCAAGGCCGATCGAATTCGCCATGGCGTCCGGGCTATCAGACGACAGCTGCATCGGAATCCGCTCGACGACCTCGAACCCATCGGCTTCGATCGCCTTCACCGTCATGCCGAAGGCCGGCTCCAGGTGCATGCCGGCGGCCAGCAGGCGCAGCGACAGCTCCGGCGCACCCTGGATCGCCTGCAGGACGGGCCGCAGGCACCCGTAATCGGCACGGCCGACGGTCACCACCACGATGGTCCTCATGACGAAAACATCTCTAATGTCAGCACCGTATCCACCGGGATATCCTGCACGGCGCGGCGCCCCACCAGGCAGCGCTTCATCGCCGGCGGAAGGCCGGTCCCTGGCCGCTTGACGGCCAGCGCTTCGTCGGTCACCACGGCGCCTGCTTGAATCTGCCGCGCGGCGACGAGGCTTTTGCGCGCGACGGCCGCGGTGTCGGCCTCCGAGACCGCCGGCTCTTTGCGCCCGTGGCCCAACGCCGCTTCCACCGTCCGGATGCCGCAGACCATCGATGAAAATTCATGAGGCGGCAGCGAGGCGTGATGATCCGGGCCAGGCAACGTGGCATCCAACGTCAGATGTTTTTCGATCACGCAGGCGCCCAGGGCGACGGCGGCAAGCGCCACGTCGATGCCGAGCGTGTGGTCCGAATAGCCAACCGGCAATGCGAACGCGTCGGCCAACGTCTGCATCGCCCGCAAGTTGGCTTCGTGCGGTTGAGCCGGGTACCGGCTCACGCAATGGAGCAGCACCGCCTGGCGATTGCCCGCCGCCTCCAGCGCGGCCACGGCCGCACGCACCTCATCGAGCACCGCCATCCCGGTGGAGAGAATCACCGGTTTGCCTTTCGCCGCCACATGGGTCACTAGGGACAGGTTTGTCAGCTCTCCCGATGGGACTTTGAATGCCTCGACCCCCAACGCCTCCAAGAGATCGGCGCTGTGCTCGTCAAACGGGCTGGAGAGAAACAGGATGTCCCGTCGACGGCACGCCGATTGCAGCGCCCGGTGATCCGGCGCCGACAACTCCAAGCGGCGCAGCATCTCGTATTGCGGGGCCTGGCGTGCCACCAGCCGCTCCGTCTCAAATGTCTGGAACTTCACCGCGTCGGCTCCGACATCAGCCGCTGCGTCCACCAACTGGAGCGCTTGCTCCAGGCGGCCATCGTGATTGACGCCGGCCTCGGCGATGATGAAGACTGACGCGCCCGGCCCGACGCGCCGCGAGCCAATCGTCAGCGGCTGAGGGTCACGTGGCATGGGCGGCCAGTCTCGCGCTGGATTGCGCCATCGCTTCGGCGGCAACGAAATCCAGCTCGGTGTCGATGTCGATCGAGCTGCGCCAGTCCATCACCACGAATCCGGTCTGCCCGCCCCGGAACGTCGACCACAGGACGCCCTGCTCCCGTAGGAGCTGGCGGCGCGTGACGTAGATCGCGCCGTTGGGCTGGTAGAGCACCGGAAGCTCCTGGCGCTCCTTGAGCGTGTAATCGACGCCGTCTTCGACGAACGGCCGCAGCGTCCGGCCGACCTGGCGCAGCATCCAGAATGGCGGGAACTCCACGCGCTTGACGCTGATGACGGCATCAAACTCCGGATGGTTCAGCAAATACCCCACCGCTTCCGTGATCGAGGCGGCTGTGCGGAACGGCGACGTCGGCTGCAAGGTCACGACCACATCCACCGGCCGTCCGCCGGTCTGCTCCAGCGCCGAGACCGCATGCTCGATCACCGGCGGCGTGTGCGCCGTGTCCTGTGCCAGTTCCGCCGGCCGAAGCCACGGCACCTCGGCTCCATGCTGCCGGCCGATCTCGGCGATCTCAGGCGAGTCGGTCGTCAACACCACGCGATCCAGGCAGTGCGTCGCCTTGGCGGCTTCGATCGTGTGCGCCACGAGCGGCTTGCCGCTCAGATCGCGCACATGTTTTCCTGGCAGCCCCTTGGAGCCGCCGCGCGCCGGGATCACCCCCAGGACGTACGGCCGGCTCATCGGGCGGCCATCTCCGCCTGGCGGGCGTACTCGCGCAGCTGATCCATCTGTCCCCACACTTTTTCAAATGCCCCGATGATGTCCTGCATATCCTGCGGCGTCGCCGGCGGGCGCACGACCGACAACCAGATCGCCTCGCTCGAGCAGAGTCGCTCAGCCACCGGATGATACACGCGGCGGTACTCCCCACGCTCATGTCCTTGAAACAGCGAGTTGCGGTACAGCGGGTGCGGATAGCCTGGGCTGGCCGGAACGCCTTCCGCGCGCAACGCCTCAAGGATCGCGCGGCGGGGCACGCCGGTCTGCACCTCGTCGTAGCGGAGGCCGTAGATGTGGTAGGCATGCGTGACACCCGGATCGACCTCTTGAGGCGTCAATCCAGCCGACGGCAGCCGTTCGGTCAACAGCTGTGCGAGTTCGCGGCGGCGCGCGTTCCATTCATCCAGGCGCGCCAGCTGCTCGCTCCCGATTGCGGCTTCCAGCTCCGTCATGCGGTAGTTCCATCCCAGGAGATCGGCCACATACGACCGGGGCTTACCGGCCACCCACGCCTCGCCGTGGTTGCGGACCAGCCGCGCGCGCTCGGCCAGGTCGTCCCGGTTGGTGATGAGCATGCCCCCTTCGCCGGTCATGAGATTCTTGGTCTCTTGAAAGCTGAACGCGCCGGCGTCACCCCAGGTGCCAGCGAACCGGCCGGCACGCGAGGCGCCGGGCGCCTGCGCCGTGTCCTCGATGACCGCCAAGCCATGCGCCTGGGCCAGCGCCACGATGGACTCCATGGCGCACACATTCCCGAGCAGATGCACGGGCACGATCGCCTTGGTGCGCGGCGTGATGAGCCTGGCGGCTTGCTCGACGTCCAGGCACAACGTCCGAGGGTCCACGTCAACGAACACCGGGATCGCCTGGTGCATCAGCACGGCACTGGCCGTCGCCGTAAACGTGTACGACGGCACCAGCACCTCATCGCCCCGCTCGACACCCGCAGCCGCCACCGCCACGTGCAGCGCGGCGGTCCCAGAGTTCACCGCGACGGCGTGCCGCACTCCATGGTAGTCCGCGAACTGCCGCTCAAAGCGTTGGACGTGCTCACCGCCGAGAAAATTGGAGTGAAAGGTCGAGAGCCTACCGCTGTCCAAGACGCGCAGGACCGCGGCCTTCTCCCCCGCTCCGATAATCGGATGTACCGGGAAGGGCCGCGATCTGACCGGGGTGCCGCCAAACAACGCCAAGGCGCATCCTGACATCAACATGCTCCCGTCTTCATCCCGCGACTGTCAGGTGCCGGGCCAGTCCATTGAGAGGAAGCGTCACCTGCGCATCCTGATCCGCAGACCACCGAAAAGCGGCGACCAGCTCCAGCGCCTTGCGCCCATCCGTTCCTCCGCAAGCCGGTGTTCCTCCCCGCTCAAGGCACCCCAGAATATCTGCAATGGCCTGCACCATGCGCTCTTCCCTCCACCCGCCGAGATCTTCTTGAAGGACGAGCTCCTGGACGCCGCTGTACCGGGGGCTGTCGCTTACACGCCAGAGCTCGATCCGCTCGCCATTGTTGAGCACGCGCAATCGTCCTGCGGTCCCAAGCACGTCGAGCTCAAAGATGAGGAACGACGCGGCGCCGCACCCCACCAGGCGCCCTCGAACACCACCGTGAAATCCCACCGTGCCGCTCAGATTCGGATCAGGCCGGCGATCGGCCGCCTGCTCAGCCCGCAGCCATGCGACGTCACCAAAGAGATACCGGAGGGTATCAAACAGATGACTGCCGATATTGGCCACGCCCCCCGTGTAATAGCAGACCGCATCCTGCACGGTCCCGATGCGCCCGGCATCCAGGAGCGCTTTGGCGGTGCGGTAACAGGGGTCCCATCGCCTCGTATGATTGACCGCCAAGACGACATCGCGACAGGCCTCCAGCATCCGATCCGCGTCATCAACGGAACCGGCCATCGGCTTCTCGCACCAGATCGCCCGCACGCCGGAACGGCATCCCTCCACAGCGATCTCAAGGTGCGAGGATGCCGGGGTGCAGATGCTCAGCAGGTCGATCCGTTCGTTGCGCAGCATGGACCGGTAGTCGGTATAGGCCTGACGCACCTGCCACTTCTTGCAAAAGTTGGCGAGCGCGGTCGAGTTGATATCCGCAGCGGCCACGATCTCGGTTCGCCCATTGGCCTGATAGGCTCCGGCATGCGTCCAGATGTGCGTGCGTTTTGGATCCTCATCAAACGCGCTGGCACTCCGACCGCATCCGATGATGCCCGAGCGATAGCTCATGCGTCCGCCCCCGGCGCAAGCGCCCCGGCCACCACCGGTTTCTCCTCGGCGGCCACCTCGTCGGCGTCGTCGCGCGCCGCGCCGGCCCCCGCCTCCTCCAAGAGGACTTGGCGGAGCCGGGAGAGCGGCCGCTCCTCATAAAACGCGCTCTCCTGGCGCACCACGGCTTCCATCAGTCCAGCCGGATAGGCCCCGGCCAAGATGCGCCGGTATCGATCGATCAGGTCCTCCGCCGTGTGGCAGACCAAAAACGGGTCGTAGCGCCACAGCGGGTTGTCGGCATAATTCGGGCGCGGGTCGAAGGCCACCGCAGGCCGTCGGCACGCCAGCGCTTCGATGCCCACGGTCGATGCCGCCAAGGCCACGACGGAGTCCGCCTGCGCCAGGAGGGTGTACGTGTGCGCCTCATACACGACGCGGAGGCGCGGATGCCGCTCCAACAAAACCTCCAATTCCGTATAGGCGGGGTTGGGATCCTCTCGGGGAGGGTTCTTTCGTTTGAGCACAATCGTGACCTGTGGGTACGCCTCGGCCAAGCGCACCAGCCCCAGGTAAAACGCACGAAAGACCCCCGTGGTGAGGCCGAAGATCGGGCTAAAGGAGGAATCGAACGCCGCCACTCGATGTTCGGCACGGGACGGCGCGGGTACCGTCCCCAATGCCAGCTCGGTATGCAGGTGTCCAACCGGCAGGACGCGGCCGACGGCGCTGAGCATGTCGCCGAACATCTCACGGATCCGCGGACCGGCGACCAGCAGGACATGCGCATAGAGCCCATGGTAGTAGATGAGGGGAACCGTCGGGGAGGCATGTATATACCCGACGCACCGTGTGCCGGTCCGCTCCCACACCATGGTCCGAACGCTGAAGAGCACGTCATAGGTGTCCCAACTGACATAGACGCGAGGACGGTGGTGCTGCGCGAAGATCTCGCAACTGATGATCTGCCAGCCGATCCTGACCGCCACTCTGAACAGGTCTCGCTCTCGTCGAAATCTCATGGCGGCTATCCCGCACGGCACCACCATGCCAAAGAGAAAATCTCGGCAGACTCGCTTTAGCACATACGCCAGCGGGACGCGCAACCGCTCCACGCAGACCAGGGGGCTTCCCCGTGTCTGAAAATACGCTCGCACTTCCGGGAGCACCTCGCGACTATCTGCAAGGTGCAGGATGCGGCTGGGATGCAGCATGCCATCGGCGAAAATGAGCTCATGGTCTGCCACGAAGGTGGTCGGCAGAACGCGGCCGATTTTCTGGGCGATGCCCCACGCGCGGATCCTCGGAGGGCGGCTGATCACTCCTCGCGTCTTCACCATCCGAATGACGCGACCGAACGCGAGCGCCAACGGCAGCGCGCCGTCCCTGAACCATTGGGTGACCGTCAAGCTGACACGATAACTCCACGGTACGGCTCGCCAGGCCGCCGGGCGACTGTCCTCCAGGAACGCGCGTCTTCGCGCGGGAAAAAATTTCACGGACGCGCCGGCCGACCGTCGGCGTTCCACGTCAAGACTCAGGAGCCACGCCTCAAAGCCGTCGATCCTGAGCGCGCGTCGCAGCGTGCGATCCATCTGCGGGTGTGGGAGCAGCCGTTGCAGGCGTCTGGCGGCGACGGACCGCCCGATCTCTTGGGCTCTGCGCTCCACCACCTTATACCATTCCACATGCCCTTCGCGTTTTTGAAGATCCTCGCTGATAAACTCCTCGAAGGCCCCGTCCGGATATCGCTGCCGCCACCAGCGAACGAGCCGCGACTGGCCGGCGGCATACACGACCTTGGCGCGTTGGAGGGACGCACAGGTCAACCACATCAAGAGCGTGGGATTCCAACCCACATACTCCACCACGTACAGCGGTCGGATCATGTCGAGCCCCACGTCGCCACACAGATCAGCCGTGGCTTCTCCATGACGCTGTACTAGCCTGTGGAGAGGGAAGCCATCGGCTTCACGGCCTGCACCGTCAATGGGAACAGGGTGTCTCGGCGCCGCCAATGGAACAGCCAGTAGGGAACAAAAGCGGCGACCACCATCACGCCCTTCATCCCGACGGAGAAGTCATACCACTGCGCGACGGTCGTCAACCCAAGTGCCGCGAAGGTAAAGAGGAGTTTCTCGCCAAACCGAAATGGCCGCCACGTGACGGTGGTGGCATAGCGGTGCGCAAACAACACCATGGCGACGGCACCTGCCAGCTGGGCCAACGCTGCGCCCAGAAATCCAAACGGCCGCACCAAAAGGAGCGTCACGATCACCACCGTTGGAAACGTGATGAGTGTTGAAAAAAAGTTTGACCAGACCTTGAAATATCGGAACAGCAACGAGTGGTAGAGACTGGACACCTCCTCAAGATACAACCCAAACACCAAGGGGGCCAACGCCACCGACGCCCCGTGGTAGGCGGGTGAGACAAACAGCTTCATGAGATCGCCGAGAAATAACGCGACAAGAAACGCCACGCACAGCGCCAGACAGGAGAACCCGTGAAAGAATTCCACGAAGTGCGGTGAGTTGGCATCGTCCTCCAACGCATGCCCCAGGGCACGTACCGCAACCAGCTTGGCAGGGCGCACGACGGCGCCGTAGTTCCTGGCGAAATTCTGGGCGACGCCGTACAATCCCACCTGCCCCCCCAGTCCTGAGAACGACACGACGTAGCGGCCGACACGGTGTTGGGCCATCGCCAACACGTCCATCATCAACGTAGGGAAACTGAACCGGAAGGCAAAGCGAAGCATCCGCTTCCTGAAATGAGGCCACAGCGCATGGCGCAAGTGATACCACGAGACAGGCATCAGGATGAGCTCGGTGCCAATCCATGCCCAGACCCAACTGTAGAATCCCTGCTTCCAGACCAGGAGCCCCCAAAGCAAGAACCCCGCGTTGCCGATCCACCGAAGCGTAGTGATGAGGAAATGGGCGCCGAATCGAACTTGGACCGCAAGGTAGAGCAGGGCCAGATTCGTGAACTGGGCGCAGACGAGGTAGATCGCCAACCACGCAAAGATGTCGCTTCGGGCCTCGGCACCGATGAGCAGACGCGATAAGGCGGGGGAGCCTGCCGCCATGCCTGCCGCGCTGATCACTGTGACCAACAACACCACGAGCGCGCCCAGCGCGAAGTAGTCCTGGGCCCGACGATCTCGATACCGGTAGAGCACCTTCGTGAAGAACGTGGTGAAGCCTAGGGTGCTGAATCCCAACAGCAGTTCCGCGGTCGTCAGCACCAACACCCAGCGCGCGTACTCCTCAGGCGCCACACGCGCGGACCAAATCGGCACGATGAAGAGGCCCGCCAGACGCGGCAGGATCTCCCCGGCATACAGCCAGCCGGTGTTCTTCTTCATAAGCGTCAGAAAATCCGTTGAGGTCATGACGGCGAGGTCGCTACCACAACCGGTGCCGAGGCTTCGCTCGGCGCGGTCCAGAAGCCCTGGGTTTCCACATAGGCCTGAATCCGCTCCAACGATTTGCCGTCGTGTTGAAACGTCCCGAACACCCGAAGAAATTCATCGTCTTTCGCGGTAGGAACATACGGGGTCAATCCTGCACGGAGCTTATCCTCGACGGCCGTCAAGAGCTCTTCCGGCGTTCCACAGCACGTGGCGCGCTGTTGTAGAAGTCGACGCGCGTCAGGCAGGACGTTGAAATGCACGGACCCAGTCCACACGATAATCTCCGCCCGGGTGGCGAGGCATTGCAAGAGTGCCGTGGAGGGGTGATCGATGATGAACAGGGCCGGTTCATCAATGACGTGCACCAGCGGCCGCTGCTCAACGGCAATCCGTGAACCCCGCGCCTTGAGCCATTCCCGAATGGGACTGTGCGCCAATGGATTCTGATCAATTGTGGGAGGAACTTTCAGCCACAGGTCATAATCCTCATGGAAACGCTCAAGGAGACTTAAGATCGCTCGTTGCAGGCGGTAATACGCCGTGTCCAAGGACCACGATTGCCCTCCTGGATAGTACGCCGATGATCCGCGCAAGTCGTTCGTGACATACATCACGCGCGTGGGCCGATTCGCACTCTGACCTCGTCGCGCGACAATTCGTTCAAGCGTTGGCGAACCCACAGGAACAAATCGGACAGCACCTCGTTTCGTCGATTCGTAATGAGCTGCCACGCCCTCTCCCCACGCGAGAAACTCCCCATCAAACCCGAATTCGGAATAATTGGTGATGGGGTTATCGGCATGCCCATACACCCCGTGCTGCATCACTCGAATCGGAATTCCGTGGTGCTGACACGCGTCGAACACCGTGCGCATCCTGATCGTGGCCGGACCGGATGGGCTGAGCAGCGCCTCAAAGCCGTATTGACGATGACAGGCGTCAACGAAGGTCTGAAGCGCCAGCACCGCTGGAAGCTCCTGCCGGACATACTGCTGCAGCGTCCGGCGGACGAGCCCTGCATAGCCGATCTCCCCTTCGCGACAGAGCGTCTCCTCGATGTCTCCTGGTTCAGGCAGGCTCGTCTGCTGAATGGCATCCTGAAGTGCCCCGTCTAGCGGCTCCCATCGGATGTGACAGCAGCTGAAGTCGGAAACCCGAAGCAGCCGAAGCTGTGAAAGATCAAGCCACCAGGCTTCGATTCCCATGCGCCTGCATCCGGCCAACAGCTCCCCCAGGTCATATCCCGTGCCCAACGTCAACAGACGCCGAGGCCGCGCAGCCCTGAACGGCTGTGCCCTCAGTCGTCCGGCGACACGCCGGGCGTGTCGCGCCAGGCGGCGCGCCATGTCCCCCATCCGAACGCCTTGAGGCCGCCTCATCGACAACGGAGGACGTGGTACCCATTCCACGCACACCCCGTTCTGTATGGCGAGTAACTCCAACACATCTTCATAGACGGAGGACTGTGCCTGATAAAACAAGTCCCCATCAGTCGTTGGGCTCGAGTCCTGGACCTTCGCCTTGCGAAAGACGTGCCACCCTTCTCGATGCAGTTGCTGAAGGACCTGCAGGCGCGTGGCAATGGCATCGAGCAAAATCTTCAGCCGGTAGAAGTGACCAGAAACGGGTTTCAGTCCCCGATCAACCAAGAACGGACACGCGCGCATGACCAGTGTGTCATAGTGGTCGGCCAGCGCCTCGGCGCGTCCAAAGTTCTCCGAGCCCACGCGGTTCAACTCCTCAGCCGAAATCACATGCCCATCGATCCGATACGGCATGCCTTCGCGTTCGAGTTCCTCCATCGCAGCCGGGGTCACCGCCAGCCATGTGGCCTCTGGTGTCCCTCTGGTGGCCAGCGCCGCGACATCGCCAGGGAACTCCGCCACGAGCATTCGGTCAGCCATCGACCGCCGCCACCTCAGCGAGTTCGGCCTGTGCACGCAACAGCTCCTCAGGCTGACTCAACACCTTCGAGAACGCTTCAACGATCTCATCCATATCCTGTATCGTCAAGGGAGGCCGAACGACCTCTGTCGAGAGCACTTCATCTTGGAGACGCTCTGCGACCGGGCAGAGACCCCGCTCATAGCGTGCGTGGCCTTGGTAGTGCCCACACGCCAACGGACAGCCGTCCTTTCCAAAGGCGATCCGCATTTGGTACAGCGGCTGCAGATAGAGCGGCTCATAGCCAGAATAGAAGGACATCCCTTCGGCGTTCAGGACTCGGACGAATGTGCGGCTAGGGACCGGGACCACGCCAGGAGCCAGTGTGACAGGATACCGGTAATACGTATGCGTGCAGCCCGACTTGACTGGCGGGATGATGAGACCTGGAAGCTCAGCTAATCGATGGTTGAGGTATTCAACCAACTCCAGACGCCGCATCAACAAGTCGTCTAATTTTTGCAATTGTACCCTCGCGATGGCCGCTTCCAGTTCGGTCATCCGGTAGTTGCCGCCGACCATGTTCACGAGGTTCTTGACCGGCATTCCGGTGGCAATCACCGCCTCGGCATGGTTTCGAATTAAGCGCAGCCGCAGCGCCAACTCGTCATCATTCGTGACGGCGACACCTCCTTCCCCGCATTGGATGATTTTGTTGCTGTTCAGACTGAACACCCCGATCTGGCCCAACGTCCCTGTCAATCGGCCTCGATAGCGTGCGCCTGGTGACTGGGCCGCATCCTCAATGACGGCCAACCCATGAGCGCGCGCAAGATCCAGGATTGGGTCCAGCTCAGCCGGATGGCCGAAGAGATGGACCGGCATGATGGCACGGGTGCGTGGCGTGATGGCGCGGCGAACTGCCGCAGGATCCAGCGTAAAGGTGTCCTCTTCGATGTCGCAAAACACTGGAATCGCGTGATAGACAAGGACTGCTGCGGCGGTTGCGGTCATGGTCCACGGTGTCAGGATCACCTCATCCCCCGGCCCCACGCCCACCGCACCAACCGCCGCCATGAGGCATGACGTGGCTGAATTCATGGCCACCGCATGCCGTACGCCAAAGCGCTCGGCCCACTCACGTTCGAGGGCCTTGACCTCTGGTCCGCCCCAGAAGTCCGGCGTGTTGGCACCCTCAAAACCTGATAGGACGCCTCGCTGAAGCACATGCTGCGCCGCGTGCCAGTCCGCTTCGTCCGTCGTCACATGAGGCGGATAGGGGCGCGTTCGAACTTGTGGACCTCCAAGAACCGCCAGTCGCTCCATCGCCGTGCTCACCGTGTTCCCTCAACCCGCATCGCCCGGGCGCCGACGCGCCTGACCCACTCCACGACGCGGCCCGTCGCCTGACCATCAGTTTTCAAGATGCGCTGACGCTGAAGATACGCGGATCGAAAGGTCGAATCGTCCAACAGTCCGTGCAAGGTTCTTGCGCAGAGCTGCGGATCATCAAGCAACGGAATCGCTCCAAGGACTGTCGCGATCAGGCCATCCGTGTGTCGGGCACGGGGTTGAAAACTCACCGTCGGCCGCCCCAACAGGATGGACTCCACCAGCAGCACGGAGGTCATGCCGATCACCACATCGCTGGCCATCA
>Ga0114945_10000527_pt1 | contig 24655 bp, 25 predicted proteins | sample OV2TP3_FD_87194 | JGI IMG/M metagenome (GOLD analysis project Ga0114945, IMG submission 87194) | Hot spring microbial communities from Beatty, Nevada to study Microbial Dark Matter (Phase II) - OV2 TP3 | ecosystem: Environmental > Aquatic > Thermal springs > Hot (42-90C) | place: USA: Beatty...
CAGTCAGCGATTGGAAGAGCTGCCGGAGACGAAAGAGATCCCCGTGATTTTGGTGACCGCCTCTCGGATCAAAGATCTCGAGGAGCGCTGCAAGACCTTCGGGGCGGATGACTGTCTCATTAAGCCGTACACGGTTCCTGAGTTGCTCGAGAAGATTTCACGCGTGTTGTCCTCCTCCGCCGCCGGCGAGCGGCAGGCGTGATCTATTGATGTCGTGATCTCGAATTTTTTGGAGCCGCGAGATTCCATCCGCAACCCGCTGCATCAGCGGGTTTTTTTGACGGGTGCGCCGCGACCCGGAGCCGCTCGTGATGGGATGAGTTCTAGCCATGAAGGGCGCGCGCGACTACAATAAGAGGATTCTGATGACGAAGCGCGTGCGTGTGTTTTACGCCGGTCGGGTGCAGGGCGTCGGCTTCCGGATGACGGCGGAAGAAACGGCCCAGGCGCTCGGGGTCGTGGGATGGGTCAAGAATCTTCGCGACGGGCGCGTGGAACTCATCGCGGAAGCCGAGGAGCTGCAGCTCAATCGCTTCCTCGAAGCCCTCCGCACCGGTCCGATGAAGAACTTCATCCAACGCATCGATGTGACCTGGAGCCACGCTTCCGACACCTTCGATGAGTTTGAGATCCGGTATTACTAGACGGCGAGGTCGGCATGCGGTACGCGGTGCTCTCTGATATTCACGGCAATGGGGAAGCGCTGACGGCCGTGCTGGACCGCCTGGCGACCGAGCGCATCGACCGCTACGTCTGCTTGGGCGATACGATCGGCTACGGCGCCGATCCCATCGCGTGTCTCGAACGGCTGCAGCGGTGCCAGGCGATGATGGTCGCTGGGAATCACGAGTTAGGATGCGTCGGGACCTTGAGCCTGCAATGGTTCAACGAGGCCGCCCGCGCGGCCGTGGTCTGGACGCGCGAGCAGCTCAGTGTCACCGACTTGGACTCGCTGCGCCAGCTTCCCTTGACGGCAACAGAAGACCGCTTCACGTTGGTCCACGCGATGCTGCGACACCCCGAGCGCTTCGAGTATCTCGTGGATACCGCGCACGCCATCGAGACCATGGCCATCTGTCCGACCCTCATGTGCCTGACCGGCCATACGCATGCGCCGCTCTTCATTGAGTATGATGCGCCCTCGCGCCGCGTGTTGCGGGTCGTTACCGACGCGCGGGAACTCGCCGACGTGTCATGGGATGACACCCCGCTCCAGCGACGGTATCTGGTCAATCCTGGCAGCGTGGGCCAGCCGCGCGACGGTGATCCTCGCGCCAGTTATGCCGTCATCGACACGCAGCGCCGCACGATGTCCGTGCACCGGATGACCTATGATGTCGCCGCAGCCCAACGAAAGATTCGCGCCGCAAACCTGCCCGCGTTCTTCGCCGATCGATTGGCGCTCGGTCGCTAGGAGGAGCGGAAACCCTCCCAGACCATGAGCGCCGCGCACCCCCGTTCCTCCTCGCCTGACAAAACACTCGCGGATCGCCTGGAGCGCCTGCGAGAGCGCATCCGCCATCACGAGCACCGCTACTATGTGCTCGACCAGCCGGAGATCTCGGATGCGGAATACGATCGGCTTGTGCGCGAGCTTGAGGTCCTCGAAGCGCAAGCCCCTCACCTCGTGACGCCGGATTCTCCGACTCAGCGCATCGGCGGGGTGGCCGACCAAGCCTTTGCGCCCATCCGCCACGCGATCCCGATGCGTTCGCTGGACAATGCCTTTAGTGAAGAGGAGCTGCTGGCGTGGCACAGCCGCGTCATGAAGGGACTCAAGGATCAGCAGCCGCGGTATACCGTGGAGCTGAAAATCGACGGGGTGAGCCTGGCGCTGACCTACGAGGACGGGAGGTTGGCGAAGGCGGCGACCCGCGGGGATGGCACGACCGGCGAGGATGTCACCGCGAATATCAGGACGATCCGATCGATCCCCTTGCGACTTCGGGAGGCCGCTCCTCGTCGATTGGATGTGCGCGGCGAGGTCTACATGACGCTCCAGCAGTTTGAGCGCTACAATGCCGCCGCGCGCCAGGCGGGCGGGGAAACCTTCGCGAATCCCCGCAATGCCGCCGCGGGAAGCTTGCGGCAGAAAGATCCCCGCGTGACGGCGACTCGGCCGCTGCGGTTTTTCATCCATTCGCTCGGCGTCGCCGAGGGTATCCGGTTTTTGACCCATTGGGAATTCCTTGAGGCGTGCACGCGATGGGGGCTGCCGGTCACGGAGCACGCCTCGCTGTGCGCGTCGTTTGACGAGGTGCGCGCCCAATGCCGACGCCTTGAAGAGCGCCGCAGCCAACTCGACTATGACGCCGATGGCGTCGTCATCAAAGTGAACGAGGTGGCCCTGCAAGCGCGGCTGGGGTCCACGTTCAAAGCGCCCCGTTGGGCGATCGCCTATAAATTCCCGGCGCACGAGGCGACGACTCAGGTCCTGGATGTCTTCCATTCCGTCGGGCGCACGGGCGTCGTCACGCCGGTGGCGCGCTTACAGCCGGTGGCTTGCGGGGGAGTGACCATTGCCAATGCGACCCTGCACAATTACGAGGAGGTCGCCCGGTTAGGCGTGAGGATTGGCGATTGGGTCGTCATTCGTCGGGCCGGTGACGTGATCCCTCAAGTCATGAAGGTGCTGGAGAGCCGGCGCGCCGGCGCCGAGCGCGAGGTGACCCCTCCGACGCGGTGTCCGGCGTGTGGCGGCGCCGTCACCAAGGAGAGCGACATCGAAGTGGCGTATCGATGCCTGAATCCCTCCTGCCACGCGCAGCTGGTGCGCGCCGTGCTGCACTTTGGCAGCCGAGCGGCGATGGATATCGAGGGCCTCGGCGAGGTGGCGGTGGAGGAACTCGTGCAGCGTCGATTGATCCATGACGCGGCCGACGTGTACGGCCTCACCGATCAGGCGCTGCTGCAGCTTCCTCTGTTTGCGGACCGCAAAGCGGAGAAGTTGCTGGAGGCAATTCACGCGAGCAAGACCCGCGGGCTCTCGCGGCTGCTCTATGCGCTGGGGATTCGCCACATCGGAGAGAAGATGGCGCGGGATCTGGCGCAGCGCTTCGGGTCCCTGAAGCGGCTCATGGCCGCCGAGGAGGAACCCCTCACGCACGTGCCAGGCGTCGGGCCGGTGGTGGCGCGCGCCCTCGTCCAGTTTTTTCAGCAGCGCTCCGTCCTGAGGCTGATCAAGAAACTTGAAACGGCCGGCGTGAAGATGACCGAGACGGCTCGGACGGGGCCTGCGCCCCTGGCGCATCGGACGTTCGTGTTTACGGGTGAGCTCTCGGAGATGAGCCGGACGCAGGCGCAGGCGGCTGTTCGTCGCCTGGGGGCGCAGACATCGTCGAGCATCACGCGGGACACCACCGACGTCGTGGTCGGCCGCGCCCCCGGGTCGAAATATGCCAAAGCGAAGCGACTCGGCGTCTCCCAGCTCGATGAGGCGCAATTCCTTCGGCTGATCAAGGAGGACCATGCCTAACATGCGGCGCGGTCGGGCGCTCGTGAGCGCCGGCTGCATCCTCTTGAGCGCGGGTCTGCTCGGGTGCGAATCGCTGCAACGGAAATTCACCCGCAAGTCCAAGCGACCCGCGGCCGCCGTCAATCCGATTCTCACCTTTGAAGATTACGCGCAGGCGGTGACCCCGCTCGATCGGTATCGCAAGCATGCGCTCTTGTTCGATTATTGGAATGACGAGCTGCTCGCGGCTCTCCAGGATCGCTCCCTCAACGTGAAACGATGTCGGCACGCATCAGGCGAAGCGCTCGCGGAGCTGAAGACGTTGCAAGGACTCTTGACGGACGCCAAGGCGGCGGAATTGGAGCCGCTCATTCAGGAGCGGGCCGGCATCCAGCGGCAACTCTCCGCCGGCCACCTCGGCGCTCATCAAGCGATGATGGCCTGGCGGGCGCTTGAGTCGCAGAAGCGCCACGTGCAGCGCAGTTTCTTCTGGCGGGATGTGCAGGATTCCCTCAAGGCGGCTGGGCCGATGGATGCAGGAAACCGTTGAGGAATATCTCGCGTATCTCGAATTGGAGCGGGGCCTCAGCGCCACCACGCGATTGAGCTACCGTCAGGATCTCGGGCTCTTTTGCGCCTTCCTCGCGCAGCGACGCATCGGCTCGCTTGCGCGGGTGCGGCCGATCGATGTGCGCGAATTCCTGCAGTGGCTGCGCGAACGCCGGGAGCCGGCCACGGTGGCGCGCAAGCTCGCGGCGGTCAAAGGCTTGTTCCGGTTCTTGGAGGGGCAGCAGCGCATCCCTCGCAGCCCGACGGCATTCATTGAGACCCCGCGGCTGTGGCATCGCTTGCCGCCGACCCTCACGCTCGAAGAGGTGGAGCGCCTGCTGGGCAGCATCGATGCCGAGGGGTTGGGGATCCGCAACCGCGCGATGCTGGAGTGCTTGTACGGAGCCGGATTGCGGGTGTCAGAGCTGGTCTCCTTGGACGTGAGCAGCTGCCATCTCGAGGCGGGATTTGTTCGCTGCGTGGGAAAAGGCAATAAAGAGCGCATCGTGCCGCTCGGCCGCGCGGCGACGGACGCGCTCACACGCTACTGCGAAACACAGCGGCCTCGATTGGTGGCGCGCCATCCGCAGGCGAGCGCCCTCTTTGTGAATCGACGAGGCGAGCGGCTGACGCGCCAGCGGGTGTGGCAGGTCTTGCGCCGTTACGCCGGCGCGTCGCGGCTCACCAAGACGATCGGGCCGCATACGCTGCGCCATGCCTTCGCGACCCATCTGCTGGAGGGCGGGGCTGATTTGCGCAGCGTGCAGGAAATGTTGGGGCACGCGACGATTGCCACGACGCAGCGCTACACGCAAGTCGACCGATCGCGGCTGAAGAAAATCCACGCGGCGTATCATCCGCGGCCGTAAATGGACGCAGCGCAGGGCGGTGACGATGAGAGTCAGCCAGCGCATCCCTGAAGACATTCGAGCGCTGCTGAAGGCGATTGGCCGGTTGGCGCAGCATCAGCGCGTGCGCGCCTATGCGGTCGGGGGGTGCGTCCGGGATTGGCTGCTTGGAACGTCGTCGGCGACCGATCTCGATGTCACCGTGGAAGGCGACGGGGTGGCGCTGGCGGACGCGATCGCGCGCGACTTCGGGGGGAGCGTGGAGCCGCACCCGCCGTTCGGAACGGCCACCGTGGTGGTGACTCATCCGCGGCCTCGGCTGCGCATCGATGTGGCGACCTGCCGGAAGGAAACGTACGCGAAGCCCGCGGCGTATCCCCAGGTCGTCGCCGGCACGCTGCGGGATGATTTGGCGCGCCGAGATTTCACCATCAATGCGATGGCGCTGGCGCTGGCGCCGCGCGCCTTTGGCCGGCTCATTGATCCGTTCCACGGAGCGCAGGATCTTCGACTCAAGCGACTGCGGATTCTGCATCCAGGCAGCTTCATGGATGACCCGAGCCGGATTCTGCGCGGGATCCGGTTTGCCCAGCGCTTTGGCTTGCGGTGGGAGCGGCGGACGCAGCGGGCAAGCCGCGAGGACATCGCGGCCGGCGCCCTCGGATGGCTCAATGCCGGGCGCCTGCGGAAAGAGCGGGAGCTGATGGCCCGGGAGCCCAATCCGCGCGCGTGCGTTCAACAGCTTGATGCGCTGTTGCAGCGCGGCGCGAAAGGCCCGCGCGCATGATCGTGGGGCTCTTGAGGGTCGAATTGCATGTGCCGCACGCGCAGTCGCTCAAGGATAAGCGTGCGGTGGTGAAGCGGTTGCGCGAGCAGGTGCGCAGCCATTTTAACGTGGCGGTGGCCGAGGTGGAGGCGAATGAGACCTGGCAGCGCGCGACCGTGGGGATTTCCGCCGTCGGGGATGAGCGGCAGCACGTCGAAGGCCTCTTAAGGCAAGTGACCGAGTGGCTGCGCGGCACCGGCCTCGCCTCCCTCAGCCGCATCGAGGATGTCTATCTGAGCCCATGAACATCACGCGAACCCAACGACTCGCTCAGCAGTTGCAGCAAGAAGTCGCGATGATCATTCATCAGGAATTGAAGGATCCTCGCGTGGGATTTGTCACCATTACCCGGCTGGAACTCTCGAAGGATTTGCGGCACGCCAAGGTCTTCTTCAGTTGCCTGGGGCACGACGACGAGCGCGTGCGCTCGCAGCGCGCGCTCGATGACAGCCGGCGGTTCATCTACGGCTTGATCAAGAAACGTTTTCGCTTGAAGACCATTCCCGAGCTGCAATTTTGCTATGATGCCTCGATCGTCGGCTCCATCGAGTTGTCCCGCAAGCTGGATGAGCTGAATCGGCGATGATCCCCAGCGGGATTCTCCTCGTGAATAAGCCATCCGGCGTGACGTCGCATGACGTGGTGCAGCTGGTGCGGCGCAAGTTGAGTCTCCAGCGCATCGGGCACGCCGGCACGTTGGACCCCATGGCGGAGGGATTGCTCGTCGTGCTCGTCGGCTCGGCGACCAGCCACCAGCAGCAGCTGCAGGCGCACGAGAAAACGTATGACGCCGTGATGCGCCTCGGCACGCAAACCGATACCGGCGACGCCACCGGGACCGCGGTGCGCGCGGCGGCGATCCCGTCGATCGACCGCGCGCAGGTTCAGGACGTTCTCGCGGCGTTTCAAGGGCCTTGGTGGCAAACCCCTCCGGCGTATAGCGCCGTCAAAGTCCGCGGCCGCCCGGCCTACTGGTGGACGCGACGGCATCAACCGGTGACGCTCTCGAAACGGCTCGCGCACCTGTTTGAGATCACGCTGCTCGATTGCACAACGGAGACGGTTGCGTTTCGGGTCCGCTGCTCTGCCGGCACATACGTCCGCGTCCTGGCCGAAGCGATCGCGGAGCACCTCGGCACCGTAGGGCACCTCGCTCACCTGAGGCGTCTTCGCGTGGGCCAATGGGCGGTGGAGGAGGCGCAACCGCTGTCCTGGATCACGCAAGCGCGTCCTGAGGTCGTCACGAGTCACTTGCGTCCGATCGCATCGTTCGTGGCGCGCCCTCGGCCATGCTGATTCATCGAGGAGAACGCGCATGCTCCTCGCCGCCTCAACGCGCCGTCGTCACCGTCGGAGTGTTTGATGGCGTGCACGTCGCGCATCAGCGCGTCATTCGCACGGCCGTTCGCCTGGCCCGTCGCCTCCGGGGCACTTCCGTGGTCATCACGTTTGACCCGGATCCGCAGTACGTGCTGGCTCGCCGCGCGGCTTCCCCGGCCCTCATGCCGATCGAGGCTCGGCTTGAAGCGCTCCAAGCATTGGGGGTCGATCGGGTCTGGGTGATTCCTTTTACGGCGCGGTTCGCCGCGATGACGGCCGAGCAGTTCGTCCGTCAGATGCTGCTTCGTCGGCTCCAAGCGGTCGCCGTGGTCGTCGGCGAAGCCTTCGCGTTTGGACGGCACCGCCAAGGCAACATGGCCATGCTGCGCGCCCTTGGTCCGCCGGCAGGCCTGCGGATTGTGTCCGTGCCGCACGTGCGACGAGCCGGCGACGCAATCTCCAGCTCGCGCATCCGTCGCCTCATCAGCCGCGGGCACCTCACCCAGGCGCGCCAATTGCTGGGCCGCCCTCCAGCCCTGTACGGGGTGGTGGTGCGAGGAGCGGGGCGCGGACGCCGTCTTGGAGTGCCGACGGCGAACGTGCGCTTGATCCCGCAAGTCCTTCCGCCCCGAGGGGTCTACGCGGTGCGCGCGCGCGTACGCAACGGATCGCGTCTATGGCGCGGTGTGATGAACTTCGGGGTTCGGCCGACGTTTGGCGCAGGACCGCTGGTCTGCGAAGTGCATCTGCTGGAATTTTCCGGTCGTTTGCTCGGCCAGTCGATGACGCTGTCGCTGCTCGCTCGATTGCGATCCGAACGACGGTTTGCGACCCCCAAGGCCCTTCGTCGACAGATCGATCGAGACCTTGCGCGCGCCAAGAATATTTTTCAGCGCGTTCCCTCGTGACGTCCTGCATGCGGCTTCGCTTCCTCAGATTTTCCCGTCTTTGATCGTTTTTCCTGCCCGTTTTTGCCATTGACAATCACGGTGGGGGAAGGGTATAGTTTGGGCATTCTTGTGGAAGAAAGTGGAAGAAAGTGGTTTGACCAGTTGTAGCCGAGTGACTTGCCGAGAGACCGATCAATGTTTTATGGGGAGTACGAACATACCATTGATCGCAAAGGCCGCCTCATCATCCCCGCCAAATTCCGCCAAGCCTTCAAAGACCACGACGTTACGTCCCTCTTTCTTACGCGCGGCCTGGATGGGTGTCTGTTTCTCTTTTCCGAGGCGGAGTGGCGCGTGGCCGAGAGTCGTTTTAAACAGATTCCCTTTACCAAAGGGGAGGGGCGCAAGTTCAATCGGTTGTTTTTCTCGGGGGCCACGGAGGTGACCGTGGATCGGTTGGGGCGCCTGCTCATTCCGAAGACGCTGAAAGACTTCGCGCATATCAAGGAGGACGTGGTGATCGTCGGCGTCTCCAACCGCATCGAGGTGTGGGCGAAGGAGCAGTGGCGGGCCTTCTACCAAAACTCTCAGCAGAGTTTTGAAGAGATGGCTGAACGCGTGATGTTGGACTAGCGATGCGCGATGCGCTGGATGATGCCGTGAGCGATGCGGATCTCACCGTGGGGGCGGTCATGAGCCTTCCCGCTGCGCCGAGCTGGCATCAACCGGTGATGGTCCAAGAAGCGCTGGAGGCGCTCAACCCCAGACCGGGAGCGACGATCGTGGACGGGACCGTGGGAACCGGCGGCCACAGCGCGGCGATCCTCCCGCGCCTGCTCCCCTCCGGGACGCTCATCGCGATCGACCGAGACGAGGCGGCCCTTCGCGCGGCGAGGACGCGCCTGGCCGACTTCATCCCAAACGTCTCGTTCGTCCATGGGAATTACCGCGACCTCGATCGCATCCTTCAGCAGCTTGGCGTCTCCCAAGTGGACGGCGTGCTGTTGGATGTCGGCATGTCCAGCATGCAGGTGGATGACGCCTCGCGCGGATTCAGTTTCTCCAAGGAAGGTCCGCTCGATATGCGGATGGATGGGCGGCAGGAGCTGACGGCCCAGACGCTGATCAACCGGTTGTCCCTGGATGAGCTGTCGACGATGCTGGCGACCTTGGGGGAAGAGCGCTTTGCGCGGCGAATCGCTCGGCATCTTCTCGAGGCGCGCCGCGCGCACCCGATCACGACGACGACGCAACTCGCCCGGCTCGTGACGCAAGCGGTTCCCGGGAAGGCCCGGCATGGTCGTTTGCATCCCGCGACGCGGACGTTCCAGGCGTTGCGCCTGATGGTCAACGATGAGCTCGGCGCGCTGGAGAAGTGCTTGGCCGGGTTGGCGCCGATGCTGCGCCCGGGCGGACGCGCCGTCATCCTCACGTTTCATTCGCTGGAGGATCGGCTCGTCAAGCACGCGTTTGCTCAAGGAGTGCGCGAGGGCGCGTGGACGCTGCTCGCAAAAAAACCGCTGCGCCCGACACCGGAAGAAATCTCGCAAAATCCGCGCGCGCGATCCGCGAAATTGCGCGCCGTTGAGCGGACGGCTGCATGACGATTGCGCGATGGTTGTTGCTCATCGCCGTCATGGTTGGGCTCGGTGGCCTTCGGGTTGCGCAACACAATGCGCTGTGGCTGCAAGGATACGCCGTCGGCAAACAGGCGCAGCGCCTGCATGCGATGGAAAGCGATGTGGCGTGGCTGAAGGCGCAGGTCACCGGTTTGGCATCGCCGGCGCGCCTGGCTGAGGTGGCGCGCGAGCGGCGCCTCGCGCTGGTCGCGTGGGCCCCGCTGATCTCCGCAGCGTCCCCCCACGTTCTCGACTCCTCGATGGAACATCCGGCGCGCGAGGCGACGGCGCGACCTCAGTCGGAGCCGGTGACGTTAGCCGCCGATGAGACCCTGGATTAATGAGCTTCCGAGGCAGGGACGTGGCGCGTCATGACGCGTCCGACCAACGATCGCATCCTTGGGGCATTGGTGGTGAGCCTGGGATTCTTGGGCCTCATCTGGATGCGATGCCTGTGGTTGCAGGTCATCGCGGCGAGACCCTACACCGCCCTGGCCGACCGCCAGCATTATGTCGCCTCCACCCTGCAAGCCCGGCGTGGCACCATCTATGATCGGCATGAACGACCTCTTGCAATCACCGTGCCGGTTCCCTCGGTGTTCGCCAATGCGCGCATGGTCACGGATAAGATCGCGATGGCGGGACGGTTGGCCAAGCTGGTGGATCGGAATCGTCAGATGATCGAACAACGGCTCCAGCGGGATAAACGTTTTGTGTGGATTGCGCGGCAAGTGGATCCCGGTGCGGCCTCCTCGCTTGCGACTCTGCGGACTCATGGCGTGGGGATCGTGGAGGAACCCAAGCGTTTCTATCCTCACGGGCGGCTGGCGAGCCACCTGATGGGATTTGTTGACATTGATGCTCGTGGTCTTGAAGGGTTGGAGTTGACCTTGAATGGGATCTTGCAGGGGCAGCATGGATGGCGCTCGACGCTGCGCGATGCCAAAGGCGATCCGCTCATCGGTCCCTGGACGATCGAAACGCGGCCCACGGCTGGGTACGATGTCGTGCTCACGATCGATAGCGTGGTGCGACAGGTCGCTGAAGACACGTTGGAGTGGGGGGTGAACAAATACCATGCCAAGGGAGGCTCCATCATCGTGATGGAGCCGTCCACCGGGGAGGTGCTGGCATTGGCGAACGCTCCCGCGTTCGACGCGAATATGCCGGGACAGGTTCCGGCGGATCGCCGCCGCAATCGCGCGGTCACCGACCTCTTTGAGCCCGGCAGCACCTTTAAGATGGTGACCGCGGCCGCGCTGCTCGAAGAACAACGGATTACCACCGAGGAGCGGATCTTCTGTGAAGATGGCGCCTATCCTACCGTAGGTCGTCACGTGCTCCATGATCATCGACCGCACGGCATGCTGTCCTTCCATGACGTGGTCACATTCTCATCGAACATCGGCATGGCCAAGGCGGCGCAACGCCTCACGCCCGAGGAGCTCTATCGCCATATCCGCGCGTTTGGATTTGGTCGGAAAACCGGCGTCGATTTGCCGGGAGAAGTCAACGGCCTGCTCAAGCCGCCCGCTCAGTGGTCGAAGCTCTCGCCGTTTATTCTTCCCATTGGGCAAGAAGTGGCGGTGACGCCGATGCAATTGGCGGTGATGACGGCGATCATTGCGAACGGAGGCCTGCGGGTTCGTCCGCATGTCATCTCGCGGATCCAGACGCCGGAAGGGCGTCTCGTGCGCTCGGCACCGATGCCGGAACCGATCCGCGTGATTCGTCCCGAGACCGCCATGGCGGTTCAGCAACTGCTTACCAGTGTCGTTGAGTCAGGCACCGGCCAGCTGGCGAACGTCCAGGGCCTTACGGTGGCCGGTAAAACCGGGACGGCTCAAAAACTTGAGCCGGACGGCCGCTACTCCCACAGCCGTTTCGTCGCTTCCTTTGTTGGTTTTGGGCCGGTGCCTGGCTCTCGGTTTGTGATCGTCGTCACGGTGGATGAGCCGCGCCCGCTGTATTTTGGCGGCGTGGTGTCGGCTCCGATGTTCAAGCGGATCGTCGAACAACTCGCCGGGTACTGGGGACGGGAGTCTTCGCCGAAGCAAGTGGCGCAGGTCCCATGAGAAGGCAGGCGTAGGATGGATCGGGCAATGGTGTCGAAGGAGCGCGTCATGACGTTGCGTGAGTTGTTGTACGGGTTCACCGCGGAACCGCTCGCGGATCTTCCCGTCACCGGCATCGCCTCTCACTCGAAGCAGGTGCGAGCAGGGGATTGTTTTGTGGCGATTGAAGGCCCGACGATGGATGGCCATGCCTTCATCCCTGAGGCGATCGCGCGGGGCGCGTCGGCCGTCGTCGCGCGTCATCTCCCTGCGTGGTATCGCGCAGGGACCGCGCAGACGCCCCAGCTGCGCGCATGCCCGTGCGTCGTGGTCCGGGATAGCCGGGAAGCCCTCGTGACGATGGCGCGGCGCTTCTACGGCAATCCGTCGACGAAACTGCGCCTGATCGGCGTGACCGGCACCAACGGCAAGACCACGACCACGTACTTGCTCAAGCGGTTGCTGGAGGCCGCGGGTTTTCGCGCGGGATTGCTGGGGACGATCGTGTATCAGATCGGCGACCGCAGCGTGCCTTCCAGCAATACGACCCCCGGGCCGCTTGAGCTGCAGCGGTATTTTGCTCACATGGTCCATGAAGGGTTGCAGTGGTGCGCGATGGAGGTCTCCTCCCACGCGCTGGCCCAAGGCCGAGTGGACGGACTCGAATTTGAAGCCGCGATTTTTTCGAATCTCGGCTGCGATCATTTGGATTATCACAAGACCCAGGAGGCGTACGCGGCGGCCAAGCGCCGCCTCTTCGATTACCTGAAACCGCAGGGCTACGCGGTCGTGAATGCCGATGATGCCTATGGGCGGATTCTGGCGGGGACGATTCCCAATCGATCCGTCGTGACCTTTGGCGTCGACGCTCCGGCCAAGACGTCGGTGAAACACATTGGCTGTTCCTGGTCCGGGACGCAGCTCGTCCTCGAGACGCCGTGGGGGAGCGTGTCAGCCACGACACCGCTGTTGGGTCGCCATAATGTGTCGAACATCGCCGCGGCATCGACAGCACTGCTCGCGCTCGGCGTGCCCTCGGCCGTCATTCAGGATGGTTTAGCATCGATCGAGCAGGTCCCGGGCCGGCTCGAACGCGTGCCGCATGACGGAGGCGTCCAGATCCTCATTGACTACGCGCACACCGCCGATGCGATGCGCTTGGTGCTGCTGTCGTTGCGCGAGTTGACGCGCGGCCGCCTCGTTGTCGTCTTCGGCTGCGGCGGGGATCGCGATCCCTCCAAGCGGCCGGTCATGGGAAAGATGGCGAGCCTCCTGGCTGATCATGTCATCCTCACCTCGGATAATCCCCGCAGCGAGGATCCCTTGGAGATCGTGCAGCAGATCCAGGCGGGATTTCCAAAGGGGTTTCGCCACTTCGACGTCGTGGTGGATCGAGAGCACGCGATTACCGCGGCATTGGCCAGAGCTCGCCGAGACGATACGGTCCTCATTGCCGGCAAGGGCCATGAGGCCTATCAGACGTTCAACAATGTCTCGATTCCGTTTTCGGATCGGGATGTCATCGAGCGGTGGATCGAGAAGACGTCCACGGTGACGTGCGTTACGCCATGAAGGCGCATCAAACGCCATGACCATGGCCTGGACCATTCCGCGCATCCTCGAAGCGACGGGCGGCATCCTGGCCCGCGGATCGTCGGCCGTGGGCATTGAAGGGGTCGCCATCGACTCCCGGCGACTGCAACCGGGAGAAGCGTTCGTGGCGATCCGCGGCGCTCGCTTCGACGGGCACCAGTTCCTGCACGACGTCGTGCGTCGCGGGGCCGCCTGCAGCATCGTCTCTCAACTTCCGCCTGCGCACAACGGCTTGGCGTCCTTCCCCACGATTCTCGTGTCCGATACGACGGCGGCCTTGGGCCATCTCGCGCGGTTCCATCGCCGATCCTTAGCTCCTCGCGTCATTGCCGTCACGGGGTCCTGCGGCAAAACGACGACCAAAGAACTGATTGCGCATCTGTTGGGCGGGCCGGACACGGTGCTCAAAACGCTCGGGACTCAGAATAATCACATCGGCGTTCCGCTGACGCTGCTGCGGATGCAGCCCGGGCATCAGGTCGCCGTCGTTGAGCTGGGGTCGAATCATCCGGGCGAAATCGCGCAACTCGCAGCGGTGGCGGAACCCGAGGCGGCCGTCATCACCAACGTGGGGCCCGTCCACTTGGAATTTTTCGAATCGTTGATGGGCGTCCTCAACGAGAAGCTGTCGCTGCTCGATGCCGTGCCTTCGCGCGGCTTCGTCGTTCTCCCCGGCGATCAGCTCGATGTGTGTCTCGAAGCCCGCCGGCGTCTCCAACCGCGGGTGCGCACGGTGACGTTTGGGACGACGGATCGATGTGATCTGCAGGCCTTCGATATCCAGCGATGCGCGCAGGGGATGGTCTTGCGGCTGCGCGACCAAGCGAGTCAGTGGACCATTCCGCTCGTCGGCGCCCATAATGTCGAGAACGCCTTGGCCGCGCTCGCGTGCGTGTGGGCGATGGGGGTGCCGCTCTCGGCGGCCAAGGAGCGGCTCCAGTCCTTCCGTCCCGTCCCGCTGCGCTCGGAAATCCTGCGCTGCCATGGGTTGACGATCTTGAATGATTGCTACAACGCGAATCCGCTCTCCGTCGCGAGGGCGCTGGAGACGCTCGGCGATCTCGATGTTCGCCGCACGGTGGCGATCGTCGGAGACATGCTGGAGCTGGGCCCGTTCACCTGCGCCGCCCATGAAGCGATCGGCCAACTGGCGGCGAAACTCGGCATCGATCTCGTCATCCCCGTCGGGACCTATGCCGAGGTGGTCGCGCAGGGTGTTCGTCGGACGCGCCGGCAGCAAGTCGCCACCTTTCGGACCGCCGAGGAGCTCATCCCGCAACTTCCCGCCATGTTGCGCGAAGGCGATGGGATCTTGGTGAAAGGGTCGCGCAAGCTCCATCTGGAAGCGGTGACGGAGTTTCTCATTCGCCAGTACCAGGATCATCCCGCAGCCGTCCATGCTGCTTGATGCAGCGGTGGTGTTTGTCATGAGCGCCGCACTGTGCCTCGGGGTCGGGCGCGTGGCGATTCGCATCCTTGCGCGCGCGCAATGCATCGCCCCGCTTCGCTACGCAGATTGTCCGCCTCTGTTGGCCTACCAAGCGACGAAACCCCCCGTGCCCACGATGGGAGGATTCGTGGTGCTTGCCGTGGCGATCCTCGTCTCGGCGCTGACCGGCGGATTGGCGTCTCGCGAAGGATGGCTCGTCCTCGCCGCCGTGGCAGGGCTCGGGGCGATCGGGTGGTACGATGACTGGTTGAAATTTCGCGGGGTCAACGCGGTCGGATTGCGGACCATGCCGAAGTTATTCCTCGCCTTCGGCATCGGGGCGATCGTGGGCGTGGCCAGCCTCAGCGAATCCGAGGGCGGAGGCGCGTGGGGATGGGTGCTGCTGGCGATGGTGGTGCTCGCAGGCTGCGCCCACGCGGTGAATCTCACCGACGGCATGGATGGTCTGGCGGTCGGGTGCGTGGCGATAGCGTTTTTCGTGGTGGGGTGGTGGGCCATGCAAGGAGATCCGCGAAGCCAGAGCCTCGTGCCGTGGTGCGCGAGTTTTGCAGGGGCGTGCGTCGGCTTCTTGTGGTTCAACAGTTTTCCGGCGTCCGTGGTCCTCGGGGATGTCGGGGCGCTGGGATTGGGAGCGGCCTTGGGGACCGTGAGTTTCTTGACGCACACCGCGTGGTGGCTCCTGATTGTCGGCGGGGTGTTCGTGGCCGAAGCGCTGTCGGTGATGCTCCAAGTGGCGTCGTATAAATGGCGCGGCGGCCGACGGATCTTCCGCGTGGCGCCGATTCACCATCATTTTCATCTCGGGGGCATCCCCGAGCCGAAGCTGATCGTGCGGTTTTGGATCGTCGGCGCCCTGCTGGCGATGGCCGCTCTTGTGCTGAGGGCGGTCGGTTCATGACGCTCGCCGTGTGCGAACCGTCCCGCGCATGCGCGGACCGCTTCGGCGCATCATGGGAAGGCCGTCGGGTCACGATCGTTGGGCTGGGTAAAAGCGGCTTAGCGGCGGCGCGCCTCTTAAGCCGTCTCGGATGCCGCGTGCGCGTCACCGATGCTCGTTGCTCCACAGCCCTTGAGACGTTAAGCGACTCCTTGCAGGCTTCCGGGGTCGACGCCGTCGAGCTGGGGGGCCATACCGCCTCCTTTATTGAGGAATCGCAGCTCGTGGTGGTCAGCCCCGGGGTGCCGGAGTCGGCTGAACCGATCCAATGGGCGCTGGCGCACTCCATCCCGATCATCAGTGAAGTCGAGTTGGCATTCCATTTCTGTCCATCCCCCGTCGTAGCGGTCACGGGCACCAATGGCAAAAGCACGACCGTGACGTTGATCGCGCAATTACTCAACGCGGCGCGACGCTCGGCGGCGGCCTGCGGGAATATCGGGGTTCCGTTTTCTTCCGTCCTGGATCGGCTCACGCCTTCGACCGTGGCCGTCGTCGAGGCGAGTTCCTTCCAACTGTTATGGTGCCACCGATTCCAGCCGCACATCGGCGTGCTGCTCAACCTCGGCACCAACCATTTGGATCGTCACCAAGATCCGAGCGCCTACCTGGCGGCGAAAGCGCGCCTGTTTGCCTGTCAAACCTCCGAGGATTACGCGGTCCTCAATGGCACGGATCCGAAGATCATCGAGGCGAGTCAGACGTGGCAGGCCCGACGGATCTGGTTTGGGGAGAACCGGTCCAACCCGCCCGCGTTTCACTTGGAGCCCTCGACCACCCGATCTGTGACGATGGGCGCGCAGGCCGTGCTCCAAGTGGGCCGGCTCTTCGACATCCCGGATCCCTTCACGTGGCAAGTGCTGCGGTCGGCGCAATCCCTCGAGCATCGACTTGAATCCGTGGCGACGATCCGCGGCGTGCATTTCGTCAACGATTCCAAGTCCACGACGCCGGAGAGCCTGCTCTTTGCCTTGGCGCAAACCCGCGGGGACGTAGTCGTGATCCTGGGTGGTCGAGACAAGGCCATGGATTTTACCGGCCTGATTGAGCCGCTGCATGCCGCACGGGTGAAAGGGCTCATCTTCATCGGCGAGTCGCGTTCGCGGTTGCGCGCCTTGCTCAATGGTTCGTCGACGGCGCCGAGCCAGGAATGCGCCTCCTTAGAAGACGCGGTGCGGGCGGCCTTCGCGTGCGCCGCGCCGGGCACGACGGTCCTCTTTTCCCCCGCATGCGCCAGCTTCGATATGTTTCGCGATTTTGAGGAGCGGGGCCGGGTCTTCAAGGCGATCGTGCAGGGTGCTCAGCAGCGGCAGGGGGGCGGATGATCTCCTGGGTGCGTTGTGTGCTGGGCCAGACTCAAGAGGAAGCGCAGGCCACGGCGACCCCTGAGCCCATCGAATCCCTCTTGGAATCCGAGGCGCCTGCGGCAGAGAGGGCGCCTGAAGCGCCGAGCCGTTCGGATACGATGGCCTGGATCGCGGGCAGTTTAGCCGCCCTCGCAGCGATCGTCGGCGTCCTGGCGTGGACGCAATGGACGCAGCAGATCGAACGCGCGGAGCAATTGGAGCGCCAGCTCTCCGCGGCGGAAACGACATCGGCTCGATTGCTCGCGCAGAATCAGGACTTGATGGAGCAGGTGAAAGCCCTGCGCGAAGAACGCGACCTCATCGATCGGCGCATCGCCGCCTTGGGTCTTCAACTGGCTTCCGCAGCGACCGAGTTGGATCAGGCGAAGGAACGTTTACAAGCGTTTCAGCGCCTGTCGCAGCAATTGCAGGAAGCCCAGGCGGGGTTGCAGACCGAAAAAGTCGAGCGTGAAGCGGATCGTCAGCAGATTCAACGCCTCGTCGAGGAGAAAACCCGGCTGCGCCGGACCATGAGCCGCTTGCGCTATCAATTTGAGCTGCTCGAACGGGAGTACCATGGCGTCGTCAGCTCCGTGGCCGCGGCTCAAGCCGCCGCGAACCCGAATGTGCTCATGGTGAGCCAGACCCAGTCGGCGCCACGGTGGGCGACGAGCACTTCCGTCCCGCAGCACCCGCAGGCTGTGGCTTCAGACCAGATGGCTGAGGCGATGTCCCGCTTTTCCTCCAACAGGCCGGTTGAGCTGCAGCCGGTGGTGGTTCGCCAGGGCGTGGCAGACATCGCCATGCCGATCAGCGCCCAGGTGCTCCACGTCGATGAACCGCATCGGTTCGTCATCTTAAACGTCGGTCAGCTTGCAGGCGTGCGGGAGGGGATGACGTTTGACATCACCCGCGGCGAGCAGCAGGTCGGTCGGGCGGAGGTCGTAAGCGTGCATCCGCGCGTCACGGCTTGCCGCATCGCGCGCACGCAGCCATCCGGGTCCTTTCACGTCGGAGATGTGGCCATCCAAACGCCTTAGCTCGTGGCGCAACAGCGGCGACGAGCGTCCATGAGTCCGCGCCAATTGCGGCAGCTGTTCCTTGTCATCGTGTGCGCGTTGCTGGGGATTGGGATCGTGGCGGTGTATTCCTCGAGCGCGATGGCATCGCAGGCAACGTACGGGGGCAGCCTGCGTTTTCTCGCGCGCCATCTCGTGGCGATCCTTGTCGGTCTCGCCTTGGGGATGGGGTGCCTTCTGGCGCCCTACGAGCAGATCCGGCGCGCCGCGCGATGGCTGCTGCCGTTGAGCCTCGCGCTCTTGGTGCTCGTGGATGTCTTCGGCCAAGAAGCCGGCGGCGCTCGACGATGGTTTCGCGTCGGACGATGGAATGTCGAGCCTTCTGAGATCGCTCAAGTCTCCCTTGTGCTGTATCTCGCGGAGATGCTCGCCCGTCGGACCGTTTCGGTGCAGGATTTTTGGCGAGGCCTGATCCCTCCCTTGCTCATGACCGGCGTGACGGCTGGATTGGTCTTGCTGCAGCCGGATTTGGGGACGGCGATCGCGATGGGAGCCGTGGCGGTGCTGCTGTTGTGCGTGGCAAAAGCGCGCTGGCCGCATCTGGCGGCCGTGGTCGCCGTCGCGGCGGTCGGGCTGGTCGTGCTGATCGCCGGCGCCGAATATCGTCGTCGGAGAATTCTGGCGTTTTTGGATCCCTGGCAAGATCCGCAAGGAAGCGGCTATCAAATTCTCCAATCCTTCTTCGCCATGGCCCGCGGCGGCGTGACAGGGCTCGGGGTCGGGGCCTCGCTCCAGAAGCTCTTTTTCCTGCCCAGCGCCCATACGGATTTTATCTTTGCGATCATCGGCGAAGAGCTGGGGCTCATCGGCACGACGATCGTCATTGGGCTCTATGCGCTGTTTCTGATCTGCGGCTTCCGCATCGCCATGGCGGCGCGCGATCTGTTCAGCAAATATCTCGTGTGCGGCCTCATCGGCATGATGGGGCTTGAGGCGGTGATCAACATGGGCGTCGCGACGGGCCTGTTGCCGACGAAGGGGCTGCCGCTCCCGTTCATTTCCTATGGGGGATCGTCCATGGTCATCAACATCGTGGCGTGCGCACTGGTGCTGCAGGCGAGCCGCCACTCCACGTCGCTGAGCCCGCAATGACCGCTCCCTCAGGGTTCAAGATTCTCTTAGTCGCTGAAGGCAGCGGCGGCCATTTGATTCCCGCGCTGCAGGTCGCCCATGCCCTGGCCGAGGCGGGTGCTCAGATCAAGGTCTGGTACGCGCATCGACAGCCGACCGCGTTGCTTTCACACGCCCTGACCCACGCGATTCGCGGAGTCTCCATCGAGATCGATCCGATTCCCCTCGCGGGGGCCTCCAATCCGTTCCGCCGGCTCTGGCACTGTGGTCAGCTCTGGCATCGAGCGCATCAATGCTTCGACGCGTTTGCTCCGGATGTCGTGGTGGGGTTTGGCGGCTGGGTGTCCGCGCCCGTGGTGCTGGCGGCCCGCGCTCGGCGGGCGACACGGCAGCGGCGCATCGGATGCCTTCTGCATGAACAAAACGCGCTGATGGGGCGGGCCAATCGCGTCCTGGCTCCCTGGGTGGATCGCGTCGCGATTTCCTTTCGCGAAACGTCGCCGGGGTGCTTGGCCGCGTCGACGGTGATGACCGGATTGCCGACGCGCCGGCAGATTGGGCGATGTTCCCGCGCGGACGCGGCGCAGCAGTTTGAACTCGATCCGACTCGGCCGACCCTCCTGGTGCTCGGGGGCAGCCAAGGGGCGCGGGCGATTAATCGATTGATGATCCGCCTCGCGGCGCAGTTGACTCCTGCCGAGCGGCGGACATGGCAAGTCATCCATTTGACGGGGGCGACGGATGAGGCGGCTGTCCGCGCGGCGTATGCCGCTTCGGCCGTGCGCGCGTGGGTGGCCCCATTCCTCGTCAAGATGGAAGCGGCGTACGCGCAGGCGGATCTCGTCGTGGCGCGCGCCGGGGCCTCGACGATCGCCGAGTTGGCGCAGTGCGGCAAACCCGCGATCCTCATTCCGTATCCGCACGCGGGAGGCCACCAGCGGGTGAACGCCCGCTTGGTGGAAACCGTCGGTGGCGGGCTCATGCTTGAAGAAGCGGACGCGACCGTGGAGCGGTTGCTGGGAGCGATGCGTCGCATCCTGGCGGATCAACGATTGCGCGAACTGATGGGAGCTCAAATGCACGTCTTGCACTCCGGGAATGCGACGGAACAATTAGCGCAGGTCATCCTGGATCTCGCAGATTCGGGGCATGCCGCATGAGCGGCGCTCCGAAGGTGTTGGTCGAGGCGGCCGCGTTTCCGACCATCGGGCGCGGGACGCATCTGCATTTTATGGGCATCGGCGGCATCGGGATGAGCGGGCTGGCGGAGATCTGCCTCGAGCGAGGCTGCATCGTGTCCGGCTGCGACGCGAAGCTCAATCCGATCGCCCGTCGGCTGCAAGAGCGCGGAGCCTCGATCACCATCGGGCATGAGGCGCGGCACGTGGCGCATGAAACCGACGGGGTCATCTACAGCGCGGCCGTCTCGGCTCAAGAACCTGAGCTGCTCGAGGCGCGCACGCGAGGGATTCCCGTAATCAGCCGCGGCGCGCTCCTGGCGGAGCTTGCGGCGAAGCAGACCCTGATCGCCATCGCCGGCGCGCACGGGAAGACGACCACGTCAGGGATGGCGTCGCAATTGTTGCTGCAGGCGGGGTGGGATCCGACCGTGGTCGTCGGGGGCGTGATGGTGTCGATCGGCACCAATGCCCGGCATGGTCAGGGTGCCTACTTCGTCGCGGAAACCGACGAGTCGGATGGCTCATTCCTGCACTTGAGCCCGCACGTGGCGATTGTGACCAACATCGACCGGGAGCATCTCAATCATTACCGGACCTTCGAGCGCCTGACGGAGGCCTTTCGGCAATTCGTGCATCAACTCGTCCCGGGAGGCACGCTGATTCGCTGTTATGACGATCCGCTGATTCGCGACACGCTCACGGCCCCCACGCAGATCAGCTACGGATTTCATCCGGAGGCGGATGTCACCGTACAGCGGATCAGCCTCAACGGCCACGGCAGCTATTTCCACGCCATGTATCGGGGGCGCGAATTGGGCCGCTTCGTCCTGCGCGTGCCGGGCCGCCACAATATCCTCAATGCGCTGGCGATCGTCAGCTTGGGCCTGGCCTTGGACGTGCCCCTGGTGACGGTGCGCGAGGCGCTGGAAAATTTTCAGGGGACCCGTCGACGGTTTCAAGTGCTTCGGCTGCCCGGCAACATTTGGTTCGTCGAAGACTACGCGCATCATCCCTCGGAGATCCGAGCCACCTTGGCGGCGGATGTCATCGAAGGGCGCCATCGCCTCGTCGTGTTTCAGCCCCATCGGTTTTCCCGGACGCAATCCCTGGAGCAGGAGTTTGCCGCCTGCTTCGATCGGGCGGATGGCGTGATCATCACGGACATCTATTCGGCGTTTGAGCCGCCCATTCCGGGAGTGTCGGGGGAGCGTCTCGCGGACCTGCTCAAGGCGCACGGACATCCGTGCGTTCGCTACGTGCCCAAAACGGAGCTCTCATCCTATGTGAGCCGGATCATGCAAGGGGGCGATACCATCTTTTTCCTCGGGGCGGGGGATATCGGAGAGGTGTGTCATGCCTTGGCCGCGCGGTTGTATGCGCCGGGACGAGCCGCTCGCTAAGCACACCAGCTTTCGTATCGGAGGTGGTGCGGAGTGGTTTGCGGAGCCCTCGACTCTCGAGGAGCTCATGGACGTGCTCCGCGAGGCGACCCACGCGGGCCTGCCGGTCTCGGTCATCGGCGGGGGAACGAATACGCTCGTCGCTGATCGCGGGCTGCGCGGCCTCGTCGTGCACTTAGGGGCCGGATTTCGCACGCTCGAAGCCATCGCGTCCCCCGAGGCGCCGATCGCGCAGGTGCGCTGCGGAGCCGCGCTGCTGACACAGCGGCTCGTTGCGCTCGCCGCGCAGCATGGCTGGGGCGAGCTCGAGGCCTTGGCGGGCTTGCCCGGTCAGCTCGGGGGGGCGGTGGCGATGAACGCGCAGGGGATTGGCCGGTTCGTGCATTCCATTCGCCTCGTCGCTTTCGATGGCACCCTGCACGAGCTGGCGGGCGAGCAACTGCATTTTGCGTATCGCTATGCCGCGCTGCCGCCGGGTCTCATCGCGCAAGTGATGCTGCAGTTTCCGCGCCTGCCGCTCGAGGAAGCCTCGAACCGCATCGGACAGGCCCTCCGGTACCGCAACACGACTCAAGAGGTTCGGCTCCCTTCCGCCGGCTGCGCGTTTAAGAACCCCCGGGACGTCGGCGCCGGCCGCCTCATCGATCAGGCGGGACTGAAAGGCGTACGGATCGGGGATGCGCAAGTGTCTTCGCGCCACGCGAATTTCATCATGAACGTGGGCCAGGCGACCTGCGATGACGTGCTGTCGTTGATGGAATATATCCAGCGCCACGTCGAACGGATTCACCGGGTCCGGTTGGAGCCTGAAATTCGTTTGTTGGGTGAGCAATGGCGCTGAGAGTCGTCGTCGTCATGGGCGGCCCCTCGGAGGAGCATGACGTCTCGTGCCGCAGCGGGCAGGGGGTCGTCGAGGCATTGGCTCGATGTCAGTGGATCGTGGAGTCGCTGCTCATTCCGCGCGCCGCCGGTGTGGACGAGGCGTTGGAGCGCGCCCGGGACGGGTTGACGCGCGCGCGCGCGGACGTCGTCTTCATCGCCCTCCACGGACTCTTTGGAGAAGACGGAACGATTCAGCAGCTCTGCGAAGAGCTCCATCTGCCGTACACGGGCTCCGACGTGCTCGCCAGCCGGTTGGGGATGGATAAGGTGGCCTCCAAGCGGCGCTTTGAAGAGGCGGGATTGCGCGTGCCGCGCTGGCGAGTCATTGAAGGGTCGAGGACGGAGGCGCTGCGCGACCTCGAAGGCCTGGCGTATCCTCTCGTCGTGAAGCCGGCTCGATCCGGGTCGAGTTTCGGCGTCTCGATCGTCGAGCGCGCAGACGGTATGGCCGCGGCAATCGCGCAGGCGCGCCGCTACGGATCAACGGTCCTCGTGGAAGAATTCATCGCGGGCCGCGAGCTGACCGTCGGCATTCTCGGGGATACCCCGCTGCCCGTGATTGAGATTCGCCCGCGCCAGGGCTTCTTTGATTTTCAGGCGAAGTATACGCAGGGAGCGACGGACTACCTGGTCCCCGCGCCGATTGCCGAGGACATCGCCGCCTCGGTTCAGGCGGCGGGGCTCGCGGCGCACCGGGCGCTCGGATGCCGTCACCTCTCGCGCGCCGATCTGATCCTCGATGTGCGCAACACGCCGATGCTGTTGGAGGTCAATACGATTCCCGGCTTCACCCCGACAAGCTTGCTGCCTAAGGCCGCCGCGTGCCTTCAACTCTCCTATGATGAGCTGTGCGAGCGGCTGGCGCTGATGGCCTGCCATGAGACGGCGATTTCGTAAACAGCGGCGCATCCGGGGGCTGGTGCCTCGACTCGGAGAGGCCCTGTGGGCTGTGGGACGCTCGGCCGTTCGCCATCCGTCGACGCTGCTGCTGTGCGCGGTCCTCGGTTTGTGCGCGTGGGCCGTATGGGCGCACGGAGGGCAAGCGGACATCTTCCGGATTGCCGAGGTGAAGCTGCCCGCCCACTCGTCGTTGAAACTGCGCGAGCCGTTGATCGGCGAGTCGATGTGGTCCGTCGATCTTGAGGCGCTGGCGGAGTCGTTGCATGCCCAGCAGCCCTGGCTCAAAGAAGTCCGCGTGACGCGGCAACTGCCGGACACCCTGCGCATCGACACGGTGGAGCGTCACCCCGTCGCTCAAGTGCAGATGGGAGGATGGCATGCCGTCGATGGCGAAGGCGTCATCTTGCCGCAGGCGAGCGCGGCGCCGATCGAGGGGCTCATGCGTCTCGGGGACATCGGCGTCGGCCGCGCCGGCGATGCCGGTCAACGGCAGGCGTTGCAGCGCGGATTGCGCGTTCGCGCGCGGCTCTCTCGCAGCGCGCCGACGGTGGCGCGCCGCATCACCGAGATCAACGTCGCCGATGAGCAGGCGATTCGCTTGCTCATGGATGACGCGATCGAGGTGCGCTGCGGCTCCGAGGCGGAGTTGGCGGTGCATCTTCAGCGTCTTGAAGCCGCCCTCAAGACGATCGCAAAGCAGCCGCTGGCGATTCGCTACATCGACGTGAGATTCTCAGAGCCGGTCATCGGACCGAGTACCTCCCCATGAGCCAGCCCCCGCTGCTCGCGCTCGATATCGGGTCCACGAAGGTGGCGTGCGCCGTGGGGCTGCCGCATGAGCAGGGGCCCGGCTTCGAGCTGGTGGGCAGCAGTCTCGTGTCCTATCCGACGCCTCCGGAGGTGTGGCTCAGCGACGCGATGATGGTGAGCCGGACGATTGAGCAGGCCATCGAAGCCAGTGGAGCGAGCGGCGATGCTCAGAGCGCCTTGGTCACGTTCCATCATCCGCGGCTGACGAGCGAGCGCGTCCGCGCGGCGTTGACGCTGGCCGATGAGCCGATCGTCATCCGCTCCCAGGATCTGATGCGATTGCAGCGCCGAGCGTTGGATCAGGCGCTGGGGGTGGATCGCGAGCCGCTGCTGGTCGAGCGGCTCGGATGCTCGGGAAACGGCTTCGAGGGAGTGCATGATCCGCGCGGATTATCCGCCACTCGCCTGGTCGGGATGTTTCATGTGATCGCCATGCCGACGGCCGC
>Ga0114945_10000528_pt1 | contig 24606 bp, 27 predicted proteins | sample OV2TP3_FD_87194 | JGI IMG/M metagenome (GOLD analysis project Ga0114945, IMG submission 87194) | Hot spring microbial communities from Beatty, Nevada to study Microbial Dark Matter (Phase II) - OV2 TP3 | ecosystem: Environmental > Aquatic > Thermal springs > Hot (42-90C) | place: USA: Beatty...
CCGCCTGGGGAGTACGGCCGCAAGGTTAAAACTCAAAGGAATTGACGGGGGCTCGCACAAGCGGTGGAGCATGTGGTTCAATTCGATGCAACGCGAAGAACCTTACCCGGGCTTGAAGTGGAGGTGGTAGAAACCGGAAACGGTAACGACCCCGCAAGGGGAGCCTTCATCAGGTGTTGCATGGCTGTCGTCAGCTCGTGTCGTGAGATGTTGGGTTAAGTCCCGTAACGAGCGAAACCCTTGTGGTTAGTTGCAACCCCGAAAGGGGGCACTCTAGCCAGACTGCCCGTGTCGAATGGGAGGAAGGTGGGGATGACGTCAAGTCATCATGGCCCTTATGTCCGGGGCAACACACGTGCTACAATGGCCGGTACAAAGGGTTGCCAACCCGCGAGGGGGAGCCAATCCCATAAAGCCGGCCTCAGTTCGGATCGGAGGCTGCAATTCGCCTCCGTGAAGCTGGAATCGCTAGTAATCGCGGATCAGCCACGCCGCGGTGAATATGTTCCCGAGCCTTGTACACACCGCCCGTCAAGCCACCCAAGTGCGAAGTGCCTGAAGCCGGTTGCCCAACCTCTCAACAAGGGGGGCGCCGTCCAAGGTAAGGCGCATGAGGAGGGCTAAGTCGTAACAAGGTAGCCGTAGGGGAATCTGCGGCTGGATCACCTCCTTTCTAAAGGATTTCTTTAAGAAAGCGAGATCCAACCAGACTCTATGACACCGTCTAGAGGGGATCCCGACTCCGTATCGGAAAGGCGCGATGACCAACCATCCGCCCGGAAGAGCCCTTTGCCGTTTTTTTATTCCCATCCGCGGAAGGACTCTAGCACCTCCCCGCTCCTTCCCCGCTTCCACTCCAACGTGCTTCGGTACATCATCGGATTCTGCAGATTCAGCGTCGCGTGCCAGTCGAATACGAACGTGGACTTGTCCTTCAGCATCACTTCCGTCGCCGTGTGAGCGACGGGCTTGAAGCGATCGACCGGCGAGGATCCCGCCACGCCCGCGAGTTTGCCCGCCTTGGCGGCCGCGTCGATGGCCCGAGCGGAGGCCGAGGCAATTCCGGTGCAGACGAGTCGTTCCACCTTGGACTCCGAGGAGTCCATCCCCACCAGAGCCATCCCGAAATTCCGAATCGATCCGGTGATCCCCCAAGAGTCCGGCATCGGGAATCGAAGCCGGCTTTGAATCCGCGATTGACACTCCGGATCGCGGATGACGACATCCACAATGGCCTTCGCCGTTTTCGCATCCAGCATGGTTCGCCTCCTTGGTTTCCGTAGAGTGCCCTCGGATCCGCCGTTCGTTTGGGCTATACTTCGTCCAGTGCCCATTGAGTTGACCTGCTCCTGCGGAGTCCGGCTGCGCGCCGGCGATTCCGCGGCCGGAAAGACGGTCCCGTGCCCGAAATGCGGAGCCACGATCGCGGTCCCCGCGCCATCCGCGGGAGGGAATACGAAGATCTGCCCGGCCTGCGCCGAGTCCATCCGCGCCGAGGCTCGAATCTGCCGATTCTGTAGCTACAGCTTTGACGGGCCGAAGTGCCCCGACTGTGCCTCCGACAATCCCCCCGGGTTCCAGATGTGCCAGTCCTGCGGAGCCCCGCTGCGGACGCAGGCTCGACGAACTCCCCCGCCCGAGATCAAGGACTACCTCGTCCCCGCCATCCTGAGCTTCCTCTTTTGCGGAGGACTCTTGGCCGTCCCGGCCATCATCTACTCCGCTCATGTCCGTTCGAAGAAAGCGGCGGGAGACTATGAGGGGGCGATGGCCGATTCGCGGAGCGCCAAGACTTGGCTGACGGTCGCAGTGTCGGTCGGCTGCGGCCTCGTGCTCCTCGTCGTCCTGCTCGGCCTCGCGGCGAACTGATGCCCTCCGCGCTCCTGGTCACCCTCCTCCTCGCGGTCGCGGTCGTTCTCGTAGTCGTCGTGATCCTCTGGGAGCATCGATCCCCGGGCGGCCTCTCCTCCACTTTAAGGCGGGCCGCGGGAACGCTCCGCGGATCCCTGACCTCCCCGCAGGAGGGCGAATTCCGCATCGACTTCGCATCCGGGGAACGGTCCGCCCGAATCGAGGTCGCAGTCGCGGACGAACCGCCCCATATGACTTCGATCACGATCGAACTTGCCGCTCCCTCTCCCGGCGCGCTTAAGATCGTTCCCACCTCCGCCCACCTGTCGCTCCAGAATCTCCCCGGCGCATCGAACCTCCGCACCGGCGATGCGGACTTCGACGACGCCTACGTCGTGCTGTCCAATCCCCTGTCCCTGGCCGCCCGGCTCTTCGACCTCGGGCGCAGCGAGCGCATCCGCAGATTGGTTCGATCGCTCTGCGGCTGCCGGGTGGATCTGTCCCGCAACTCGTTTACGTTCCGCGTCGAGTCCCTCCCCGCGAGCGACGAGAGACTCCTTCGGTGGGTTGGGACGGCCTGCCAGCTGCTCGAGGAAATCCTCCTCGCCGGGACGGACGACGGATCGGTCCTGTGGGTCGACGGCGCGACCGCGGAGGTGGGGCAGTGTCAGGTTTGCGGCACGCCGATGCGCTCCAACCTCGTCGCCTGCTCCCGCTGCCGGACGCCCCATCACGAGGAATGCTGGGAGTATGTGGGCCGCTGCTCGACGTACGCCTGCGGAGAGCGGAGGTTCGATCGGATTTAGTTTCGCCCTGGGAGTATCCTCCGCCGCCCCATCTCGAGGAATTCGAGCAGGAGGTCCCGATCTTCGACCGCCGCGGAGAGTCGAATTACCTCCCCCACCGTTTCCAGATGCGGGCGGTTTCCTTCGCCCAGCCACGAATGGCGAAGGAGGCCCCAGGGGTATTCCCGATCGAGATCGACCCGGCGAATTCGAATTCCTTCGAGAGACAGGATCAGTTCCGCTCCGACCCAAGCGAGTCTTCGCCGAAGGAGAACGAACATCCCGGCGACCATCGCGGTGAGGGCCACCGCGAAGGGAATGGCGGCGAACTCCAGTCGCCCCCACGTCCGCCACATCGCGACGCCGGCGAGACCTCCGGTCAACGCGGTGAGGCCGACCAGGACGTGCGCCCCCCATCGCGCACCCGGGAAGCGGAACCGCATCGTACCGGTCTCCGTCCATTCCCGCATCCGATCCCGTCGAATGACAGGAAGGACCATCGACTTCATCCGCTCGACCAATTCGTGACCGCGCTCCATCGAAGCGGGGATGGAGACCTCCCCGCCCCCTTCCCAGGAAAGAGTGATTCTCTCGCGGAATTCGCCCGTCGTCAGAAACCACGAAGGGCGAAGGACGACGTGCCGGAGACGGTCGGCTTCGATGCGGATCCAGGAGGCCCACGGCGCCGGCCGATATCGAATCTCTCCGGGGTGAAGCTCGACCCTTCCCGTGAATCGATGGAGCATCAGGAGAAGAAAGGTCACGAACCATCCGACCGGCAGAGACCAGGGAATGAGGCCCGAGAATCCCAGGCTTGCCCGTTCCAGGGCGAATAGCGCGGGCATCGCCAAAGAGCAGCAGAGAAGAACCACCCGGCCCCGGCGATCGCGACCGAAGGTCAGCATCCTTTCCTTCATTATACGGAAAAGGTCTTCCTTGTTCCGAACGTCCTCTTTGGTAAGATGCCGCGCGTGAGGCTATCCCTTTTCGGCTTGGCGATTCTCGCGACCGCTTCGTGCGGCACGGCGCAACCCGCTCCGGCGGCGCGCCCCATCGCCTCGGTCACCAGTCCGGACGTAGAGAAGATGGCGGCCCAGCTCATCGCGAAGGGGATCCAGGGGAATGGGGGAGCCGCGGCTCCCAAGATCACCCTTCTCGAGGAAAAGAGCCGGAAGTACGAGGTCCACGAAATCACCACCCACCCCCTGCACCATCGCTCCACCTTTCACCTCGTGCGCTACTTCATGGCCCCCGAGGAATGGATCCTGCAAAGGTTCACTCAAAACGGCGATGGGACTCGGACGTACGTCTTTCGTCGCCTCGTTCAAGGACCCTCGCTCGACGCGAATCCGCTCAAGCCCACCCGAACTCTCAAGGCCCCCGCTCCGGAAAAGAAGTAAGCCCCGCTTGGAAAGTTCGGCGCGGTGCGATACTCTGGTGTGCCTCGGGCCCGTAGTTCAACGGGAGAACGCCTGGTTTGCAACCAGGAGGTTGTGGGTTCGATTCCCATCGGGTCCATCCGCCTTCGCCGGCCGAAGCGAAGCTGAGGCCGATCGAAGGCGGATGCCACGCCGTAGCACCGAAGGTGCGAAGGCGGGCCAACCGCTGCTGGCTTCGGCGTGATTGCCAGTTCCCGGTTCGCTGAGAGTGCCGGCACAGCAACTTCGACTCGGCCGGCAGGAGGAAACGAATGGAATCGATCACGACGGAAGTGCGAGGACACGTGCTTCACATCGGCCTGAATCGGCCGGCCAAACGCAACGCGTTCGATGTCGAGATGCTGGAGCGGTTCGCGGAAGCCGTGACCCGACTCGAGAACGAATCCGAGCTGCGCTGCGGCGTGGTCTTCGCTCATGGAGACCACTTTACCGGCGGACTCGACCTGGTCAACGTCGCCCCACGCTTCGTCTCGGGGGAACCGATCGTCCCCCCGGGACTAGTGGACCCCTGGGCGGTCTTCGGAACTTCGCGCACGAAACCCATCGTGGTCGCGGTTCAGGGGCGTTGTCTGACCTTGGGCATTGAGCTGATTCTCGCGTCGGACATTTCCATTGCCGCGAGCGATACCCGCTTCGCCCAGATGGAGGTCAAACGCGGGATCCTCCCTTTCGGCGGCGCGACTTTTCGTTTTCCGGCCGCCGTCGGATGGGGAAACGCGATGCGTTGGATCCTGACCGGCGACGAGTTCGGGGCCGAAGAGGCGCTCCGCATCGGGCTGGTTCAGGAGGTCGTGCCCCCGGGAAAACAGCACGAGCGTGCTTCGGCGATCGCGGAGACCATGGCCAAGCAGGCTCCCCTGGCGGTCTATGCGACGCTGGCCTCCGCGCGACGATCCGTTCTGGAGGGACAAACGGCCGCGATGAAGGAACTCATTCCGGCCCTCACTATGCTCCTCCAGACGGAGGACACCCAAGAAGGAATGGCGTCGTTCCTCGAGCGACGCGAAGCCGTATTCAAAGGACAATGACCGGCGGTACTCAGCACGGGCTATACTCGGCGCGGTAGAGATGTAGCGTTTTGCGGCTCCGAAATCCACCGCAAACGCGCGATGGCGCAGAGAGATCATCGGTTGTTCACGAGTCTGCGAATCCCCTGTCGCAGCACCGGTACGTTGAAGTTGAGGATCGAACCCAGAAGATTCCCCGTCATCCTCACGTCGGTCAGCAAAGGTACATCGATGGCACGTTCCGAAGAGTGGACGTCCCCAGCCTCCCCGAACGCGTCGGATACGTCGCGCAGCGGAAGTACAAAGGGTTTTTCGATGGCAGCGAGCGAGGACTGTGGCACGCCCTGACGCTTCCCATCCTCCTCCTGCTCCCTCTGGCGGCGCTTGTCGCTGGCGTCCTACTTCGTCTCGCCTCCCGAACGGGTGCGCTGCGGAGAACCCTGAGGTGGACCGCATCCGGCTATCTCCTGCTTGGAGTGTTCCTCGGCTACTATTTCCGGCAGGCGACTCTGTACCTATAGAACTCCTCTCCGAACCCATTGCTTGACCCCCCCGGACGGCCCGCGTATATTCGTTCCGCTCCGGGCGCGTAGCTCAGTTGGTTAGAGCATCCGCTTGATAAGCGGAAGGTCGACAGTTCGAGTCTGTCCGCGCCCATCGGAATGGCGCCGACGGGAGCCGCGTTAGAACTACAAGGAGGCCCGCATGGCCGAAGAAAAGAGCCCCGGCAGTTCGCTCGTACGGCGTCTTCTGAAGGCGCGTACGATCCTGATCTCCGAGGTCGTCACGGACAAGCTCGCGCGAAACGTCCAAGCCCAGGCCTTCGTGATGAACGAGGAAGATCCGAACAAGCCGGTCACGGTCTACGTTAACTCGCCCGGGGGCAGCGCCGACAGCGGCTTCGCGATCTACGACGCGCTCCGCTTCATCAAGCCGCAGGTCCGGACCATCGTCAACGGGCTTTGCGCCAGCGCCGCCGTGATCATCTATTTGGCCGCTCCCAAGGAGCGGCGCTTCGCGACTCCGAATTCCCGCTTTCTCCTTCACCAGCCGTCGACGCGAGTCCTCGGCTCCGCCTCCGACATCGCCATCAGCGCCGAGGAGATCGTCAAGCTTCGCGAGCGCTATAACGCCATCGTCGCCGTCGAAACGGGAAAAACCGCGGCGCAGGTGACCAAGGACGCGGATCGCGACTTCTGGCTTTCTCCCGAAGAAGCCCGGGACTACGGCTTGGTGGGCCGCGTCACCAAGTCGATGGGAGAATTGGCCTGATCTCCGGATCTTCCGTGACTCCGGTGTTGGAGGTCCGGGAGGTCGCGAAATCCTTCGGCGCCAAGCGCGCCGTCGACGGCGTCTCCTTGACCGTGGAGAAGGGCGAGGTCTTCGGCCTTCTCGGACCCAACGGCGCGGGCAAGACTTCCCTCATCCGGATGATCATGGACATCACCCGCCCCGACTCGGGGGAAGTGCGGGTATTCGGATCTCCGGTCACCGGCGAGAGGAAGCACCGGATCGGCTACCTTCCCGAAGAGCGCGGCCTCTACCCCAAACAGCGCGTCGTCGATGTCCTCGCCTATCTCGGCCGTCTCAAGGGACTCTCGGCGCATGTCGCCGCGGTGCGCGCCGATCGCTGGCTCGACCGAGTCGGGCTCCTCGAGACGCGGAAGAAGCGAATCCGAGAACTCTCCAAGGGAATGCAGCAAAAGGTCCAGATCGCCGCCGTCTTGCTCCATGAGCCCGAGCTCGTCATCATGGACGAACCGTTCAGCGGGCTCGATCCGGTGAACCGCGCGCTCGTGATCGAGATCATGAAGGAGATCACGTCCAAGGGGGCGACGCTCGTCCTCTCCACCCACCTCATGGATCAGGTCGAAGCGCTCTGCGCTCGAGTCTTTCTCATCCACCGCGGACGAAACGTTCTGGAAGGATCCGTGCGCGAGATCAAGGAACGGTTCGCCGACAACGCGGTGATCCTCGACACCGACCGCGATCTCTCCGTTCATCCCGACGTCGAACGCGTCGAGACACGGAACGGCGTCGCGAAAGTCTGGCTCAAACCCGGACAAGGCCCCGAGCCGTTCCTCGCGTCGCTTCTCTCCTCGGGCGCTCGGGTCCGGAGGTTCGAGCGCGCGCTCCCGTCGCTGGACGAGATCTTCGTCAAGGTCGTGGCGGCATGAGCAAGGCCTGGATCGTCGCGAAGCATGAATTCCTCGTCACGATCCGCCGCGTGTGGTTCGTGATTTCCACGTTCGTTTTCCCGCTCCTCTTCCTGGCGATCGGCGGAGTGCTCATGCTGGTGATGCGCCATACGATCGAGCAGCAGGAAGCGCGCGTCTCCGGATTGCCCCTGGGAGTCGTGAGCGAGTGGAAGGACTTGGACGAGGCCAAGGACCCGGATTCGTTCCGCATCCTTCGATTCAAGTCGGAAAACGAGGCGACGGCCGCGCTACGCGAGGGTCGAATCGCGACCTACGTCGTCGTCCCCGAGAACTACGTGGCGACGGGGCGGGTCACGGTGAAAACGGCGAACAAGCCTACGCTCTTGACCTCGGGCAAGGGGCTCACGCCTCCGGCGCTCGGCGCCTGGCTCGTCGAGGTGGCGCTCGCGAGGGTGGACGAACACCGCCGCGCCCGAGCGAGGGACCCCTTCCAGGCGCAAACCGTGTATCTCGATCGCACGGGAGCCCCGTCCGGCGAGGATGCGCAGGGGGCTTTGAAGCGCTCCATCACCGGCTATTCGTTCTTCTTTCTCCTCTTCCTCTCGATCTTCACCGCCTCGGGATACCTCCTGAACGGAATGGCGGACGAGAAAGAGAATCGCGTGATGGAAATCGTTCTCTCGTCCATCACTCCGGGGGAACTGATGCTGGGGAAGCTCGTCGGGCTGGGCGCGGCGGGACTGCTCCAACTCGCCATCTGGATTTCGATGGGCGTCGTCGGCGTTCTGGCGATGGCGGTCCAAATCCTGCTCGATCCGCTCGCCTTCGTCTACTGCCTCGTCTTTTTCCTTCTGGGCTATCTCCTCTTCGGGAGCTTGATGCTCGGATTCGGCGCGCTCGGAACCAATTTCCGCGAGAGCCAGCAGATGGCCTCCTTCTGGACCTTCATCGGCATCTCCCCGATGTTCGTCCACATGGCCATCGTGGAAGACCCCCACGGTCTGGTCGCGCGCATTTTCTCGTACATCCCCTTCACGGCCGCCGTCACGATGACCTTCCGGTACGTCACGGATCCCAAGGGGATGCCGTGGTATGAGGTCCCGGCGGTGATGATCGTGCTCCTCGCCTCGACGGCGCTCGCCCTGCGTCTCTCCGCGAAGCTCTATCGCGTCGGGCTTCTCCTCTACGGAAAACGGCCCGGGCTCCGCGAAATCTGGCGCTGGCTCCGGGCCCCTGCCGGATAGCTCGTGGTCGAGCACTTTCTCGTTCGCCCCCGCTTGAGGGACGCCTCTCACTTCCTGGAATTCCTCCGGGAGCGGGTCGCCGGATTGATTCCCGCCGAAGCCCGCGATCTCCTCGACGCGGGTTCGGGATCCGGGGCGCTCCTCGAGCGACTGGGGAATCGGACCCGCGCCGTCGCCCTCGACAAGGACGTGCGCGCCCGTCATGGTCTCCCCGTCCTGGGAGATCTCGCGCGGCTACCTTTTCGCGCCGCCGTGTTCGACGCCGTGGCGTGCGTCAACTTGGTACCCTGGCTGGCGAAGGACGCGTTCGTCCGAGGCCTGGAGGAAATGGTCCGCGTCCTCCGCCCGGGAGGGACGTTGATTCTGGATTCGCTCAACCTCGACCATCCGCTCTTGGGGCTCCGTACTTGGATGCGGAACGGGAAGGACCTGGTGGGGGGACTCCGCGAATCCCGGCTCCGAAGGCAGGCTGCGATTCTCGGACTCGAGGCGGTTCGCTTCGAGTGGATCCTCCCCCACTCGTTCGGCCGTCCCGGAATCGGAACGTGCCTGGCGGAAGCCTACGCTCTCGCGGCCCGGCGGATCCCGCGTCTCGCCCCGCGTTTCGTGTGTTCCTTCCGCCGAAACCGATGATCCCGAGCTTGACTCGTCTCCGCCGCGTGCTAGGATACCGCCTCAAATCGATGGCTTTCGCGATTCGTCCTCCACCGTATGCCCAAACGAACTGATCTCAAGAAGATCCTCCTCATCGGCTCGGGGCCGATCGTGATCGGCCAGGCCTGCGAATTCGACTACTCGGGAACCCAGGCGTGCAAGGCCCTTCGGGAGGAGGGCTACACCATTGTCCTGGTGAATTCCAATCCCGCGACCATCATGACGGATCCCGAGCTGGCGGATCGGACGTACATCGAGCCGATCACGGCGGAGATCGTGGAAAAGATCCTCGAAAAGGAACGTCCCGACGCGCTTCTGCCGACGGTGGGGGGGCAAACCGCGCTCAACACCGCGATCGCCGTCCACGATCGCGGCGCGCTCCAGAGACTCGGCGTGGAGATGATCGGGGCCAACGCCGAGGTCATCCGAAAGGCCGAGGACCGCAGGCTCTTCAAGAAGGCCATGGAGAAGATCGGCGTGGATCTTCCCCGATCGGGGTACGCCTACTCGCTCGACGACGCGCGGGCGATCCTCCAGGACCTCGGACTTCCTCTCGTCATCCGCCCCAGCTTCACCCTGGGCGGTACGGGAGGCGGCATCGCCTACAACGTCGAAGAGTTCGAACGGATCGTTCAGTACGGCGTCGAGCAGTCCATGATCGGGGAGATCCTCGTCGAGGAGTCCATCTACGGCTGGAAGGAATTCGAGCTCGAGGTGATGCGGGATCGTCACGACAATTGCGTCATCGTCTGCACGATCGAGAACTTCGATCCCATGGGAATTCACACGGGGGATTCGATCACGGTCGCACCCGCCCAGACCCTCACCGACCGCGAGATGCAGCGGATGCGCGACGCCTCGCTTGCGATCATGCGCGAGATCGGCATCGAGTGCGGCGGATCGAACATCCAGTTCGCGGTGGACCCCAACACGGGCCGGCAGGTCGTCATCGAGATGAATCCGCGCGTCTCCCGCAGTTCCGCCCTGGCGTCGAAGGCGACGGGGTTCCCGATCGCGAAGATCGCCGCGAAGCTCGCGGTGGGCTACACCCTGGACGAGATTCCGAACGACATCACCAAGAAGACTCCCGCGTGTTTCGAGCCGACCATCGACTATGTCGTCGTCAAGACTCCGCGCTGGGCCTTCGAGAAGTTCCCCGACGCGGATCCCACCCTCACGATCCAGATGAAGAGCGTGGGGGAGACGATGTCGATCGGGCGGACCTTCAAGGAGGCGCTCCAGAAATCGATCCGCTCCCTGGAGCAGGACCGGTTCGGCCTCGGCGGCGATCGGAAGGATCGCCTGCTCCGCGGAGTCGCGCCCACCGCCGACGAGATCCGCGAAAAGCTCGTGACTCCGAACACGGAACGGATCTTCCACATCCGCTACGCCTTCAAATCGGGAATGGGCGTGGAGGAGATCGCGAAGCTCTCGAAGATCGACCCGTGGTTCCTCGAGCAAGTCCGCGAGATCGTCGCCGCGGAGGAGCGGATCGGGCTCGAGCCGGAGCCGCTTCGCGAAGTCAAGCGCCTCGGCTTCTCGGACCGTCAGATCGCGACGGTGTGTCGATCGTCCCCGGGCGCCGTTCGAGCGCGCCGGAAGGAGCTGGGGATCGTCCCGGGGTATAAGCTCGTCGATACCTGCGCCGCGGAATTCGAGGCCGCGACGCCGTACTACTACTCGACGTACGACGGAGAGAGCGAACATCGCGCGTCCTCGCGAAAGAAGGTCATGATCCTGGGGGGCGGCCCGAACCGGATCGGACAGGGGATCGAGTTCGACTACTGCTGCGTCCACGCCTCGATGGCCCTCCGCGAGCTGGGCTACGAAGTGATCATGGTGAACTCGAACCCGGAGACGGTCTCGACGGACTACGACATCAGCGATCAACTGTTCTTCGAGCCGCTCACCGAGGAAGACGTCCTCAACATCTGGGAGACGTTGCGGCCCGAAGGCGTCATCGTGCAGCTCGGCGGGCAAACGCCGCTCAATCTGGCGAAGCCGCTCGTCGAAGCGGGCGTTCGCATTCTCGGGACGTCGATGGAGTCCATCGATCGCTCCGAGGACCGCGAGAAGTTCATCGAGGTGGTGAACAAGCTCAAGCTTTGCCAGCCCCCGTCCGGGACCGCCAAGAGTCTCGACATCGCCCGCCGGATCGCCACGACCCTCGCCTATCCCGTCCTCGTCCGACCCAGCTATGTTCTCGGGGGCCGGGCCATGGCGATCTGCTACGACGAGGAGATGCTGGATCGATTCATGGCGGAAGCCACCGAGGTGAACCCGGACCATCCCGTGCTCATCGACAAGTTCATCGAGGACGCCATCGAGGTGGATGTGGACGCCGTGGCGGACGGGGAGGACGTCTTCATCGCCGGGATCCTGGAGCACATCGAGATGGCCGGGATCCACTCGGGCGACAGCGCGATGTCCATCCCCCCGTTCTCTCTTTCGGACGGCCAAATCGATTCCCTTCGCAAGGCTACGGTGGCCCTGGCGCGCGAACTGGGAGTGCTGGGGCTGATGAACGTTCAGTACGCCGTCAAGGGATCGACGGCCTACGTGCTGGAGGTGAACCCTCGCGCCTCCCGGACGGTCCCCTTCGTCTCCAAGGCGATCGGTGTGCCCCTGGCGAAGATCGCGGCTCAGGTGATGGTCGGCCGCAGACTCCGGCAATTCCACCTCCCCCGGGAAATCGAACCGAAGCACTTCTCCATCAAGGAGTCCGTCTTTCCGTTCAAGAGATTCGCGGGCGTGGACATCCTGCTCGGCCCCGAGATGAAGTCGACCGGGGAGGTGATGGGGATCGACGTCGACTTCGGTCGGGCCTACGCCAAGGCCGAGCTGGGAGCGGGCCATCGACTTCCGACCTCCGGGACCATTTTCGTGAGCGTCAAGGACTCGGACAAGCGCGACATCATCTTCGTCGCCAAGAGGCTCGAGCAATCGGGGTTCCGTCTCATCTCGACGTCCGGGACCGCGAAGGTTCTCGAGCGAAACGGCATCGCGGTGCGTTCGGTGTTCAAGGTAAAGGAGGGAAGGCCGAACCCGATCGATCTCGTCATCAACAAGGAGATCGATCTCATCATCAACACCCCCTCGGGAAAGGGACCGAAGACCGACGAGGCTCGGATCCGTTCCTTCGCGCTCCAGCACGGCATCCACGTGATCACGTCGATCGCGGCGGCCCAGGCGGCCGTGCAGGCGATCGAGGCGCTTCGAAGACGCGAACTCGAGGTCCGAGCGATGCAGGACTACCATCCGAACTACGCGTCGCCGAAGCCCGCGGCACGAAGCGGAGCGATGGTGTAGCGCCATGCACTACCTCCTCACCGGCGGAGCGGGCTTCATCGGCTCCCACCTATCGGAAGCGCTCCTCGCGGAGGGCCATCACGTCCACGCGCTCGACGATCTCTCCACGGGGTCGGTACGGAACATCGAGGCGCTGAAGGGGCACGCCGGCTTTCGGTACACGATCGATACGGTCTTCAACGAACCCCTTCTGGCCGAGCTCGTGGACGGGGCCGACGTCGTCTTCCACCTCGCCGCGGCCGTCGGCGTCTTTCAGATCGTCGAAAGTCCCGTCCGCACCATCGAAACCAACATCGGAGGCACCAAACTCGTCCTCAAACACGCGGAAAAGAAGAAGAAGCTCGTCCTGATCGCTTCCACGAGCGAGGTCTACGGGAAGGCGAACAAGATCCCGTTTTCCGAGGACGACGACTGTGTCCTGGGCCCGAGCTCCCGGGGCCGGTGGTCGTACGCCTGCTCGAAGCTGATCGACGAATTCCTGGCGCTCTCGTACTGGAAGGAAAAGAAGGTCCCGACGATCATCGCGCGTCTCTTCAACACCGTCGGTCCGCGCCAGACGGGCCGCTACGGCATGGTGCTTCCGCGCTTCGTCCAGCAGGCGCTCGCCGGGGGTCCGATCACCGTCTTCGGAGACGGAAAACAGTCGCGGTGCTTCGGGTACGTCGGGGACGTGGTTCGCGCCCTCCTTCAGCTCACTCGCGAGCCCCGGGCGTACGGTCAGGTCTTCAACGTCGGAAGCGACCGGGAGATCGCCATCGACGATTTGGCTCGGATGATCCGGGACAAGGTCGATCCTAAGATCCCGATTCGGTACATCCCCTACGATCAGGCGTACGAATCCGGCTTCGAAGACATGCGCCGTCGCGTTCCCGACCTCTCCCGCGTGAAGGCTCTCCTCGGCTACCGCCCCACGCTCGGCACGGAGGAAATCGTCGACCGGGTGATCGAGTACGGACGGAGCCGAGAGTGAGCCACCCCGTTCCCGGAATGGTGCGGATCCAGGAAGGGAACGACATCCGGTATGTCCGTCACAACCTCCGGCGAGGCCTGTTCCTCTGCGGCTGCGGGGCGATCCTGGTCCTCTTCTCGTCGCTCTCGCTCCTTCACCCCGGGCGAGGACTCTGGATGTGGAGTCTGGCCGGACTCCTCTTTCTCATCGGATCCGCGCTCCTGGTGATCGGCGGCCTCGCCCTGCGCGAGCGGGTGTCGTTCCGGATCTCCCGGACCGACGATGAAGTGGAGCTCCTCGTGCGCTCCGGCTCGGAGCGCGCCTATCGGACCCGGCGTTCCCAGGCCAATCGAGTCGTGCTCGAGTTCGCGGGGAACGTTCCTCGGACCGCCTCGGACGCCTGGTCCGTCCGGATCTCCGGTTTCGGGGAGACCCTGGTCCTGATCGCCCGGGGATCCGAACGCCCGATGAAGTTCCTCGCCCGCCAACTCGCGACCGACCTCGGGGCGGACCTGAGCGAGCCGCGCGGATTCACCAGCCGGCACGATTGACGCAATTGCTTGACACCTCCCTTGCGGACCGGGTATAGGCTACCGCAGCATGATGCGACCCATATGGGGAACGGTCGTAGTCGTGTTGGCCGGGTGCGGAGGAAGCGGCTCCGATTCCTCCACCCCATCTTCGACCGTCCGCGGGTACGCCCTCACGACCGAGACGCATTCGGTGGCTTCCGCCCCCGGCGTCACCCTCAAACTCTTCCGCACCGCCCCCTCGAGCGGCCGAGCCTATCCCAACATCGTCTTCCTCGTTCACGGATTCGGTATCGATCATGGGGAGTACGATCTCGAGCCGCCGCTTTCGTTCGCCCGGTACTTGGCGGAGAACGGATTCGAGGTCTGGGCGATGGACTCCCGCGGAAGCGGAGACAGTTCCCCGCAATCCCTGACGGATGCGAACGGATGGCGCTTCAACTTCGACGACGTCGTCCACGTCGACCTTCATGCCGCCCTCGAGTACTCGCTGGCGGCGAGCGGCGCGCCCGGGTACGTCATGCTGGGCCACAGCCTCGGCGGCGCCGCCCCTCTCGCCTACGTCACCACCCACCCGCAGACGCCGTGCAAAGGCGCGATCCTGGTCGCGCCGACCATCTGCGTCCCGTACGTGGGTTGGCAGACCGACCCGCGGCGCGAGAAGTTCTGGAAGTGGGTTTCCCCCCTTCGCTTTTCCCTGCCGACCGGACTTCCGCTGCCGATGAGCAAGCTCGCGCAAGGGGTCGCCATGGTCCTGCCGGAGCCGGCCTATTCCTGGACCGTGTGGACCCTCAACTGGTTCGTCGGCCCCCTGATTTGGTCGCCCGAGAATACGAACAAAGAGATCGCCACGATGGCGCTCAAAACGGCGGTCTCGGACGTGAACTCGACCATGCTCCGACAGCTCATGACGTGGGGGGAGCATCTCGATTCGACCACCTACGGCCCCAGCCCGTACGAGTGGCACTACGAGTCCTCGAGCTACCAGCAGGCGAACGGATTCCAGAGCTACAGCGCCCGTCTCCCGAAGTTCACCGTGCCGCAACTCTGGCTGGCGGCCCCGGCGGACTATTTCGTTCCTCCTGCGATGGTGTACGCCGCGTATTCGCTCTCGGGAGCCGCGGACAAGACGTTCGTGGAGGCCAACAAGGCGTCCGGCTTCTCCGTGGACTACGGCCACGGAGACCTCATGATCGGCGTGCACACGCCCAAGGAGACCTACCCGCTCATGCTCGGGTGGCTCCAAGAGCACGCGAAGTAGAAAAACCCGTGTATCCCACCCTGCCCGCGAGTAGTCTCGTCCTTCGATGAGAGTGCTCCTCCCGCTGCTGTTCCTGGTTCCTTTCCCGCTCCCGCAGGACAAACCGAAACGCGCGTGGGAGTGGAAAACGGATCCGGGGAGCGTCCTCGAATACGACGTCCTCGATCCGAAATCGAACAAGGCTTCGGGTCAGATCTTCTTCGTCTTCGCGAGCGAATTGCGCCAGGGCGGCGGCAATCGCATCGCGGTCGATCGCTACGCCGATCTCGGGTGGCCGCTCCTCTTCCGACTCCCCCGCGAGGGAGTCAAGCCCGGCCAGATCTGGGACCACACCGCCTTCTTCTTCCACGAAGCTGCAGAGGCCACGGCGGCCTGGGGGTGGGGCGGCGCGAGTTCGATCCGGCCCGTCCAAGCGCGGGGCCGCTACGCTCTCCGCAAGATCGAGAAGGACGACATCGCGTGGATCGACGGCGAATTCGAGCTCTTCGAAATCCGGCGCGATCAGGTCAACAATCAGCTCAAGCTCACCGTCACGAAGAACAAAGTCGGAACCGTTTCGACCTCCGCCGCGTTCCGCCTTTCCCGCGGGCTCCTGGAACAAGGGTCCTATTCCGTCGACGCGCCTCGCGCTCAAGAACGGGTCCGCGATCGCGAAGATTGGAAGGTGACGGACAAGCGCGTCCGCGAGACGCGACGGATCCAGTTCAAGGAGTCGCTCAAGCTCGATCCGGAGAAGATGGCGAAGGCCGTGGAAGCCTCCCTCAAACGCGCGGTCTCCTGGCTCCGGAAACGGCAGAAGCCGTCCGGCGAGTTCGTCCCGGAGCGGACCTTCGAAACGGATCGCATCGACGCCAACTATACGGGGGCGGTGGTGCGCGCGTGGATCGGCGCGGGCGTGAGCGCGGAGGACGAGGCGGTCCTGCGCGCGGTCCGGTCCCTGAGGTCGAATCCCGGTCCGCGAACTCCCCAGACGTACTCGAATCTGACCGGAGCTCTGCTGGCTCGATTCGGGGAGGCGAAGCCCTCGCTCTCCAAGGAAGATGCGGCGCAGTTCAAGGCCGCGCTGGAGGTCGCCGCAGACCTTTGGGATCGGAAGACCGGGGGCTGGTTCGCGGGCGCTCGGAAGAGCGCGGACGTTCCCAATGTGGGATCGTCGCGCCACGCATGCGAGATCTTGTACCACGCGTCGCTCGCCGGCCCCCCGCCTTCGGCCGATCTCGTCCGCCCGCTGGCGGAGACTCTACCGTCCTTGGCCATGGACGAATCGGAGCTGGAGGACCTCGACTTGGGGTTCGTCGAGGGATTTCAAGCCATCGACGTCTCGGGAAAGGGCGTGGTGCCGGCCTCCTGGAGGTCGGGAATGGAAAAACAGGCCGCCGCCGACCCGATGGGAAGCCGAGATTCGAAAGGCCACGCGCTGACCACTCTCGCGGCCCTCGAGTCCCTCCTCCTCCTCCGCGCTTCGATCGCCCTTTCGGAGTCCCAGAAAAAACCCGTCGAGGCCGCGATTCGAAAAGGCCTCGCTTGGATGCAACGAACGTGGACCCTCCGGACGCCTCCTCCGACCGAAGCGGGATGGTCGCTTCGCCGATCGGAGTACCTCGCGGCGCTTGGGCGCGTTCTCGCCGGACTGGGCATCCGCACCGTCTCGGGCTCGGACTGGTACTGGGAAGGAGCCTACCTGCTGCTTCGAGAGCAGTACGAGGACGGCTCGTGGGACTCGAGCGGATCCTCCCTCCTCGACACGCTTCATGCCGTTCTCTTCCTCACCCGCGTCGCGCCCCGCCTGCCTGCCGCGAAATAGCGCGAAAAAACGACGCCGACGGGCAACTGGAGATAGTACAGCAAAGGAGAATGACATGGTCAAACCCATCCCGGACGGTTTCCACACCCTGACTCCTCACTTGGTCGTGAGGGGCGCGTCGAACGCGATCGACTTCTATCGGCGCGCGTTCGGCGCGGAGGAGCTCTTCCGGCTTCCCGGCCCCGGAGGATCCATCATGCACGCCGAGATCCGGATCGGAGACTCCATCGTGATGCTGTGCGAGGAGTTTCCGGAACGAGGCGCTCAGTCGCCCACCGCCTTGGGTGGGAGCCCGGTGACGTTGAGCTTGTACGTTCGGAATGTCGACGCGTCGTTCGCTCAGGCCGTCGCGGCCGGCGCCCAGGTTCGAATGCCCGTCGCCGATCAGTTCTGGGGAGATCGGTACGGCCAAGTCGTGGATCCCTTCGGACACGTCTGGTCTCTGGCGACCCACGTCAAGGACGTGCCCGCGGACCAGATCGCCGCGGCGTGCGCCGCGATGTAGAAAAAAAACCCGCCGGAGGATCCCCTCCGGCGGGCTTTCGGTATCAGTCGAATCTACCTTCCCGGTTTCTCGACGATCCGGACCGCCTTGGTCAGAGCGCTGCGGAGCTGACCTGCGTTGCGCTTTCCGATCTGACGATCGATCACCGACTTCGAGCCCGACTCCTTCGAGGGATCGATGAGTACGATCGCGGGGGCCGCGGAGACGCCCCATTTCTTGGCCTCGTCCGAGTCCTTGCGGTACTCGGTCTTAAGGAAGAGGACCTTCTCATGGAACTTCACGCAAATTCGGTCCTCGAGGGCCTTCAGGGTGCTCTCGCTCTCCTTGGAATCGTTGGCGAACGCGAGGAGGACGACCCTGCCATTGGCATTCGCGATCGCGGAGTCGTCGTACGGGGTCCAAGAGACTTCCTTGGGTCCGTACTTCTTGTTCGCCTCGTCCATGGCGCGGAGGAGGCTCGACGCATCGCGGAATCCGGTGCGATAGTACTCTTCGCCGTCCGGATTGAAGAAGATCACCTCGGGAGGTCTTTTGGCGCCGACTTCTTGCGCCGTCTTCTTGTCGCCGCATCGAACGAAGATGAATTCGTTGAAGCGCTTGTTCACCTCGGCATCACCGAACGCACGGTCGGTGGGAGTGTTGCCTCCTCAGCATCCTCCGCCTTTTTCGTCCACGATGGAGTAGACGATGATGGGCCGGCCCGTGGCGGCCGACAGCCCCTTCGCTTCCCGGAACTGCTTCCACTCGGGTCCCCCTGCGGCGGCCGTGCTCGCGCCGGCCAGCCCCAGCACGACGGCTCCGACAATCAAAGCGCGCGCCATAACCGATCCTCCCATACGAATCTCGCGAATCCTACCATATCTGTTCTGCAAATCCAAGCGATGGCCGTTCATTCTATTCGCTCGAGGACTTCGATGACCTTCTCCAGCCACTCGCGAATCGGCTTAGGTGTTCTCGCGTCGGCCGGGAGCCGGAACTGCTTCTCCTCCGGCTTCTCCGCCCGAGGATCGAGCACGACGATCACCGGATCCTCCGAATTCGCCACCCGGAAACGAGCGGCATCCGCAGCGTCCTTCTTGATTTCGCTCTTGGCCAGGACGAACTTGGTGCGAACCGACGCGTTGCTCGGATCCATCAGGGCCGCTTCGAGCCGTTGCGACTTTCCCGATCTCGTTTCGAAGAAGTAGAGGACGGCTTTCTTTTCCTTCTTGGCCTGCTCGACCGCTTTTTCCCATGTCGGATGAAACGCCGGCTTCCCAAACCTGTCCGCGAGTTGGAGGAGACGCGAGAGGTATTCCTCGGCGGGAAGCGCTCCTACGAGCGGATCTCCCGATCCATTTCCCTGGGGATCTGCGAAGACGACGGTGGGATAACCGCTCACTCCGTACTTGTCCCTGAGATCTCGGTGCTGCTGTCCCCATTCGCAATCCACGTAAACGGCCGTGACCTTCTCGGCCGCTTTCACTACCCGATCGTCCGAGAACGCACCCGCTCCCAGCCTCGTGCAGTACTTTCAGCCGTCGCTGGTGAAGTAGAGCATCGTGGGCTTGCCGGCCTCCTTTGCGTCTTTGAGCGCCCGTACGACATCTTTCCTCCACGAGATCTTTCCCCCATCCTGGGAAAGAGCTGCGAAGGAAAACGCAAGAACGGGAAGCACGGTCACCTTAATAATGTATGCGCCCGGCCGACGTTCGTTTCACCGAATCCGCCTACTCCTTCTTCTCTTTGAAGAGCTCTTCGTCGGCGATCAGCCTCTTGAAATCGTCCTCGCCCCGAAGATTCTCCAAGTCGCGATCCTGGCGGATCCAGCTTCGATCCTTGAACCCGGCCACCACGGCACGCCGGAGGAATTCCACCGCGCCTTTCTTGTCTCCGCGAAGGGCGCGGAGACAGGCGATGTTGTAGAGCGCGGAGTAGTAGAGATCCGATTCCGGAGAAATCCCGTGCTTCTCGATGAGCTGGACGGCCCGCAGATAATCCTTCTCCGCTTTTTCCCGAAGGGCGACTCGGGAATGGACGATCGCTACGGCGAAGATCCGCTTGTATCCCTCTTCCCTTCCCCCCTCCGTGGCGAGGTGGGCGGCCGCTTCGCGCTCCATCGTATCGGCGAACTTCTCCAGATGCTTCTTCGCCCCAAGCTTGTAGAGCGCGACGATCAGATTCGCGTATTCGTCCTCCGGTCCCACGGGCGTCTCGCGGAGCGCCTCCTCGAGCGGCTCCACGGCGGACGCTTCTCCCAGTTCCCCCAAGGCCAAAATGGCGAGTTCTCGGAGGCTTCGGCCGTACCGGTCCGCCTCCCCCTTCGCCACGATGAACTTGGGTTGATACTGGCGGTCGCGGGCGATGGAGATCAGCACCGGAAGGGCCTTGGCGATCCCGAAGGTGCGGACGGCGCCGAACATCCCCTCGTAGAACCCGACCCCCCCGGCGTCGCTCAGGAGGTCCGCCAGGATCCGCTCGACCTCCACGCGGTAAAAGAGCCCCACGATCCGATCCGCGTCGCGCTTGGAGATCTTCCCGGCGGCCCGGCCTTCCTCGACTTTCTCGATCGCCTTCGGGCCGATTCGCACGAGGGCGTCGATCGCGGCGGACTTGAGCTCCGCCTTCAGATCGTTCAGGAGCGCCAGGAGGTGGCTCACCGCTTTCTCGGACCGGGCGGCGCCCAGGGCCGCGACCGCCTCGAGCTTGATCTTCGGGTCCGCATCGTCGATGGCGAAAATCAGATCGTCTTCCGCCGGAAGTCCCAAGTTCGCGAGATAGGCGAACGCCTTGCGATGGACGTTCGGGTCCTTGTCCTCGCGGAACATCTTGGAGATCCGGGAGAGGGGCTTGGAGCTCTTGATGACACCGAGGCCCTCGATCGCCAGCAGTTTCACCTTGGGGTTTTCCGACTCCAGGGCACGAATGAAGGCCGGCTCGGCCCTCAGGCCGAACTCCTGGAGATAGTCCTTGGCCTTTTCGCGGACGGAGTCGGAGACGTCCCGCTCCAGAAGTTCCGACGCTCCCGGAATTCCGGCATCGGACTTGAGCTTGGCCAAGCCTTCGAGGGATCTCAGCCGTACTCCTTCCTGGACGCTCCGGAGACCGGCGACGAAGTACTTCGTCGCCTTCTCCCCACAGTCGCTCAGGAATGCGTGGGCGTTGTTGAGAACGGTGGTGTCGGATTCCGCGACGAAGAGTTCGCCGATCTTCTCGATGACCGCCGGATCCTTCGAGTCTTTGTTGATGTTCCTCAGCCCCTCGACGGCCCCGTTTCGGACGGAGGCGTCGTTCGATCCGAGCAGCTTGAGCAGGTATGGTTGCGCGGGCTTTCCGATGTTCTTGAGGCAGTCGAAGGCGGCATCCTTGATGTCCTTCTCCTGCTCCCGGTCATAGAGTTCGGCCACTTTCTCGGCGCACTTCTCGCTCTTCATGTCGCGAAGCGCCTGGACCGCTCCGAGTCGGAAGGCGCGGTCGTCGCTCGAGAGCGCCTCGATGAGGACATCCTCCGCCTCTTTCTTGGCCCCGCGGAGGTAATCGAACGCGGCCTGGCGGACGGTCCGATCCTCCTGGGCGTTCCGAAAGATCTCGGCGACCGGCTTGACCGCCTTGGTGCTCTGCATGCCGACGAGCAGTTCGAGGCAAGCGCGTCGAACTCGGTAGTCGGTGTTCGAAAGCGCCGCGATCAGCGGATCTTCGGCCTTTTTCCCGAGAGCGGAGAGCTTCTTCTTCGCCTCCTCGCGCTCTTCGAGATAATCGGCCCCGAGTTGCCGGATCCAGCGCTTGATCTGCTCGTCGTCCGGATCTTGGGCCAGGAAGACGAGGAGCGCGGTTGCGATGTGCATCAGGTCACCCCCGAATGTCGAATTCTACACTATGAAGACGACCGAGACCATCCTTCGGTCCGGTATAATCCAAGCGATGCAGCCCGAGGCGCTGGTTCGTCACAATCTCCAGCAGCTCCTCTCCCCGGAAGCGCGGGACGTGGCGCTGAGCGAGTCGGTGGGAGGGAACGCCGGGTCGGCCTGCTATGCGCTGAATCTCGCGGTGGACCCGGAGGGGAAAATCACCTACATCGGCAATTCCCCCGACCGGGTGAATGCGACGTTGCGCGTCTACGTGCCCGCGTTCGTCAGCCGGGGCACGAAGCTGAGCGAGATGGCGATCGACCTGTCGGGATCGATCGCGGAAAGATCCAAGGGGGCCGTGCTCCGGGCCGCCTGGCTTTGGAATCTCCGGCGAGATGCGCGCGAGCGCCCGATCGTGGACCGATTCGTTCAAGGGAGCCTATCGTGGGAGCCGCTGGTCGAATTCCTGCGGGCCCAGTATCCTCAGCTCGCGAAGGAATTGGAGTAGGGTAGGTCGCCCTCGGCAGGCGGGCGAGGATTCCTCGGATCGCTCTCTGGTTTTCGTTCCAGCGCTCCTCCCGCCGAAGCAGGTACCGGAGCGGGACAGATCGGTTCTCGACACCCCGCGCCTCCCGATCTATAATCGGAAGGACGAATATGGTTGCTGTGCCGTCCGCCGATCGAGCGAGCCTCCTGTTCCGGGCCTTCTCGGACCGCACCCGGATCCGGATCCTGCGCCTTCTCCGGGAGGGAGAGCTGTGCGTGGGCGATCTGGTGGAGATCCTGAGAGTCCCGCAGGCGAAGACGTCGAGGCACCTGGCTTACCTCCGACGGTCCGGGCTCGTCCGCGCGCGGGAGGACGGCCTTTGGGTTTTCTATTCGCTCGAGCCTGGGCGAGACGTCTTCCATCGCAAGCTCCTCGAATGCCTCGAAGCCTGTTTCCGCGGCGCCCCCGAGCTTCGCACGGACGAGCGGCGGGCCGCCCGGATCCGAAAGGCGGGTGGATGCTGCCCGAGATAACGACCGGGCGAAAGGCAGTCGCAGAGGGCTTGGGCACGGCGCTTCTCTGGGCCGCCATCGTCGGCTCCGGGATCATGGGGGAGCGGCTCGCGGGCGGTACCGTGGCGTTCACCCCCGAATCGATCGAAGGGCCCCGGAACGGTCCCCGGTTCGCCGGCGGGTATCAGGAAGTGGGCCTTCGGCTACTCCGGAAGAAACAACCGGGCATTCCGCCGAAGCTCGGCGAGCATGCGGTGAGTCCGCCTTCGCGCCCCTGCGGGGCGCATCGGCGGGACATTCGCCTCCGCAACGCCTCGCTGCGCTCGGCGAGCGGAGGCGAATGGACCTGAAGGGGTTCGAACCCTCGACCTCGTGAATGCCATTCACGCGCTCTCCCAACTGAGCTACAGGCCCCTGCGAGAGGGTTTCATTCTAGGGTGGGCCTGGGACACAGTCAAGACAAGCGCCGACTACTCCTTGGCCGCCTCGAATCTCTTGAGCTCCATCACGCGGTCTTTTCCGTCTCGGCTCATCACTTCCTTTACCAGCCCCACGCCCGAGGCGAACCAGCGCGTCACGGAGTACTTCATGTCGCCCGACGAAGCTTCGACATGCACCTTCCAGCACTTGTATTTGCCGGCCGGCACCTCGATCTCTTCCTCGCCCCGGTGCTCGTATTTTCCGTTCTGAATGTCTTGCTTCCACTCCCAGAACTCCCCCTTCTTGAGGCCGAACTTCAGCCGGGGCACGGGATTGTCCGGAAACTCCGTCGTCTTGTCCGCTTCGAGCCGATGGAGGAACACCCCTTGATCGGTCACCGAGTAGTATTCCTTCGACGACCCGCCGGTCCACTCCTTCTTGAAGACCACGCACTCTTTCTCGGCGACCTTCGCCGTGCCCGAGACGGTCACCGTCAAATCCTGTCCCGCGGAATCGTACACCCACTTCGTTCCGTTCTTGATGGGGAAGAAGTCCTTCTCGTCGGTCCATGCCAGAAACGGCAAGATCAGGGCCGCGCGGATCATTTGAACTCCTTCAGCTCGCAACGGGTTTCTCCGTGGGGGCCCGACATCACTTGCTTGACGAGCCCCACCCCCTTGACGTACCAATACGTCACTTCGAATTCCAAGCGCTCCATTCGTCCCCGGGCTCGAATCTTCCACGCCCGGTACTTCCGACCGTGTACCTGCACCTCGGACTCGCCTTCGTTGACGAAGTGGTATTCGACCGAAACGGTTCCCGCGGGGATCCGTGCGGACCACCCGGAAGAGTCCGCCTGGAGCGGATACTTGAGGATGAGCGCGGGTTTCTGGAGATCCGAAGCCACGTCCCTCGACTGCGCGCGGTGGAGCCAGACGCCCTCCGCGGTCTGACGGAGCCACATTTTCTCCCGTTGACCCGCGACTTCCGACTCGAGAACAAAGCACTCGATCCCATTCACCCGTTCCGTGCCGGTGATGGACTGAACAAATTCCTTCTGCTCCCCCTGAGCATGGAAGGTGTAGGTCCAGCGACTGCCGGACTTCAGAGGAACGAAATCGTCCTGCGCCGCGACCAAGGTCAGGAGTAGAGTCAATCCCATCGCATTCCCCATGAGAAATAGAACGACATCACCGCCTACTTGGCAGGAATTCTTTGAGCTTCATGTCCATTTGGAAACGGTTCCCCCCCATCTCCGCTCCGCCATAGCCGTACCTCATCAGGACCGGGCCCTTGTCGGGGGCGTACCACGTGGTCAGATCGATTCCGAATTGAACCCCCGTCAGTTCCAAACGGCTCCGGATCTTTCGGCAAGAGACGTTCTTTCCCAGAACGGCAATCGTTTCCTTCCCGAGATCCGTATAGGTCACCTTCGCGTCGGTTCCAGAGTAGGGTCCCGTCCAAGTCCAGGTTGACCCTTGCTTCATGGGGAGGCCTAGTACCGTCATGGGTTTGCCAGATTTCGAAGCGGATCCTGTCTCCTCCGAGGTGAATACCCGGTATCCATCGGCGTCGCGTCCGACGGCATTCGTTGCGGTTTTCTTCCCGTTCGTCCGCATTTCGAGCACGGCGCAATCGACCGGTCCGATCTTTCTTCGACCTACGACCATGACCGTATAGTCGCCCGCCTGAGAGGAGTACTTCCAGGTGGTTCCGACTCCCAGAGGATACCACTCCGGTCCCCGGCGAGGGCTGGTATCCGCCGATGCCCCCACGGCCCAGAGAAGGAATACCCCGATCCTCAGAGCCATCGCATCACGATCTTCGGAATTCTACGAGCCAAGTTTGGGAGAGGGCGGTGCG
>Ga0114945_10000533_pt1 | contig 24421 bp, 20 predicted proteins | sample OV2TP3_FD_87194 | JGI IMG/M metagenome (GOLD analysis project Ga0114945, IMG submission 87194) | Hot spring microbial communities from Beatty, Nevada to study Microbial Dark Matter (Phase II) - OV2 TP3 | ecosystem: Environmental > Aquatic > Thermal springs > Hot (42-90C) | place: USA: Beatty...
GCCCATCCTTGAGGTGTCGTCGGATCCAAAAAGCGCCGGAGGCCGCCTTCGTGTGCTGACCCGACCGCGTGGGCGCCTTCCTCCGCCCCCCAAGGGGGGCGGCATCCGGCGATTTTTGAGTGACTGAAGCGAAAAGAGAAACGGTCCGGCTTTTGCGCGCGGAACAGCCCGCACGCAGAGGGGTGGGCTAGCGGGCCCGGCGGATGACGCCAAATGGGGCGTGGCGCACGGTGTGCTCGATGATCTGGCGCATCATCGCCACCGCCTCAACCGGGTAGCGGCCGGCGGCGGTCTCCCCGGAGAGCATGGCGAAGTCCGTGCCATCGATGACCGCGTTGGCGACGTCGCTCACCTCGGCGCGGGTCGGCAGGGGGTGGTCGATCATGTGCTCGAGCATCTGGGTGGCGGTGATCACCGGCTTCTTGCGGTGGTTGCAGGCGGCGATGATCCACTTCTGGAGGATGGGGATCTCATAGATGGGCACGCAGATGCCCAGGTCGCCCCGGGCGACCATGACACCGTCCGCCGCGCGCAGGATCTCCGCAATGTTTTTGATGCCCTCCCGGTTCTCGATCTTGGCGATCACCTGGCAGTGTGGCAGTGCGGTGGAGGTCAGCCGGCGCTTCACCTGCAGGACATCCGTCGCGTCGCACACGAACGACTGCGCGACGTAGTCGATCCGGTGGCGGATCGCAAACGCGAGGTCCTGGACGTCCTTGTGGCTGATCGGTGGAAACGTCAGCTCCGCGGCGGGGATGTTGACCCCCTTCCGCTCGCCCAGGACGCCCTCTTGGGCTACTTCAGTGGTGATGCGATGCTCGGTGGATTTCAGCACGCGCAGGTGGATCTTGCCGTCATCGATGTAGATCATGTGGTGCCGGTGGATGGGGGTGAACGATCCGGCATAGTCGAGGGCGACGCCGTGCTGGTTGCCGGGCATCGTCCCGCGGTAGAGAACGAACCGCTGCCCGGCCTGCAGCGGGACCGGCGCGCCTCCGGCGAGGCGTCCGGTTCGGATGCGGTGGCCGGCCAGGTCCTGGAGGATGCCGATGCGCCGGCCGAGCCGCCGCTGGACCTTGCGCACCCGTTCAAGCATCCGCTCGTGCTCAACGAGGGTGCCGTGGGAGAAGTTGAAGCGGAAAACGCTCACGCCCGCCTCGACCATCCGCCAGAGCACCTGCGTCTGGGCGCAGGCCGGGCCGACTGTGGCGATGATCCGCGTCCGCATCAATGAGATGGTGTCAGACACCTTTCCCGCTTTGAAAGGTGTCTGACACCTGTTTGCATCAGGGGGTGTGCTCAAACAGCTCGGCGTGGGTGGAGGGGACTGGGGGCGAGGAGCTGACCGGCAGGGTCAGCGAGAGGGTGGCAGCGCCTGGAATGCACAGCTCTTTGCAGGCGAGCCACTTCACCTGGGCCTGGATCGGGATCTCCGCATACGCGGCACGCCCGGTGTGATAGGTGAGCAGGCTTCCCAGGACGAGGGCACCGGAATATCCAAACGTCTTAATGTCACCAGGGTCGATGAAGTGCTGCGGGGCCGGCCATTGGAGGTCCCCGACCGAAACGCCCGTGGGCACCGACCAGGTAATCTGCGTGGGCAGCCCTGCCTCACCCGGGTCCTTGGCGTAGATGTGCCAGCCCTCCTCCAGCTCAAAATGGACTCCGACGCGCGTCGAGCTACCCGCCTGGATCGAAGCGTGCTCCGCGATGAGCTCGGCAGTGACCGGGTGTTCATCGGGCGCGGCGAATCCGCTGGCGAGCAGGAACAGCGTAAGCAGTGTCAGACGGCTCTGTCGAAAAGCGACGGCTCCATGGCAGAAGGTGTCAGACACCTTTCCCGATGCGAGACGACAGGTCGAAAGGTGTCTGACACCGTTTGCGGTTACTCCCATTCGATGGTGGCCGGGGGCTTGGAGGAGATGTCGTAGACGACGCGATTGACGCCCTTGACTTCATTGATGATCCGGTTCGAGATGCGTTCCAGCACCTCCCGCGGCAGCTTGGCCCAGTCCGCCGTCATCGCGTCCTGGCTGGTGACCGCCCGCACCGCGATCACGTGCTCGTAGGTGCGCTCATCGCCCATCACGCCGACCGTCTTGATCGGCAGCAACACCGCGAACGCCTGCCAGAGACCTCGGTAGAGCCCGGCGCGCCGGACCTCCTTGACCACCCGCTCATCCGCCTCTCGGATGATGCGCAAGCGCTCCGCCGTGACCTCGCCCAGGATGCGGACGGCCAGGCCGGGGCCGGGGAACGGGTGCCGCCAGAGGAGCTCGTCGGACAGACCCAGCAGCTTGCCAAGCTCGCGCACCTCATCCTTGAAGAGGTCGCGCAGCGGCTCGACGAGCCTCAGGTGCATGCGCTTCGGCAGGCCGCCCACGTTGTGGTGAGTTTTGATGGTCGCCGAGGGACCGCCCCAGGCGGAGACGCTCTCGATCACGTCCGGGTACAGGGTCCCCTGCGCCAGGAACGCGACCCCAGGGACCTTGCGGGCCTCGGCCTCGAAAACGCGCACGAACTCCCGGCCGATGATCTTGCGCTTCTGCTCGGGGTCGATGACCCCTCCCAGGACCGCGAGAAACCGCTTGGAGGCGTCTACGTACCGGACGCGGATGTGGAAATGCCGGCTGAAGGTCTCCTGGAGCTGGACGCGTTCACCGGAGCGCAGCAGCCCGTTGTCCACGAAGATGCAGGTCAGCCGGCTGCCCAGCGCCCTGTGGAGGAGCACGGCGGCAACCGAGGAATCCACACCGCCGCTTAAACCCAGCACGACGCGGGCTGTGCCCACCCGCTGCCGGATGCGCGCCGCGGCCTCCCTGATGAACGAGCGCATCGTCCACTCCCCGCGGCAGCCGCAGACCCGGAAGAGGAAGTTCTTGAGGAGGCGCCCGCCCTCTTCGGTATGGACAACCTCGGGGTGGAACTGCAGGCCGTAGAGCCTCCGCCGAGGATCGGCGATGGCGGCGGCGGCCGTGTTGCGGGTCTTGGCGCTGACCGCGAAGCCCGGCGGCAGCCGGTTGACCGAGTCGCCGTGGCTCATCCACGAGACGAACTCGCGCCGCGCGCCGCGGAAGAGCCCATCCGGGTGGGTCACGGTGAGCACCGCCCTGCCGTACTCGCGCTTGCCCGCCCTCCGGACCCTCCCACCGAGGCAGTGCGCCATCGCCTGCATGCCGTAGCAGATGCCGAGGGTCGGGATGCCGGCCTCGAAGATGCGCCGCGGCGGCAGGGGTGCGCCGCGCTGGTAGACGCTGTTGGGGCCGCCGGAGAGGATGAGCCCCTTGGGGCGCTCGCGCTGGAGGACGGCGACGGTCAGGTCCCGCGGCGGGGCGATGCGGCAGAAGACGCGCTGCTCGCGGATCCGGCGGGCGATGAGCTGGGTGTACTGCGAGCCGTAATCGATAATGAGGATGAGTTCGTGGCTGCCGTCCATCAAAGCGGGGCGGGGCTACCGCGCGTCCGAGCCGACGAGCCGGGATGTGCCCGAGCGGCCGGCGGCGCGGCGGGCCGTCGGTTCCTGCGCGACGGACTTGCGCGCCATGCCGACGCGCTGCACTTGCTGAAAGATCTTCCCCTCCGTTTGGATCGAGGGGGCGATGATGATCTCGGTGAGCTGGAACGACTTGATGTCCTTGGCGCCGACCGTGCCCATGCAGGTGGCGATGGCGCCCATGAGGTTCTGCGAGCCGTCGTCGGTCTGGGCCGGGCCGAAGAGGATCTGCTCCAGCGTGCCGGTGGTGCCGACGAAGATCCGCGTGCCGCGCGGCAGCGACGCATGCGGGTAGGCCATGCCCCAGTGGTAGCCCCGGCCGGGCGCCTCCTTGGCCTTGGCGAAGGCCGAGCCCACCATGACCGCGTCCGAGCCGCAGGCGAAGGCCTTGCAGATGTCGCCGCCGTTGCGCATGCCGCCGTCGGTAATGATCGGCACGTACCGGCCGCTCTTCTTATAGTAGAAATCGCGCGCCGCGGCCAGGTCCACCGTGGCGGTCACCTGCGGGACCCCGACGCCCAGCACCCCGCGGGTGGTGCACGCCGCCCCAGGGCCCACCCCCACCAGCAAGGCGCTGGCGCCGTCTTCCATCAGCTCGACGCCCTGCTCGTAGGTGACGCAGTTGCCGATGATGACCGGGATCCTCAGCGACTTGGTGAAGCGGGCGAAGTCCACCGGCGTGTAGCTCGTGGCGACGTGGCGCGACGTCGTCACGGTGGATTGGACCACGAAGAGGTCCGCGCCGGCCTCCTGAGCGATGGCGCCGAAGCGCTCGGCGTTCTGCGGGATCGTGCTGACCGCGCACGGCACCTTGCCCTGCTTGATCTCCTGCACGCGCTTGGCGATCAGCCGTTCCTTGATCGGCTCGCGGTAGAGCCGCTGGACGATGTTGGTGGCCTCCTCCACGTCACCCTGGATGATCTGGCTGATGGCTTCGCCGGGATCCTCGTAGCGCGCCTGGACCCCGTCGAGGTTGAGCACGGCAAGCCCCCCCAGCCGGCCCATCTCAATGGCAAAGCGCACATCCACTACCCCGTCCATCGCCGAGGCGACGAGGGGCACCCGAAACCGGCTGCCGCCCACAGCCCAGCCCGGGTCGACCTCCGCGGGGTTGGTGGTGATGGTGCCGGGCACCAGCGCGATCTCATCGAACCCATAGCACCGCCTCGCCCGCCGCCCAATGCCGATCCACTCAGCCATGCGTCACCTCGTCACCCGAAAACACGCAGACCACGCCCTCGCGTGGTCTGTGCAGAACTCGTCGTTTTGTGCGCCTGTCCGACAGCCATACGATATTCTATCGGCCGCGCCCCTCCCTGTCAACTGTGGGCCACGCGGTGCAGGAGCTCGGCAAGTGGCGGGTGGCGCGGAACAGGGCCCCCAGGCGCCCGGAGCCGACGGCGGCGATTGTCCGACGCAGCGAGGACGCCTGGGGTGTTCCGCGACAGGCCCCGCCAAACACAAACCCCGGCCGGCCGAAGGGGCCAGACGGGGTCTGCGCAGCTTCCGGGGTCAGGCGCCCCACCTCCGGTGTCAGGCCCTTCGCTCTGCAGATCCGACGGCGAAGAGCCAGACACCGGTGGGACGGCAGACACCGGGGCTAGGTGATGATGGCGAGGATGTCGTCCTCGTTGAGGAAGACGTACTCCTTCTCGTCAACCTTGATCTCCGAGCCGGAGTACTTGCCGAAGATGATCCGGTCGCCGGCCTTGACCGCGAGCGGCACGACCTTGCCGGTCTTCAGCGTCCGGCCGGAGCCCACCGCGATGACCTTGCCCTCCTGCGGTTTCTCCTGGGCCGCGTCCGGCAGGTAGAGCCCGCCTTTGGACTTCTCGGCGGAGCCCAGCCGCTGCACGATGACCCGGTCGCCGATCGGTTTCAACTTCAAACTTGAGGCTGCTGCGGTTGCTGTCGCCATGCTGAGAATCTCCTCGGTCTACACCACGCGATGGTTGCGCCCGATTCGGGGACGCTTCTATTTTCCTCTCGAGCATGGTCGGAAAATAGAAACGTCCCCGTGCGGTCTTAGTACATCCCTTCGCCGCCGAAGCCGCCGCCGTGGCCGCCATGGCCGCCGGGCGCTTTGTCTTTCTCCGGCTCCGGCAGGTCGGTGACCAGCGCCTCGGTGGTGATCAACAGGCCCGCGATGCTCGCCGCGTTCTGCAGGGCGGTCCGCACGACCTTGGTCGGGTCGACGATGCCGGCGTCCACCATGTCGGTGAACTCCATCTTGTCCGCGTCGAAGCCGACGGTCGTTTTCTCTTCCTTGATCCGCTGGACGACCACCGAGCCTTCTTGGCCGGCGTTCTCCGCGATCTGCCGGGCCGGCTCCTCCAGCGCGCGCCGCAGGATGTCGGCCCCGATCTGCTCATCGCCCGAGAGCTTCAGCTTCTCCAGCGCCGGGATGCAGCGGATGAGCGCCACCCCGCCGCCGGGCACGATGCCCTCTTCGCGCGCGGCCTTGGTCGCGTGCAGCGCGTCCTCGACGCGCGCCTTCTTCTCCTTCATCTCGGTCTCGGTCGCCGCGCCCACGTTGATCTGGGCGACGCCGCCGGAGAGCTTGGCCAGCCGCTCCTGGAGCTTCTCCTTGTCGTAGTCCGAGTCGGAGTCCTCGATCTGCTTCTTGATCTGGGCGATGCGCCCGTTGATCGCCGAGGTCTTGCCCGCGCCCTCAATGATCGTGGTGTTCTCCTTGTCGATCTTCACCCGCTTCGCGCGGCCCAGGTCCTCGAGCTGCACGTTCTCCAGCTTGATGCCCAGATCCTCCGTGATCGCGCGGCCGCCGGTCAAAGTCGCGATGTCCTCCAGCATGGCCTTGCGCCGGTCGCCGTAGCCCGGGGCCTTGACCGCCGCGCACTGCAGGGTGCCGCGCAGCTTGTTGACCACGAGGGTGGCCAGCGCCTCGCCTTCGACGTCCTCCGCGACGATGATGATGGGCCGGCCCGCCTTGGCGACCTTCTCCAACAGCGGCAGCAGGTCCTTCATCGCCGAGATCTTCTTCTCGTAGATGAGGAGGTACGGCTCATCGTGCACCGTCTCCATCCGCTCGGCATCGGTGACGAAGTACGGAGAGAGGTAGCCCTGGTCGAACTGCATGCCCTCAACGACGTCGGAGTTCGTGGCCATGCTCTTGGACTCTTCGACCGTGATCACGCCGTCCTTGCCGACCTTCTCCATGGCGTTGGCGATTTCCTGGCCGATCTCGCGGTCGTAGTTGGCGGCGATCGTCGCCACCTGCTCGATCTCCTTCTTGTCCTTCACGGGCTTGGAGAGCTTCTTGAGCTGGTCGACGACTTCCTCGACCCCCCGGTCGATGCCGCGCTTGAGCGCCATGGGGTTGGCCCCGGCGGTGACGTTCTTGAGGCCCTCCCGGAAGATCGCCTCGGCCAGCAGCGTGGCGGTCGTGGTGCCGTCGCCGGCGTTGTCCGAGGTCTTCTCGGCGACCTCCTTCACGAGCTGCGCGCCGAGGTTCTCGTACGGGTCCTCCAGGTCGATCTCCTTGGCCACGGTCACGCCGTCCTTCGTGATCGTCGGCGAGCCGAACTTCTTCTCAAGCACCACGTTGCGGCCCTTGGGCCCGAGGGTCACCTTCACCGCCTGCGCGAGCTGGTGCACCCCCTTGAACACCCGCCGGCGCGCTTCCTCATCGAACAGCAGTTGCTTGGCCATCCCGATCGCCTCCTTGTGCGCTGGTTGGTTAGCCTGCGACAACGGCGAGGACGTCGTCCTCGCGCAGGATGAGGTAGTCCTCACCCTCCACGTTCACTTCCGCGCCCGAATACTTCCCATACAGCACGCGGTCGCCGTGCTTGATCTCGAGGGGCTTGAGGGTCCCATCGTCAAGCAGGCGACCGGCGCCGACCGCGATCACTTTAGCTTCCTGGGGCTTTTCCTTGGCGGTATCAGGCAAGACCAGGCCGCTTTTAGTCTTCTCCTGCGCATCGAGCGGCCTGACCACGAGGCGGTCTCCCAAGGGCTTCAACGCCATGGCCAACCTCCTGCTTTTCCGGTGTCTGGCTCCCGCATCCCGGTGCCTGGCTCTTCACGGTCGGATGTCTTGGTGAACTGCTTGGCACCGGAACTGAGTGCCTGCCGGCCCCTCATGAATTATTGTACCAGGAAATCCAGGGATTAGCAATCGGGAAGTTTGAGTGCTAGATTGGAGGCTATTGTAGCCCTCTCAAAGAGCTTTTCAAGGTCTAAAAATTGCCGTTTTATGCACTTATTATGGTATTTTTGAGTTTTTTATTCGAAACAGACGGTTAATCAAATCGATAGGTAAAATAGCCCTTCAAGCACGAGGGATGGTCTGAGATGGTCGATTTCGCGGCTATAATAGTGGGTAATCAGGGGGCTTGAGCCTCCCGTGGCGACCACCACAGCGCTGGGGCTGTAGTGGCGCTTCAGACGAGCTACCAGGCCGTCGCAGAGGGCCGCCGCGCCGTGGATGAGGCCGGAGCGAATGCTGTTGGCGGTATCCCGGCCAAGGAGCTCTGGGGGTTTTCGAAGCGCCACCCTCGGCAGCAGGGCCGTTCGGCTGGCCAGGGCATCAAGGGAGATCTGCAGCCCTGGGGCGATGACGCCTCCCAGGTACTCCCCGCGCCGGGTCACCAGGTCGATTGTGATGGCGGTGCCGAAGTCGCAGACGATGCAATCTCGTCCTTGTCCCCTGTCTCTTGTCCCCCGTCTCAGGCCGAATTCCTTCCATGCGGCGTACGCCCCCACCAGCCGATCATGTCCCACCTGCCGCGGATACCGGTACCGGTTCCTGAGCGGCACCTTGACATCCCGGCCGACCACCCGGATGCGCCTGACGCCCAGGCGCCGCAGCGCCCCGGCCATCACCGGCGTCATCTGTGGCACCACGCTGCAGATCAACGCCTGCTCGATGCGCCGCCCGCCCAGCCGCGCCCTGAGCCTGCGTCTGAACCCAGTTCGGCGAGCTCCCAGCGCGGTCGGCAGCTCAAACCGCCCTACGAGCCTCCCTCCCCGGAAGAGGCCACAAGAGGTATTCGTGTTGCCGATGTCAACGGCAAGAAGCATTGGCCTCATGGCTGAGCCGCGAGTTCCACGATCGCGGTGTGCAGGCCTTCAACAACCTGGGCCATGCGGGGGTAATCGAGGGTGTCCCAGGTGTCGGTGGGCGCGTGGTAGTGCGGGTTGCGCAGAAACGCGGTGTCGGTGAGCATGACGGCCGGGTAGCCGGCGCGCCAGAAGGCCCACTGGTCGCTCCAGTCCACCCCGGAGACGAATGACGGGGCTGCCACCCAGTGGGCAGGAAGCGGCGAGCCGCGCCTGAAGCTGTGCGCGATCCGGCGCGCCAGCGGGAGGTGCCGGAGGCTGCTGACGATGCCGAGGTACTCGCCTCGGTTCGGGTAGAACAGGCCGAACAGCGGCGGGTAGCGCTGCGAACGAGGCTGGATCGAGTAGTAGCCGATCATCTCCAAAATCAGCGCTGCCTGGATCGGGCGCTTGCGCGAAACCGCCTGCTGGACGTAGTGCCAGCTGCCCATCTGGGAAGTCTGGAAGAACGGCGGTTCTTCATTGACGAAGGCCACGAGCTCAACCGTTCTGGGCAACCGCTCCGCGCGCAACACCCGCGCGAGCTCCAGCAGGCCGGCCACCCCGCTCGCGTTGTCATCGGCGCCGGGGTTGCCGCAGGAGTCGTAGTGCGCTCCAACGACGATGAGCTCCTGGCGTGCGCCATCACCGGCGAGGGTGGCGATGAGGTTGGCGGGCCGGCGATCGCCGAGGTCGTATTCTTGCCGCTGAACCGCATAGTCGGCGTGCGTGAGCTGCGCGGTCACGTACGCGGCCGCGCGCTCGAGCCGCGGCCAGTCGAACATATCCCGGTTGCCGATCTCGTGGGACAGCGCCCGCACGTGCGCCGCGAGTCGCTCCGGCAGAGCGGCATCGGTTGGCGGTTGCGGCTGTTCCTGTCCACGTTCCATGCGCCACCCGCAGCTGGATCCCCTCACGACCGCCACCGCCACCAGCCCTGCGATCCCCAGCCGCAGCGCCCTCCGGCCCATGCTACCGCAGCAGCGTCACGTCGCCCACATCGAACGGCCGCATGAGGCCGGAATCGAGGCGGACGAGCAGGCGGCCGCGCTCATCGACATCGCTGGCCGTGCCCTCGAGGCGCTCAGAGCCGGCGGTGATGTGGACCGGATGGCCGAAGCAGTCGATCCAGGCTCGGAGGGCTTCACGGATCGGGCCAAAGCCCCGCATGGTCCACACGTCGTACCACGCCGAAAACCGGCGGCAGAGGCCAACCAGGACATCCTCGCAAGTGACGTGGGGGGCATGTTCGGCCGCCAGGGAGGTGGATCCGTCCGGAAGCTCGGCCGGGTCCGTGGTCACGTTGATGCCGATGCCCACCACCACGGAAGGTGTCAGACACCTTTCCCGCTTTGAAAAGTGCCTGACACCTATTGAAGCGGGAAAGGTGTCTGACACCTTGGCTTCGGTGAGGATGCCGCCGACCTTGTGGCCGCGCAGCAAAAGATCGTTGGGCCAGCGGATCGAAGGGGAGAGGCAGGTAACGTTCCGGATCGCCTCGGCCGCAGACAGCCCGGCCACGAGCGAGAGCTGCGGGATGTCCCCCGCCGGCCGGCGAGGCCGCAGGATCACCGAGCAGTAGAGCCCGCCTTCGGGGGAGCTCCACGCGCGCCCCAGCCGGCCCCGCCCTCGCCCCTGGCGTTGGGCCACCACCAGCGCGCCCTCGCTGGCGCCTTCCTGCGCGAGGGCGTGGGCGAGGTCCATCGTGGAGTCCACGCACGGGTAGGCGTAGATCGCCCGGCCGATCAGGCTGGCGCCGACGCGCGTGGCCAGGATGGTTTCAGCGGCGTGGTCGCGTCGGCCGTTTGAGGGGTTCATCATCGATGTGGTACGTGTCCCTGAGGGCGCGGATCTCGTCCCGCAGCTCGGCCGCGCGCTCGAACTGCAGCCCCTTGGCGCAGATGAGCATCTCGTCTTCCAGGTCGGACAGGACCCGCCGGATGTCGTGCTGCTCGAGCGACTGGCCGGTGTGGGCCACCGCCAGCTCCTCGGCCTGCCGGACCACCTCGATGCCCTCACGGATGGCCTTGGTAATGGTCACCGGCGTGATGCCGTGCGCCCGGTTGTACGCGAGCTGCTTCTCGCGGCGGCGCGCGGTCTCCTCGAGGACCTGGCGCATGGCGCCGGTGATCTGATCCGCGTAGAGGATGACCGCCCCGTTGACGTTGCGGGCGGCGCGGCCCGCGACCTGGATGAGCGAGGTGGCCGAGCGCAGGAAGCCTTCCTTGTCCGCGTCCAGCACCGCGACCAACGAGACCTCGGGAAGGTCCAGCCCCTCCCGCAGCAGGTTGATGCCGACGAGGCAGTCGAACTCACCCTTGCGCAGATCGCGCAGGATCTCGACCCGCTCGATGGCGTCGATGTCCGAGTGGAGGTACTTGACCCGCAGGCCGGCTTCGCCGAGGTAGCGGGTCAGGTCCTCGGCCAGGCGCTTGGTCAGCGTAGTGACCAGCACGCGCTCCTTGCGCTGCGCCCGCTGCCGCACCTGGTCGATGAGGTCGTCGATCTGCCCGGTGGTGGGCTTGACGGTGATGGCCGGGTCCACCAGCCCGGTCGGCCGGATGACCTGCTCGACGACGGCGCCGCCGCTCTGTGTGAGCTCGTACGGCCCCGGCGTGGCGGAGATGAACACGGCCTGATGGAGCAGCGACTCGAACTCCGCGAAGGTCTGCGGGCGGTTGTCCAGCGCCGAGGGCAGGCGGAAGCCATACTCCACCAGCGTCTCTTTGCGGGATCGGTCGCCCTCATACATGCCCCGGATCTGCGGCACGGTCACGTGCGACTCGTCGATGATGGTCAGAACGTCCTTTGGGAAATAGTCGATGAGGCACGGCGGCCGCGAGCCGGGCGGGCGGGCGGCCAGATGCCGGGAGTAGTTCTCCACGCCGTGGCAGAAGCCCAGCTCCCGCAGCATCTCGATGTCGTACTTGGTGCGCGATTCCAGCCGCTGCGCTTCCAGCAGCTTGCCCTGCGCCTGGAACGCGCGCACGCACTCCACCATCTCCTGGAGGATCGCCTGGCAGGCGGAGTCGATGCGGTCTTTCTTCGTGAGGAAGTGCTTGGCCGGGTAGATCGCGATTTGCTCAAGCTCGGCGATCGGGTCGGCGGTCAGCGGGTCGATCTCCCGGATGCGCGCGATGCGGCCGGCATCCAGCTCGATCCGGTACGCGGTCTGCCGGTACGCCGGAAACACATCAAGGATGTCGCCGCGGGCGCGGAAGGTGCCGCGGTGGAAGTCCACATCGTTGCGCTCGTAATGGATGCCGACGAGCCAGGAGAGGAGCTCGTCCCGCCGGGCCTCCCTCCCCTTCTCGATCCAGGCCATCTGCTCCTTGTACTCCTCGGGATCGCCGAGGTTGTAGATGCAGGAGACCGTGGCGACAATGACGACGTCCCGGCGGGTCAGCAGCGAGCTCGTGGCCGACAGCCGCAGCCGGTCCAGGTCGTCGTTGATCGAGGCGTCCTTCTCGATGTAGGTGTCGGTCTGCGGCACGTAGGCCTCGGGCTGGTAGTAGTCGTAGTAGCTGACGAAGTACTCGATCGCGTTGCGCGGGAAAAAACTCTTGAACTCGCTGTACAATTGCGCGGCCAGCGTCTTGTTATGAGAGATCACCAGCGTCGGCCTGTTGACGTTGGCGATCACATGGGAGATGCTGAACGTCTTGCCGCTGCCGGTCACGCCCAGCAGCGTCTGGTGCGTCTTCCCGTCCCGCAGCCCCCTGGTGAGCGCGGCGATCGCCTCCGGCTGATCCCCCTTCGGCGTCAACTCTGTCACCAACTGGAACCGTTCCATCGCAGACTTGGTCAGACTGGCGCGAATCCCTGCGTTACTTCTGGGGCTCGGACCGTTTCTCTTTTCCTACCTGCCCGCCGGCAGGTCGATCGACTGCAGGAAAAGAGAAGCGGCCCGGCTGTTCCGCTCGCGCCCGGCTTTTTCATGCGATCACCTGGAGCGCAACCTCGAGCGCGGGCGCGGAGTGGGTGAGGCGGCCGATGGAGATGCGGTCTACACCGGTCTTCGCCACCGCCCTCACGTTGGCGAGCGTGATGCCGCCGGAAACCTCCAGCAGCGGCACGCCACGTCTTGGGCGCCGCGCCCCGCGTCTCAACGCAACGGCCTTGCGGATGTCTGCGAGCCTCCAGTTATCCAGCAGGATCGCGTCCGGCCGCGCCTCAAGCGCCGTCTTGAACTCCCGCAGGTTGGCGACCTCGATCTCCACAAGCCGCTGTCCGGCCGCGCGTCTGGCGCCGTGGATGGCCTGAAGGATCGCCCGGTTCATCGCTGCCGGCCCGTGGCTGAGGGCGCGCAGATGGTTTGTCTTGATCAGGATGGCATCCGACAGATCCATCCGGTGATTCCGTCCTCCACCCACGCGGACCGCGTATTTTTCCAAGCGTCTCAGGCCGGGCAGCGTCTTGCGGGTGTCGAAAATTGCGGCACGGGTTCCCCGCACGCGCCGGACATAGGTCCTGGTGACCGAGGCGATGCCGGAGAGATGTCCGAGGAGATTGAGCGCGACGCGCTCGGCGGCGAAGATGGACCGCGCATCGCCGCTCACCGTGGCGATGGTCTGGCCTGGTCGCACCCGTGATCCATCCGCGACGAGCTGACGGTAGCGGACGCTGGGGTCCGCCACGGTGAAGGCCCATCCGGCGACAGGGCCACCGGCGACCACACCCGGCGCCTTCGCGACCAGGCACGCGCGGACGGACGCGTCGGCAGCCAGCACCACCCGCGAGGTTATATCATGACGCGCGCGGTCCTCGCGGAGCGCAGCCCGGATAAGGGAGGTGATGGCGGGACGATTCAGTCCGCGAGAGTTTTCCACAGGCGCTCCGAAATTTGAACCGGGAAAGTGCCTGGCACTTCTACTTCTACATGCCTTTGAGAATAGTCAGGTGGTCGGTGAGTTTCTTGGCGGTGTCGCGGAGCTGGGCCAGGCGGGTCGTGGTCTGCTCGACGACGTCCTTGGGCGCCTTGCTGATGAACTGCTTGTCGCGCAGACGCGCTTCGACCTGGGCAAGCTGCTTGGTGAGCGCTTCCACGCGCTGCTGCAGGCGGCCGCGCTCCCGCTGCGGGTCGATCACGCCCTCCAGCGGCACGAGGACCTCGACGCCGTCCACGACAGCGGCTGCGGCGTGCTTGGGACGCGGGCCGCCGGGTTCCACGCGTACGTCCCCGGCATGCGCCATCGCCTGTAGGAGCGGCCGATGCGCGTCGAAGAACGTCCGGACTGCGGCCTCCTTGGCCACGAGGTGGACGGTGGGGCGGCTGTCGAGCGGCACGTTCAGCTCGGCGCGCACGTTGCGGATCGCAGTGACCACGGCCTGGAACCGCGCGACGCGCGCTTCCGCCTTGTTGTCGATCAGCGCGCGGGAGACCGTGGGCCACGGCGCCGTCATGATGCTGGGCTGTGGGCTCTGGGCTGTGGGCTCTGGGCGTCCGGGTGTTGCCCCGAGCCCCGAGCCCTGAGCCCTGAGCGCTTGGAGGTGCTGCCAGAGCTCTTCGGTGACGAACGGCATCACCGGGTGCAGCAGTCGCAGCGCGGTCTCGAGGACGGTGACGAGCACCGCCTGGGTCGTCGCACGCTGGGGGGGCTCGACGGGCTTGGACATCTCCACGTACCAGTCGCAGAAGTCGTGCCAGAGAAAATCGTAGAGCATGTTTGCCGCATCGTTGAAGAGACACCCGTCCAGCGACTTCGTCACCCGCGCGATCGCGTGCTGCAGTCGGGACAGGATCCACCGGTCCGCCACCGACACGGTGTCAGACACCTTTCCCGCTTTGAAAGGTGTCTGACACCTTTTTTGGGAGAGGACGAAGCGGGTGGCGTTCCAGAGCTTGTTGGCGAAATTGCGGCCGGCGGCGAACCGCTCCTCGGAGAGGACGATGTCTTGGCCGAGGGCGGTGGCCGTGACCAGGGTGTAGCGCAGCGCATCGGTGCCGTACTGCTCGATGATCTCCAGCGGGTCGATGATGTTGCCGAGCGATTTGGACATCTTCTTGCCGGCGATGTCCCGCACGGTGCCGTGGATGTAGACCGTGGTAAACGGCGGTTTGTTCATGCAGAAGTAGCCGGCCATGATCATGCGGGCCACCCAGAAGAAGATGATCTCCTGCGCCGTGACGAGCGTCGAGGTGGGATAGAACGCGTTGAGGTCCTTGTGCTTTTTCGGCCAGCCCAGCGTCGAGAACGGCCACAGCCACGAGGAGAACCAGGTGTCCAGCACGTCCTCGTCCTGCCTCAAGTCGGTCCCGCCGCACGTTGGGCATTGGGTGGGCGCCGTCTTGGACACTACCACACCCTGGGCTGTGGGCTCTGGGCTGTGGGCTCTGGGCGTCCGGGTGTTGCCCCGAGCCCCGAGCCCTGAGCCCTGAGCGCATTGCTCACAGTAGTACACCGGCAGCCGGTGGCCCCACCAGATCTGGCGGCTGATGCACCAGTCCTGAATGTGCTCCATCCAGTTGAGGTACACCTTGGTCCAGCGGGCCGGCACGAACTTGATGGTGCCCTGCTTCACCGCTTTAATCGCCGGCTCGGCCAGCGGCTTCATTTTCACGAACCACTGTGGCGACAGGCGCGGCTCCACCACGGTGTGGCACCGGTAGCAGTGGCCCACGTTGTGGAGGCGCTCGTCGATCTTCCCCAGAACCCCCTGCTGCTCCAGGTCCACGATGAGCTTGCTGCGGCAGTCGAACCGGTCCAGCCCCTCGTAGGCCTTGGGCACGTTCGTCATATGCGCATCATCGGTCATGACGTTGACGAACTCCAGGTTGTGCTTCTTGCCGAGCTGGAAGTCCACCGGGTCATGCGCCGGGGTGACCTTGACCGCGCCGGTGCCGAACGCGCGGTCGACCGCCTCATCCGCGATGATCGGCAGCTTCCGGCCCACAAGCGGCAGGACCGCGGCCTTGCCGATGAGCGCCCTGTAGCGCTTGTCCTTGGGGTGGACCGCCACCGCGGTGTCCCCCAGCATTGTCTCCGGCCGGGTCGTGGCCACCTCAATAAAGGGCGCTCTGGGCTCTGGGCTCCGGGCTGAGGGCCTTTTTTCCCGTTTGCCCCGAGCCCCGAGCCCTGAGCCCCGAGCCAATGGATAGCGGATGTGGTAGAGCTTGCCCTGGGTCTCCTGTCGCGGCGCCTCCTCATCCGAGAGGGCGGTCTGGCACCGGGGGCACCAGTTGATGATGTAGTTGCCGCGGTAGATGAGCCCCTGATCGTAGAGCCGCACGAAGACCTCGAGGACCGCCTCGGAGAGTCCCTCGTCCATGGTGAAGCGGGTGCGGCGCCAGTCGCAGGACGCGCCCAGCCGCTTCAACTGGTAAAGGATGGTGTTGCCGTACTGCTCCTTCCACTGCCAGACGCGCGCCACGAAGGCGTCGCGGCCGAGATCCTGCCGCGTCTTCCCTTCCTTGGCCAGGGCTCTCTCCACGACATTCTGGGTCGCGATGCCGGCATGGTCGGTGCCCGGCACCCACAGGGCGTTCCGGCCCTGCATGCGCTTGAACCGGATGAGGATGTCCTGGATCGTGTTGTTCAGCGCATGGCCCATGTGGAGGATGCCGGTGACGTTCGGCGGCGGGATGACAATGGTGTACGGCGCGCGCGCCGGGTCCGGGTCGGCGCGGAACAGGCCCTGGGACTCCCACCACTGGTAGCGGGTTTCCTCGACGGCCTTCGGGTTGTACTGGGGGGGAAGCTCACGCATCCGATACACGGCAAGGAGGCAGGTGGCAGGCGGCAGGAGGCAGCCACGCTAGGAAGATGATCGTATGCGACCTGTTGCCCCTTCTGCCTTCTGCCTTCTGCCTTCTGCGTTCTGGGACTGGTCTTTCAAGAGCTTATACTCGATGGAGTCGACCAGCGCCTGCCAGCTCGCCTCGATGATGTTCTCGGAGACGCCGACCGTGCACCAGGAATCCTGCTCGTCCTGGGATTGGATCAGCACCCGCACCTTGGCCGCGGTGCCGGCCTTTTCATCGAGCACGCGCACCTTGAAGTCGGTCAGGTGCATCTGCGACAGCGTGGGATAAAACCGCTTCAGCGCCTTGCGGATGGCGTTGTCGAGCGCGTTGACCGGCCCGTCGCCCTCGGCCGCCGTTTGCTCGGTGACCTTGTTCACGTGGACCTTGATCGTCGCCTCGGACGTCAGCTTGTGATCGCGCTTCTCGATGATGATGCGAAAGCCACCGAGCGTGAAGAACGGTTTGAGCCGCTTCAGCTGCCGCTTGAGCAACAGCTCCAGCGACCCCTCGGCCGCCTCGAAGTGATAGCCTTGATGCTCGAGCTGCTGCAGCCGCTTCAGCAGCCGTTTGGCCTGCGGCGTGTCCTTGCGCAGATCCAGCGCAAGCCCCTCGGCCTTGAACACCAGCGAGGAGCGGCCCGACAGCTCTGAGACCAGGATCCGGCGCTGGTTGCCGACCGCCTCCGGGTCGATGTGCTCGTAGGTGCGCGGGTTCTTCATGACCGCGTTGACGTGCACCCCGCCCTTGTGCGCGAACGCGGTCTCCCCGACGAAGGGCTGGTTCATCCGCTGGGCCATGTTGCTGACTTCGGCGACGAACCGCGAGGCCTCGGTCAGCTCCTTCAGCTTGGCGTCAGGCAAGCAGGGGACGCCCATCTTGAGCGTGAGGAGGCCGATCAGCGAGACGAGGTCCGCGTTGCCGCACCGCTCCCCGTAGCCGTTGATCGTGCCCTGCACCTGCGTGCAGCCGGCCTGCACCGCGGCGATGGCGTTGGCCGCGGCCAGGTCGCCGTCGTTGTGCGTGTGGATCCCCATCTGGCACGGGACCTGCGCGGTCACGGCCTTGATGATCTCGGTGATCTCGCTCGGCAGGCTGCCGCCGTTCGTGTCGCAGAAGACGACGGCGTCCGCCCCGCCGCTCACCGCGGCCCGGAGGGTGTTCACCGCGTAGGCGGGGTTGTCCTTGTAGCCGTCGAAGAAGTGCTCGGCATCGTAGACCACGCGCCGGCCGCGTCGCTTGAGGAACGCGACGGAGTCCTCGATCAGCGCAAGGTTCTCGTCCAGGCTGGCCTTGAGGACTTCCCGAACATGCAGGTCCCAGCTCTTCCCGAAGATGGTGACCACCGGGGTCTCGGCGGCGAGCAGCGCCTTGAGGTTGGGGTCGCGAGCCGGCGCGGCGGCCCGGCGGGTGCTGCCGAAGGCGGCCAGCTGCGCCGCGCGCAGCCGCAGCCGCTTGGCCCGTCGGAAGAACTCGGCGTCCTTGGGGTTGGACCCCGGCCAGCCGCCCTCGATTGTGTGCAGGCCGAGCGCGTCCAGCTTCTCGGTGATGCGCAGCTTGTCCAGCACCGAGTAGGAGATGCCCTCGGTCTGGGCGCCGTCGCGCAACGTCGTGTCGTAGAGCTCGAGTGGTGTCATTGCCTTACACATCCGGTGTCAGGCACTTCGCGAGGCAGAGCCGACGGCGAAGAGCCAGACACCGGCGGGGTGCCTGGCTCTTCGCCGTCACCAACGGCTGGCGGGGTGCCGGGCACCGGACGTGTGGCGGCCCCGCCGGATCGCCGCCGGGCGGCTCAGGGCGAACGCGCGGTGAACCGCCCGCACCGCCCGCTCGGCATGGGCCTTGCGGATCACACAGGAGATCTTGATTTCGGACGTGGAGATCATCTCGATGTTGACGCGCTCGCGCGCCATCGCCTCGAACATCCGGGCCGCGACGCCGGAGTGGCTGCGCATGCCGATGCCCACGATGGAGAGCTTGGCCACGCCCTCGTCGGTCGTCACTTCGCCCGCCCCGATCCGGTGGGCGGCGCTGCGGGCCACGCGCAAGGTGGCCGGCAGGTCGCTCTTGACCACCGTGAACGACACGTCGGTGAAGCCCTCGCGGCTGACGTTCTGCACGATCATGTCCACGTTGATTTCCTTGGCCGCCAGCTCCCGGAAGATCTCGGCCGCCATCCCGGGCTTGTCCGGCACGTCGCGGATGGTGACCTTGGCCTCGTCCTTCTGCAGGGTCACCCCGCTGACGACGATGTCCTCCATGGCCTTGCCCGATTTCTGGATCATCGTGCCCTCCCGGTGTGAAAAGCTGGAGCGGACGTGGATCGGGATGTCGAAGCGCTTCGCCACAAAGATGGACCGCGCCTGCATGACCTGGGCGCCGAGCGAGGCCATCTCCAGCATCTCGTCATAGCTGATCGCCGGCAGCTTCCTGGCGTCCGGCACGATCCGCGGATCGGCGGTGTAGACGCCCTCGACGTCGGTGAAGATCTCGCACACGTCGGCCTGCAGCGCCTTCGCCAGCGCCACGGCGGTCAGGTCCGAGCCGCCCCGGCCGAGCGTCGTGATGTCCTGGTTGAGGGTGACGCCTTGGAACCCCGCCACGATGACGATGCGGCCCTTCGCGAGCTCGCCGACGATCCGCTGGGTGTTGATGTCGAGCAGCTTCGCCTTCGTGTGAACGCCGTCCGTCAGGATGCCCACCTGCGCGCCGGTGAAGGAGACCGCGTCCTCTCCCAGCGCATGGATCGCCATGGCCAGCAGCGCCACCGACACCTGCTCCCCGGTGGCCATGAGCATGTCGAGTTCGCGTTCGGAGGGCTGCTGGCTGATCTGCGCGGCGAGCGACACCAGCTCATCGGTCGTGTCGCCCAGCGCGGAGACGACCACCACGACGTCCGCGCCGGTCCGTTTGGTGTCCACGACCCGCTGGGCCACCCGCTTGATGCGCTCCGGGTTGGCCACGGAGCTGCCGCCGAATTTCTGCACGATGAGCTTATGTCGCATGGGTGAACCCGGCCCCACGGGCAGGGCTTCCGTGGGGCCGGGTGAACCACGAGAACAGCTCGGCGCCGTCCGTGAACGCGAGGGGGCTTTCGGCAAAACTGGGTGCGTCGAGCTGCCCAATCGGCTGGCGCGGCAACCCGGTGCCGATGGCGACGAACGGCACCGAGCCGTCCCGTCGGTCATCCACCGTCGTGAGCAGCCGCCACGCGCCGTGCTGCGGCAGGGTTTCCGTCAAGGGTTTGAGCAGCAGGCGGTCCAGGCGCTCCATCGCGCACAGCCGCTCCACCGGATCGACCGTGTCCACGCGCGCGTGCACGTACACCAGCTCGTGCCGCGCGACCCCATCAGTGGCCGCGCGCAGGAGCCGTTCCACCGCCCGCTCGTCGAACGACGCCAGCCCCTCATGGCACTCCAGGCCCAGCGTCCTGGCCATCCCGCGCAGGAGGAGCTGGTTGGCGATCACCAGCCCTGAGCGTGACGCGCGCGCCTCGCGCGCCGACGCGCCGGATCCGACGCCCCACAACCAGATGGCATTGGCGGGATTTTCGCCCAAGTCCACCCTGACCCGGTTGATCGGGTGGGCCTCAAGCGTGCCCGCGGCCTGCTCCATGAGCGCGCCCAGCGCTTCGCCCAGCGCTCCGGCGGGCAGCGCGCGCCGCCAGGGCTGTCCGATGAGCTGCTCGGGCGAGGGCAGCGGCCGCCGGCCGGGTTGGCGCGCCGTCAACGGCCCCTGCCGCGCCACGAGCAGATGGTGCGAGCCGTCGCCCACGTGCCAGTGCCGGACGTCCGACCCGAGCGATTCCTCGAGCGCGTGGATCAGCACGGCGCTTTCCTTGGTCGGGATGCGCCCGGCCGTCGCATCGAGGATCCGGCCGTCCCGCTCGGTGACCAGCTCGCAGCACCAGGCGGTGTCGTCAGGACCAACCTCGACCTTCGCGCCCGCCGCGTAGCACAGACCGGGTTGCGCCGCCGCATCTGCTGGGTCCAGGCCGACCAGCGTTCGATGCAGGCGCGCGCGGTTGAGACGGGGCTGACCGGCGGCGACGCGAATCCCCCGCGGCGCCGGCCTGCGCGAGCTGCGCAAGGTGCTGCGTCTTGGCCCCGTCCAGCAACGCCACGGTCCGCTGGCCGCCGGACGCGTCATCTTCGCACCGGACAATCACGTATTTCATCCCCCCACCGTATTATACGCTTACTGCAACCTGGCGGCTTTGCTGATGGCCGAGAGCGACGGCGGCAGCGCCTTCGGCAGGCGGATGCTCTTGATGGCCCGCTCCGGGTCCTTCAGGCCGTGGCCGGTGAGGATGCACACGAGCGTCAGCGCGCGCCCGCTGGAGCGCGCCTTCTTGAAATACCCGGCGGAGGCCAGCTTGAGCAGGCCGGCCACCGATGCGGCGGAGGCCGGCTCCACGAACACCCCGTCTTCCGTCGCGAGCAGCCGGTAGGCGCGCAGGATCTCCCGGTCGCTCACCGCCTCAATGAGCCCGTGCGATTCATCGCGCGCCGCGATCGCCCCCTGCCAGCTCGCCGGATTGCCGATGCGGATCGCGGTGGCCACCGTCTGCGGGCGCGTCACGGGTTTCCCTTTGACGAGCGGGGCGGCGCCTTCCGCCTGAAACCCGAGCATGACCGGCAGGTGGGCGATCTTGCCCCGCTGGCGGTACTCCCGGTAGCCTTTCCACTGCGCCGTGATGTTGCCGGCGTTGCCCACCGGGGTCAGGTTGAGATCCGGCGCGGCGCCCAGCGCGTCGCAGATCTCAAACGCGACCGTTTTCTGCCCCTCGATCCGGTACGGGTTGATCGAGTTGACGAGGGTCATCCGGTACTGCTGCGCCAGCGACTTGACGAGCGCCAGGCACGCGTCGAAGTTGGCCTCGACCGGCACGACGCGCGCGCCGTGGATCAACGCCTGGGAGAGCTTGCCCAGCGCGATCGCGCCGCTGGGGATCAGCACGATCGACTGCAGCCCGGCGCGCGCCGCATACGCGCTGGCCGAGGCCGAGGTGTTGCCGGTGGAGGCGCACAGCACCGCGGCCGACTTGGCTTCGACCGCCTTGGAGATCGCCAGCGTCATCCCGCGATCCTTGAAGGAGCCGGTGGGGTTCAGGCCTTCGTATTTGAGGTACACCTCCGCGGGGCGGCCGACGCGGCGGCTGAGCGCGCGGCTTCTGATTAGCGGGGTATCGCCTTCCAGCAGCGTGACGATCGGCGTCTTCGGGCTGACGGGCAGGTACGGGCGGTACGCTTCGATCACGCCCCGCCAGGCGGATCGCGGGTCGGTCCGAACGGCACGGGGGGTCATCCGGGTGGCGTCACCTGGCCCGGGGCGCTTCCGTCCGGATGGCGACGGTGGGTTGCTTCACGAACCCCAGCCGGTCGATGACCTGCAGGGCGTTGCGGACGTTCGACTCCTTGGCCTCATGGGTCATCATGACGACCGGCACGATCCGCGCGGCCCGGCGCTCTTTCTGGTGGACGCTGGCGATGGAGATGTGGTGCGCGCCCAGCACGCCGGCGATGCGCGCCAGCACCCCCGGCTGGTCGGTGACCAGGAACCGCATGTAGTAGCGGGTTTCGATCGCGCCCATCCGGCGCAGCCGCCTGATGCGGCGCTGCGGGCTGCGGGTGAGCGGGATGCGGTGGCTGACCCCGCTCGCGATGTTCCGGGCCACGTCCACGATGTCGGAGACCACGGAGCTGGCGGCCGGGTTCTGCCCCGCCCCGCGGCCGTAGAAGAGCGTGGAGCCCACCATGTCGCCATGCACGTAGATCGCGTTGTACACGCCGTTGACGTTCGCCAAGAGGTGCGTCTTGGCCAGCAGGGTCGGATGGACCCGGACTTCGAGCTCATGGCCGACGTCCTTCGCGATGGCGAGCGGCTTCAGGCAGTAGCCCAGCTCGTCCGCGTACCGGATGTCCGCCTGCGAGATCTTGCTGATGCCTTCCACGTGGACGTCGGAGAGCTTGACCTGCACGCCGAACCCCAGCAGCGTCAGGATCGCCAGTTTGTGGGAGGCATCGTCGCCGTCGATGTCGAGCGAGGCGTTGCGCTCCGCATACCCGTGGTGCCGGGCCTCCTGCAGCGCCTCATGGAAGCTGAGGCCCTTCTCCCGCATCTGGGTGAGCACGTAGTTGGACGTGCCGTTCACGATCCCGAGGATCGCGTCCAGGTCGTTGGCGATGAGGCCCTCGCGCAGCACCTTGATGATCGGAATGCCGCCGCCGACCGACGCCTCAAAGTAGAGGTCGCAGTTGGCCCGCGCGGCCGCCGCGAACAGCTCCCCGCCCGCGTGCGCCAAGAGCGCCTTGTTCGCCGTGACGACGTGCTTGCCCCGGCGCAGCGCCTCCAGGATGTACCGCTTGGCCGGCGTGAGCCCGCCGATGAGCTCGACGACGATCTGGATCGCGGGATCCTTGAGGATCGCGGCGGGATCCGAGGTCATCAGCCCGGCCGGCAGCCGCAGGGCGCGCGCCCGCCGGACGTTGCGATCGCAGACCTTGTGCAGGACGATCCGGGCGCCGGTCCGCTGCTCGAGCAGCCGCCGTTTTTCCAGCAAGGCGCGGGCGACCCCGGACCCGACGGTTCCTGCGCCGATCAGGCCGACCAGCATCTTGTTGTTGGGCATCTTGTGTATCCTGACGTATCGGGGCGGTGAGATTTGGCGCCCTCCGCTCGCCCCGCCAGCCCCCGCGACACGAGACCACTCGTGCGGGGCAAGCCGGCGGGACTCGCTTCGGGTCGGCCACCCGCTAGTGAGAACTCATCGGGGCGGTGAGATTTGAACTCACGACCTCCTGCCTGTCCCGCCGCCCCCAAATGGTCGGGGCGGTGAGATTTGAACTCACGACCTCCTGAACCCCATTCAGGCGCGCTACCAAGCTACGCCACGCCCCGATGCTGGGGGCGGCGGGAAACCCCATTTCCCGCCCCGCCGAATGCTCACCGTCCTCTTCGGCGGCGGGGCGGGACTCCGTCGCTTTGCTCCGTCGCAGGCGCGCTACCAAGCTACGCCACGCCCCGGACGACTTTTTCCAATTTGGCGATCAGCGGAGGAAGATCGTCCCGCACGGTATCCCAAACTCGGTCAATATCAATGTCGAAGTAGGCATGGATCAGCCGATTTCGCATCCCGACGATGACCGGCCAGGGAATCTCTGAGTGTGCTTCTTGAAACTTCTTGCTGACCTTGCCAGCGGCCTCACCCACGATTTCCACCAGGTGCACCAACGACAGCACGAGCTTCCGGTCTTGATGCAGGTCAGCCCGCGTCTTCCCTTGCGCAAACGACACGGCCTCCTTTGCAGCATCGAGCATGTCGCGTAAGAGGACGACATCGTCACGCTGCGGCATACTGGACCTCGGCTGTCTTGATGACGGTGTCCCGAAAATATCGGCTCAATTCAGGTGGTGTCCTCAAGTCAGCCCGGCGGCCAAGGAGTTGAGACAGCTCCAGCTCCATCGCCGCCAGGCGCAGAAACCCCGCAGACGCGTTTGGCTCAAACTCCACTAGCACGTCCACATCGCTATCCGGCCGGAAGTCGTCGCGCAGCACGGAGCCGAACAGCGCCAGTTTTCGAATGTGATGCCGGCGGCAGAACTCGGCAATCTTGCCACGATCAATCGAAATCTTCACGCTCATGGTCTTTTTCGCGCTCGTTCAGGCGCGCTACCAAGCTACGCCACGCCCCGAGGTGGAATTCCTGGAAGAACCTTCAGAATAACAGGCCTCGTGAGGACTGTCAACGCAATGGGAGAGCGAGGCTTACGCGGACTCGGCCTTGCCGGCCCGGCGCATCAAGTGTTGGAGGGCGCTCCGAGGGGACCGGCCGTGAAACAGGATGGCGTCGACTTGCTCGATGATGGGCAGCTCCACCCGATGCCGCCGGCCGAGCCCGACGGCGGCTTTCGCGGTCGCGACCCCTTCAATGACCATGGGCGTGGAGGCGAGCACCTGCGTGAGGGATTTCCCTTGGCCGAGCTGCTCCCCCAGCCACCGGTTGCGGCCGGAGAGGCACGTCGTGACGAGGTCGCCGAGGCCGCTCAGGCCCCAGAACGTGTGCGCGGCGCCGCCGAGCGCGGTGCCGAGGCGGGCCATCTCGACCATGCCGCGCGTGATGAGC
>Ga0114945_10000534_pt1 | contig 24410 bp, 27 predicted proteins | sample OV2TP3_FD_87194 | JGI IMG/M metagenome (GOLD analysis project Ga0114945, IMG submission 87194) | Hot spring microbial communities from Beatty, Nevada to study Microbial Dark Matter (Phase II) - OV2 TP3 | ecosystem: Environmental > Aquatic > Thermal springs > Hot (42-90C) | place: USA: Beatty...
CATGCTCGTCCTTATTGGAAGGGTCACAAGGTCACCAGTCACAATGTCACACGTGTGACCTGTGACTTTGTGACTGGGTGACTTGGTGACCAATGCCCGCTTTATTTCTTGTCTGCTTCAACCATCCCCTTCATCTCCTGCATTTTATTCAGGGCCTGAAGCGGCGTCAGAGTATTGATATCCATGGCCTGGATCACGGACTTGATTTTTTCAAGGAGCGGATCGGATCGAACCGTAGAAAGGGAAAGCGACAGTTGGCTTTCCTTAGAAGGCGTGAGCCGGATCTTTTCCTTGAAATCGCTCTGGAGCTCCAGTTGGGTTAAGATCTGCCGCGAACGGGAAATCACCTCTGAGGGGATCCCGGCCAGCTTCGCCACGTAAATGCCGTAGCTGTCATCGGTTGTGCCCGGCACGATTTTATGCAGGAAGACGATTTCCTCTTTCCATTCCTTGACCGCCACGTTGTAATTTTTGACGCCCGTGTATTGCTGGGCCAAGGCGGTCAATTCGTGAAAGTGAGTGGCAAAGAGAGTCCTGACCTTTTGTTTTTGCAGATGCTCGGCCAAGGCCCAAGCCAAGCTTAGGCCATCGTAAGTTGAGGTGCCGCGGCCGATTTCATCCAGAATGACCAGGCTGCGGCCCGAGAGGTTGTTCAAGATATCGGCGGTCTCATTCATCTCCACCATGAAGGTGCTCTGACCCTTCGTGATTTCGTCGTGGGCGCCGATCCGGGTAAAGATTTTATCCACGATGCCGATCCGGGCCGAGGCGGCCGGGATATAGCTGCCCATCTGCGCCAGGATGACTAAAAGCGCCACCTGACGGATGTAGGTGGATTTGCCGGCCATGTTGGGCCCGGTTAAAATGATCAGATGATTCTCCGCGCAGTCCAAAAGGGTGTCGTTGGCTACAAAGGATCCGTTACACGCCTTTTCCACAAGCGGGTGGCGTCCGTCTTTGATCTCAATTAGGAAATCGTCGGTTAGCTCCGGCAGGATGTATTGAGAGGATAACGCCAAGCCGCTTAAGGCATACAAAGCATCCACGACACTGACCCTTAGGGCAAACTCATGCAAGGCCTCGGAGTGATTCAAGATCTCTTGTTTTAACTGCTGGAGGATCTTGTTTTCGATTCTTAGGATTTTTTCTTCGGCCGTCAGGATCTTCTCCTCGAACTCTTTTAAGGCTGGGGTGATGAAACGCTCAGCGTTGACGAGGGTCTGTTTGCGGATATAATCCGCGGGAACAAGGGGCAAGTTGGGTTTGGTGACCTCGATGTAATATCCGAAGACCTGATTGAATCCGACCTTAAGAGAGTTGATTCCGCTGCGCCGGATCTCCTCAGCCTGCAGGTTCTTTAACCATTGCCGGCCATTCTCCTGGATTTCCCGCAGGGAATCGAGCTCAGCATTGTAGCCTTTTTGAATGATCTTGCCTTCGGCTTGCGCCAATGGGATGTCGGGATTTATTGCTTTTTCTAAAAGTGTTCGCAGAGACGGAATGTCCTCCAAAGAAAACAAGGAAGATCCGCTGGAAAAGGTTTCCAAGGCCTTTCTTAAAGGGGGCAGCCTCACCAGCCCCTGGCGCACTGCCAGGATGTCCTTGACCGACAGATATCCGCAGCTTAGACGCGAGAGGTTCCGTTCCAGGTCGGGAAAATGGCGCAGGAGCCGCTCGATCTCCTCGCGGCCTGAGGAATGGTCCTTTAACAGCGTTATCGCTGTCTGTCTTTCTTCAATCGCGGGGAGATCCTTTAAGGGATGGTACAGCCAATGGCGCAGCCTCCTTTTTCCCAATGCGCTGAGGGTCAAATCGATATGTTGGAAAAGATCCTCGAGTTCGAGGCCGTGGCAGGCCGCCGGAGAAATAAAAACATAATCTTGATCGGCATAGAGCGAAATCTTATCGATGTGACGGAGCGGCTGTTTGTTCATCTCCCGCAGATATTCCAGAAGGGCCCCGCAGCTGGCCTGCGCCACGGGCATTTCTTCGATACCGAAGCCCTTGAGATTATGCACCCCAAAATGGGTACACAGAGATTTTCGGGCCATCTCCGGATTAAAGCACCAGTCATGGTACGGGCTAAAGATCGTATTTTTCATCCGCAGAAGGGGATGGCGGAAGATCTCGGGGATACGCTCCTGGTGGGTTTGCGGAAAGATGCATTCACAGATGCTGAGTTTCGCAATGACTTCAACGGCTTTCTTGATATCCCCGTACTGATTGGCCTGAAGGGTGCCGCTGGTGGGTTCCGTGAACGCCACTCCCCACGAGGGGCTCTGGAAACTCAAGGACAAAAGATGCCGGCTATCACCGCTGGATTCATCGAGAAAAGTGCCGGAGGTGATGGTGCGCACCACGTCGCGCCGGACAATCCCCTTGGCCTGGGAGGGGTCTTCCAGCTGTTCGCAGATGGCGACTTTAAAGCCCGCCTTGATCAATTTAGAAACATAAGGGTCGGATGCGTGAATGGGAATCCCGCACATGGGCACCTGGGAGGAATTGCCGTTCGTGCGGGAGGTTAGAACCAGATCCAGGATGTTGGAGCCGACCTTGGCATCGTCATAAAACATCTCGTAGAAATCTCCCAGCCGGAAAAACAAGATGGACTGGGGATGTTTGGCCTTGATGTCCTGGTATTGTCTGAGCATGGGGGTGGTTTCCATGGCATTACTTTATAGCATACACCCGGACAGGAATAAAGAGAAAATGGGCAAAAGACAAGGCAAGAGACAAGGGCAGGCTAGCCCGATGATTTCATCGGGCTAGCCTGCCCCCTCAAGACGCCCCTCCAAAACGATAATATTTCTTTTTCCTCCAAGTCATGATATATTGATAACCCTATGAATCTTCTGCTGGCGATTATTTTGTCCATTATCCTTTTGGTCCTGGGCTATGTTTTTTACGGAAGGCGTCTGAGCCGCTGGCTGTCCCTCGATAAAAACGCGCTCACTCCCGCGCATACGTTTCGTAACAACTTGGATTTTGTTCCCGCCGGAAAATTTTACCTTTTGGGCCAGCACCTCTCTGCGATCGCCGCGGCCGGGCCGATTGTCGGGCCTATCTTGGCCGGGATGTGGTTTGGCTGGGGTCCGACGGTTTTATGGATTGTCTTAGGGGGAATCTTCATCGGTGGTGTTCATGACATGGTGACCTTGGTCGCCTCGGTCCGGCAGCAGGGGAAGTCCATTGCGGAAGTCATTCGGGACAACATGGGCCGCCGGGCCTTTATCTTGTTCTTGCTCTTTTTGTGGTTTTCCCTGATCTACATCATCACCGCCTTCGCGGACATCACCGCTACCACCTTCAGCGATCATGACAACGGAGCCGGGGTTGCGTCTTCTTCCATGTTATATCTTTTATTGGCGGTCGTTATGGGTTTGACGGTTAAGAGAGGGAGGCTTTCGCTTCTTTCCTCCACGCTGATTTTTATGCCGCTGGTTTTTGTATGTATTTATTTAGGGCCGATCTTTCCTTTAAAAATGCCGGCTTTGTTCGGCTGGGACGTGCGCACGATGTGGAATATGGGCCTTTTGGTCTATTGCTTTGTGGCCGCGGTCATTCCGGTCTGGCTTTTATTACAGCCACGGGGATATCTCGGCGGCTTTTTCTTGGCCTTCACCGCGGGCTTAAGTTTTGTCGGCGTTTTCATCGGAAGCTTCCAGAACCATTTTGTGATCCAATATCCGGCCTTTGTGAGCTGGTCGAACCCGCAGGGGCTGCCGTTGCTGCCGCTTTTGTTTACGACGGTGGCGTGCGGGGCGTGTTCGGGATTTCATTGTCTGATCTCTTCTGGAACAAGCTCTAAGCAGCTTTCCAAAGAAACCGATGCCAAGGCCGTGGGCTACGGTGGGATGCTTTTGGAGTGTTTTGTGGCGGTCATGGCGCTGGCAACGCTGATGATTCTCAACTCGACCCAATCGACCGCCTTAAAAGACCCCAATCAGATTTACGCCAACGGGATTGCCGCTTTCTTAAATGCCCTGGGCATCCCTCAGGGGTTTGCGTTGAATTTTGCGCTGCTGGCCTTTGCCACGTTTGTCTATGACACCCTGGATGTCGCCACCCGCTTGGGCCGGTATATTTTTCAGGAGTTAACCGGCTGGCGCGGCCGTTTCAGCCCTTATGTAGCGAGCGCCATGACGTTGATTCTGCCGGTCATTTTTCTGACTCATCCTCATATCGACCAGAACGGAGACGTCATTCCCAGCTGGAAGATCTTCTGGACGGTCTTTGGATCCAGTAATCAGCTTCTGGCCGCGCTGGTTTTGTTTGGCCTTAGCCTGTGGCTCTTTAGAAACAAAAGAAAATTCACCATCGCCCTTTACCCCTCGATCTTTATGATGCTGGTGGCGGTCGTGTCGCTTTTTTTTGTGATCCGGCCGTGGCTTGGGCAGATATTGCTCAAAGGTCAGATTGCAGCCGATCCCATCGGGATCACGGGTTTGATGCTCATTGTGCTGGCGGTCTTTTTGGTGGGGGAGGGTGTCGGGGTGTTTGCCCGGAAAGGCTTAAGATGACGTCTTCTTCATGCCTTTTTTGAGATGGGAGGCGGTGATTGACATGCATAAAAGTCTATGTTATTTTATGCAGCAGGGAGGTGAAGAGGATGCGTACGACCGTTGATTTGAATGATAAGCTTCTTAAAGAGGCCATGAAGGTTTCTCACACTAAAACAAAACGAGAAACACTTGAGAGAGGGCTGGAACTCCTTATCCGTGGCGCTCACCTTGAACGTCTGAGATCCAAACGGGGTTCCGAGGCCATCACTTGGACAATTCCCGAGTTGGAAAAGTGGAGGGCCTTTGAATAGTCCTCTGATTCTTGTTGATACTTCTATGTGGATTATATTTATGCATCGTGATGAGGATGCGGCTTCAGAGGCGGTATCCCAATTGCTTTCGGAAGATCGTGTTGTGATCAACGAAATCATAAAAAGCGAATTGCTGATTGGCGCAAAAGACCAGAAACACTACCAAGAGCTTGAAGAGGATTTGGCTGCCCTTCCCGATTTATCCTTAACAAAAAAAGTTTGGGATAAGGTTAGATCCCTGGGTTTTATCCTGAAATGCAAAGGGAGAATCGTTCCTCTGCCGGATCTGGTGATTGCTGCTTCTGCGATTGTATATGGGTGTGACCTTCTTCACAGGGATCGCCATTTTGGCTTGATTGCAGGCCATGAGTCCCTCAAACTTCATAAATTGTCGTTGGGAGTTTGAGTTTTATTAGAAAAGAACTAGGTCACCACTTCAAGGAGGAACTTCCATGGCAACGCTTTTTACCCGAATCATCAAAGGAGAAGTCCCCTGCCATAAGATTTTAGAAGACGAACGATATTTTGCCTTCCTGGACATCCGGCCGATCAATCCCGGCCACACGCTGGTTGTCCCTAAAGAAGAGATCGACAGCATCTTTGATCTGGATGAGCAGCTTGTGGGAGGGCTGATGCGTTTTGCCGGAAAGATCGCCGGGGCCATCCGAAAAGCGGTCCCCTGTAAAAGGGTCGGCATTCTGGTCGCCGGTTTGGAGGTGCCCCATGCGCACATCCATCTGGTCCCGATCAACACGGTTTTTGACTTAAGCTTTGCCAAGGCCAAACCAGCCGGCAAAGACGAGCTGGCCACAATCGCCGGCAAGATCAGGGCCCATCTTTAATCCAAACTCACCAGATTCTTTTTTGCCCCGATGAAAAAACCCGTTATATTCTCATTGTATCGGAATTTCAAAGATGAAATTCCGATACAACCACAGGGGGTTTGGGGGATTATGGGCAATCCCCCAAGGGGTGACAGCGGAAGAATGCGACGAAGAGGAGCATTCTGGAGCGCCAGAGGGGCGATAGCCCCTATGGACAAGATAGTGCCGAACGTAGTGAGGCTTATCTTGTTTCTTTTGATTTTTTTCTCCTTTCAGGCGATTTGCATTCCTGCGCCAGAGAGAGAAGACGCCTTGACCGTGGCCGCCGCGGCCAACCTCCAATCGGCCCTGGAAGAATTGAAAACAGCCTTTGAGAAAGAGGCCGAGGTAAAAATTAAGACGGTGCTGGGCTCCTCGGGCAGGCTGACCGCGCAGATCGAAAACGGCGCCCCCTTTGATGTGTTTTTGTCGGCTGACATGAAATATCCTCAAGCACTTTATCAAAAAGGATTATCTTTAACGCCACCCCGGATTTATGCCTACGGGATTCTGGTCCTCTGGTCCACAAAAGATCTGGATCTCTCCACCGGGATCCAAGCCTTAACCGATGCGGCGGGCATTAAAAAGATCGCCTTGGCCAATCCGGAGCTTGCCCCTTATGGCCGGGCGGCGGTCCATGCCATGAAATATTACGGGCTCTATCAGCAGCTTAAGAAAAAGCTTGTCTATGGGGAAAGCATAGCTCAAGTCAATGATTTTATTGCCTTACAGTCGGCCGATATCGGTTTTACCGTAAAATCCACAATCTTCAGCCCCAATTTAAAATCCCAAGGGGTATGGATCGAGGTCTCTGCGGAAAGTTATGACCGCCTTGCGCAAGGCGCGATTGTCCTTAAGCGGGCAGAAAATAAGCCGCTGGCAGAAAAATTCTTTAGGTTTCTCTTCTCTCCCGAGGCCAAAACAATTTTCCAGAAATACGGATACAAGCGTGGATGAATAAGCTTAAGGGCCGCATTATCGATATTGAATCTTCCCCCCATATGTCGATTGTGGATGTTGACGTCGATGGAGACATCTTTTGTTCCCTTGTGCTGGAAACCCCACAGACCGCAGATTATTTAAAGAAGGGAACATCGATTACGCTTCTTTTTAAAGAGACAGAAGTCTCGATCGCCAGGAATCTGACCGGAGAGATCAGCCTGCGCAACCGATTCAAGGCGGTCATTCGAAAGCTTGAGCCCTCCCAGATCCTCACCAAGGTGGTCCTGGATTATAAAACTAAGGAAATCGTTTCTATCATATCGAGTCGTTCTGCACAAAGTATGGGCTTAAGGCCGGGGGATTGTGTGGAAGGACTGGTCAAGACCAATGAGGTCTCCTTATTAAGAGAGGGAGAATGAATGCCCTTTGATCCAGGACCGTTATTCCTAACATTGCGGCTGGCTTTTGTGACGACAGGGATTCTTTGTCTTATTGGGGTGCCTCTCGCCTATTGGATGGCCTTCTCGAAGAACCGGTTGAAGTTCGTCATCGAACCGCTGGTCAGCCTGCCATTGGTCTTGCCTCCGACCGTCTTGGGCTTTTACATCTTGCTCGCCTTCAGTCCGAAATATTTTTTAGGAAGTTTTCTGGAGTCTTCTCTGGGGATTCGCGTGGCCTTCAGTTTTTTGGGGCTGGTCATCGGTTCGGTTCTTTTTAGCCTTCCCTTTATGGTCAATCCCATCAAGGCGGGATTTCAAAATTTTCCGGTTTCTCTGATGGAGGCGTCTTATGTCTTGGGCAAATCGAAAGGAGAGACTTTAAGGAGGGTGATTCTCCCCAATATCAAACCCGCGCTTTCGACGGGTATCGTGATGGCCTTTGCGCATACGATCGGCGAATTCGGTGTGGTCCTTATGGTGGGCGGCAATATCCCGGGCGAAACGCGTGTCGCCTCGATTGCCATTTTCAGTGAAGTGGAGGCTTTAAATTATGATACAGCCGGTTTTTATTCGCTTATCTTGGTTGTTCTCTCGTTTTTGATCCTCTTTATTTTTTATTGCTTCCATAGAAAGCCGATCAAGATTTTATGATAAAAATCCGTGCCCAAAAGCAAATCAAGACTTCCCAAGGGCTCGAGCGACTTGATGTCGATTTCGAAATCAAGCCCCAAGAGTTCGTCACTCTCTTCGGGGAATCCGGGGCAGGGAAGACGACCCTTTTACGGATGATCGCTGGGTTGACCTCACCCGAAGAGGGCTATATCGAGGTGAACGGCAACGTCTGGTTCGACAGCCGAAGGGAATTCAGCCTTCCTATTCAAAAAAGAAAAGTGGGGTTTGTTTTCCAGGAATACAGCCTTTTCCCCAATATGACGGTTTGCCAGAACCTTCGCTATGCTCTTTACGATCGAGGCCATGAGCAAGCCATTGACGAATGGCTAAAGCTGATGGATTTAAAAGGACTGGAAAACCAAAAGCCTGATCAATTGTCCGGCGGGCAAAAGCAGCGCGTGGCCTTGGCGCGCGCCTTGGTCCGTTCTCCTCAGGTGCTTCTTTTGGATGAGCCTTTGTCGGCGTTGGATCTCAATTTGCGTTTAAAACTTCAGGATGAGATTGTCAAAATCCATCAGAAGATCAAGATTCCCATGATCCTGGTGAGCCATGATGTCTCGGAGGTGTTTAAGCTCTCCGGAAGGATCTTTGTGATCGACAAGGGGAAGATTATAAAATCCGGCATCCCCGCCGAGCTTTTTGCCCATAAGATCAGCGGGAAGTTCAAATTTACCGCGGAGATCCTGGAAATCAAGAAGGATGGGATTGTGAATATTCTGACGGTCAAGATTGGCAATCATATTGCCAAAGTGGTGGCAACGGATGAGGAAGTCGCTTATCTTAAAGTCGGGAGTAAAATCGTAGTCGCGACAAAGGCTTTTAATCCGATGATTTTTCGACTATGAGATCGTCCTCAGGGCATTTTGTTCTAACTCCGACAATATGTTCAACTAATTGGATAAGGTACTTCATATTTATCATGTAGTAAAAATATATATTGAAATACTTTATCTGGATGATATACTTATTCCCGAAAGGAGGATATAGATATGACTATGGCAATCGTAACCACCAAAGGGCAAATTGTTATTCCTTCCAGGATACGTCGAAAACTCAACATCAAGAAGGGCACACGGCTTTGCATCGAAGAGAAAGGAGATCAACTAATCTTGCAGCCGTTGACGGTTGATTATTACGAAAAGATGGCAGGAGTTTTAAAGACCAAAGGGAAAGGCACAAGGGCAATTTTAGAGGAGAGGGCTAGAGAGAAAGAACTGGAGGACAAGAAATGGTCAAAGTCCTAGACGCGAGTGCCTTGATGACTTATCTGGAGAAAGAACCGGGATACGAAAAAATCAAAGACTTGTTCGTCAAGGCAGCGGAAAGCGGCAGGCCCCTGTTGATGTCGACCGTCAACTGGGGTGAAGTTTTTTACGTGTTAATACGGGATCACGGCATTGAGGAGGCAGAGAGAATACAGAAGATTATCGAAACCTTCCCCATTGAATTCGTGCCGGCAGAGTTAATCGTCACCAAACAAGCGGCTTGGTACAAGGTCGCCAAGAAACTTCCGTATGCTGATTGTTTTGTCGCGGCTTTGGCAAAGATCCATAAGGGCGAGATTGTGACGGGAGACAAGGAGTTCAAGGCAGTAGAAAATGAAATTAAAATTTCCTGGGTATAGATAGAGAAAAAACAGCTTTTTCTTTTGCAAATAAATCCAAAAAAACTAATTATCCTGATTCGGAAAAAGTCCATAAGAAGATTATAAGTTCTACCTCCATACGAAAGCATGGCTATCTTAGAAAAGTTGGTAAGCGAATGTATCAACTAACTGAGATTGGACGCGAACGAGCCCGTTTGCTATTGCGATCAGCTCCGAGTAAAACTCCTGTAGAAAAGATCGCACTTTCTCGTGAAACAGCTAAAAAGGCTGCCAAAGATAAAATGGTATCATTCGAGCATAGTGGTGATCTCTTTGGAGAAAGTGATTTTAGAAGCCCTTCTTCAAGCTCATAGGCAACTTCTGCAAAAATTTCAAAATGGACTCATGGTTATACAACAAAGAACTGATGAGCGAGTTTAGAAGAAATCCCTGTCCAAACGCCGGTACTGGATCGCCTCACAGATGTGCTGGGGCAGGATGTCTGCACTTGCCTCCAGGTCGCTTATGGTGCGAGCCACCTTTAAGATTTTATCGTGCGTGCGCGCTGAGAGGCCCAGTTCGTCGACGGCCTTTTTAAGGAGGGCCTTGGATCCTGCGGTCACGGCGCAGTGCTGTTTAATCTGCCGATAGCTCATCTGGGCATTGCATAAAACCGAGGTGCCCTTGCACCGCTTTTTTTGGGTCTGCCCGGGCTTGGGTGGGCTGACTCTTAATCTCAGCGGAGCCCTTAGAGCTTTGGCTGGAATTGTATAGACCGTTTCAAAAAATTTGCAATATTCTACCATGTTTCCTCGAGGGGATATCTCTTTTTGCTGTATTGCAAATTTTTTGAAGTGCTATATCTTCCGCTAGAGGATATAGCCATAGAGACCCTCGAATAGAACTCATCCGGTGGGACGCCTGGGTTGTCTGGGATGAAAGGAAGACGGTGAACGGGGAAGGCTTAATTGTAAAGAAAGACACAACATCTCCATCCTATTTGTTAAAGCATTATTTCGGCTTTGACCGATTTTTGCCTCTGCAGGAGGAGATTATCCATCACGTTCTCTCGCGGCGGGACGCGCTCGTCCTGATGCCGACCGGGCGGCGGGAAATCGTTATGTTATCAACTTCCAGCCCTGGTGTTTGAGGGGATCACACTGGTCGTTTCCCCGCTTATTGCCCTTATGAAAGACCAGGTCGACGGACTTAAAGGCAATGGGATTGCGGCCGAATTGATTAACAGCAGCCTCTCGGGCAGTGAAATCGCCGAAATTAAAGCCCGTTTAAGGCGCGGAGAAGTTAAAATCCTTTATGTGGCCCCGGAGAGGTTGGCCATCGGGCCCTTCCGTGAATTTTTGTGCGGATTGAAAATAAGTTGTATCGCCGTTGATGAGGCGCATTGCGTTTCCCAGTGGGGACACGATTTCCGGCCTGATTATCTCAATTTAAAGACTCTGCGGGAGGATTTTCCGCCCGTGGGGATGATCGCGCTTACGGCGACGGCCACGCTAAAAGTCCGCCGAGACATTATTGAGCATTTGGGTTTGAAAGAGCCGCGCCTATTTCTTTCGAGTTTTAATCGGCCCAATCTTCATTACGATATCCGTCCGAAAGATAACGCTTTTGAAGAATTGGTGGAGCTTTTGCGCTCGCCGCAGCATAAAAATCGCTCGGCCATCGTCTATTGCTTTTCGCGTAAGGATACGGAGGAATTGGCGGACGACCTGTGCGCCAGAGGTTTCCATGCCGAGGCCTATCATGCCGGGCTTGAATCCCAAGATCGCCACGGCATTCAGGACCGGTTCATCAAGGATGAAACGGCGATCATCATGGCCACCATTGCCTTCGGCATGGGTGTCGATAAACCGGATATCCGGCTCGTCGTGCATTATGCCCTCCCGGTGTCAATCGAGGGTTATTATCAGGAGACCGGGCGCGCCGGGCGCGATGGGCTTCCCGCTAGGTGCGTCCTTTTTTATTCTTATGCCGATAAATTCAAACAGGAATATTTTATCAAACAGATTGAGGATGATGCCGAACGCAGGCGTGCGACAGAAAAGCTCAAAAGGATCGTTGCCTTTTGCGAGAGCTTCCGCTGCCGGAGGAAGTTTCTCCTGGAGTATTTTGGCGAACGTTATGAGAAGGAAAATTGCGAGCGCTGTGATCGTTGCGCGTGTCCCCAGGAGGAGTTCGACGCCGATAAAATCAGCCGAATGATTTTAGAATGCGTTCGCGCCATCGGCGGTCGGTTCGGTGGCCAATATATTGTCGATATCCTACGCGGTTCACACAATGAGCGGGTTCGCCGGTTTGGCCATGACCAGCTAACCTCCCACGGTCAGGGACAGGCATTTAGTGAGACCCAGCTTAAAGAAATTATCAGGCTTTTGATCGAGAAGGGCTTTTTGTCGAAATCCGACGGCGAGTATCCGGTTATTGAGCTCACGGCGTCCGGACGAAGTTTCCTGGGTGGGAGTGAGCGTTTGATGTTGCCGCAGCTAAGGGCTGCCGCCAAGGGTGTGACGCAAAAGCCTTTTGAGCGCATGGAGGAAGGCGCGGGTTTTGACGACGGTTTGTTTGAGGAATTGCGAAGGTTGCGCAAAAAGCTGGCGAATGAACGCGGTGTCCCGCCCTTTGTGATCTTTGCCGATACTTCGCTGCGGGACATGGCGCGGCGCATGCCGCAGGATGACAGAAGCTTTCTGTCTATCACGGGTGTGGGAGAACAGAAGTTAAAATGGTTCGGGCCTCTGTTCACCAAGGTCATTCAGGATTATTGCCGTCGGCATGACCTGGCGGTAGGGAAAAACGATGGCCTCAAGAGAATTGAACGCCTACGGCCAGATTCAACGTCGACTTATAGGGAGACCCGGCGGCTGGTTCACCAGAAACTATCTCTCAATGAGATGGCAAAGATTCGAGGGCTCGCGGTCACAACGATCATTACGCATCTCGAGAAGTTGGCCGGCGAAGATCCGGCGATCGATCTGGAGCATCTGCGTCCGGCGCAGCCAAGGTTCGGTCGTATTAGATCGGCGTTTGAACAGGCGGGCGGATCGGCCCTCTCTTCGGTCAAGGCCATCCTCAGCGATGATTATTCTTATGACGAGATCCGTTTGGTCAGAATTTTCCTTTCGAGGGAACGGATGTCTACGCAAACAAGATGAACTGCTGAACTGTAGACGTTGCCTGGAGCCTGTTAGAGCCTCTAACAAAAAGACAAAAAAGTTGTAGCTTAGCGAACGAATCAGCCATACGGTAGATATAAACAATCTGGGAGGAGGCCATATGGCAAAGGAATTATTGGACAATGAGTTACGGAAACCATATAAGACGCCGGTCTTCGGAATGTTCAAACATAACCCATGGGCTGCATATCGGTTGACGCGACTTTGCCATTGGGTATTATTAATGAGGCCTAAACTTGCGAAGTGCCACAAAAAAATTTTTGGGTGGATGCGGGGTCAACGTCCTGCGATGCGGAATTTGTTTAGCCGGAAACCATATAAACATTGTTATGCGAACTGCATTCAAAGGAGGCATCATGACTCACGAAGATTGGTTGAACCAAATGCGTGAAGTGATTCGTCTCATGGACGAGGACAGAGATGCCGCAATCCTTCAGCTCAGAAGATTGTTGGATCAAACCGACGCCGCAAAGAAGTCGGTCGTATCTTCCTGGCATTTGCGTCAATGTCAGAATCTGCTTGCCGACATCGAAAGTGACTGTGGCAATCTGGAAGAGGCAGCACGGATCGATGAACATGCAGCTGATGAAGCGGCCCAAGAAATCCGTGAACTTGAACACGCGTCTGTGCACCGTTATGCATTGGCCGCATTGTTTCGATTCAGGTTGGAGCAAAACGAAAAGGCTATGATGTTGGCGGGAAAAGCGCTGTCGCTCATGGATACTTTCGCTGACCCCAGCGAAACATATGAGCGCCTCATCCGGGAGATCCGTCGAGTCCGTGAGGCGCAATCCCGCGACGGCGCATAACACGCCGCTGCAGCCGACCGTTGAAAAGCGCGACGGCTGAAGCGCAGAGTCGTTCGGCCGCCCGCCATTGGCACAGGCGCACAGCAGATGTGGCCCCCGATTTTCATAAAAAATAAATTGACAAGGAGATTAAAGTAGGGCATACTAACATCCAGTCGATAGAGGTGAAGAAATCTTAAGGCCGTTAAGGTGAAGGATCATTTGCCTTGCGGCCTTTTTCATTCTATAGACTGAAATTTTTTTGAAAGGAGGGTTTGTTAGATGGTTAAGGGAACAGTAAAATGGTTCAGTAATCAGAAGGGTTATGGATTCATCACTCCAGAGTCCGGCAATGATGTGTTTGTTCATCATAGCGAGATTCAAGGAGACGGCTACAAGTCTTTGCAAGAAGGCCAGCAGGTTGAGTTCGAGATTATCCGCGGCCCTAAAGGTGAACAAGCCAAAAACGTAGTGAAACTATAAGAAGTACACCCCCAAAGGTGCACTTAAAACAAAAGCCCAATGTTTTTATCATTGGGCTTTTGTTTTTGGTAGAATACATTTTAAAATGATCGCACCTTCAGGAGAAATCCAAATCCGTGAATATCAACCTTCCGACAGGGATGCCATCCGGAAGATCGGCTATGAGACCTCTTTTCTGGAGAAGCCCGGATTATTCGTGAGGGATCAGGGGCTTGTGGCTGATCTTCTTACGTATTATGCCGACTATGAACCGGAATCGTGCTTTGTGGCTGTTGATGGGAATGATGTCATCGGGTATATCATGGGGACCAAAAATTATCCAAGGATGGAAAAAATCTTTTACTATTGGATATTCCCGTGCCTTGTCTTAAAAGCCTTTGTCAAAGGGATGTTCCTTCGACCCTCTTTTTTAGAATTCTTCTGGAATTTCCTGAAAGGATTCTTAAGGGGCGAATTCCGTACGCCGGATTACAGCCCTGAATATCCGGCCTTGCTGCATATCAATTTGGATAGAAACTTCCGGGATTCGGGGACCGGCAGCAGACTCATTCGATATTTTGAAGGGTATCTGCGGGGCTGTCACGTGAAGGGTGTTCATCTGGGAACCGTCTCCGAGCGTGCCAAGGGATTTTTCTTAAATAACTCGTATCAGATCCTCCGTCAATCCCGGCGCTCTTATCTGCGATATCGGCTGGGAGAAGATGTCAGCTTTTATATTCTAGGAAAGAAATTATAGATGATGAGAAAATCCCCCCATGCCTTAATAATCATTTTTTTCTTTTTCTGTGGTTTGGGCTATGTGGGCGGCTGCTCCCTGAGCCGGGAAAGATTGTACTTCGCGGCTCCCAACCTTCTGGCGCATACCGATCGTGCCATGAAAACGGCAGGTTTCTGGATCAGCCGACATCCCTCGCCGGACACGGTTGTGATGACCGCTGAGGAAATTCAGCGTTTCAATCTTTTCATTCAAAATGATCTTCAATTAACCCAAGATATTCCTCAGATGCCGTCCGTGTATTCCGGCGGTGCATTGAGATCTCAACTGGAAAAAACATGGGATGAGTTCTATCAAAAGGGATTTTACACCGAGGATGGAAGAAAAGCACAGCCACGGTTTTATGAAGAGATCAAGGCCAATCTGAATCTGGAGGCCATCCCTGAACAGATCCCTCTGCAGTACGGCTTTATTGTGCACTTTGCTGATCAGAAGGTCTTTCCCCTCGATCAAGGATTATACGCCAAATCCCGGGACCTCGAATTCGATGAACTGCAGAATAGCGATTTGGACGTTGGAACACCGTTATGTATTTTGCATACCAGCCGGGACGGCCGGTGGCATTGGGTGATTTCGAACATAAGCTCCGGCTGGGTCAAGGCCCAGAATGTCGCGTTGGGGAGCTTAGGCCAGATTCGAAGTTTTGTTTCTTCCCGATTTTTTGTCGTGATCATTAAATCTAAGGCCGATATCTTTTTAGACTCCCGGCTCACGCAACATTATGATTATGTGCGTATGGGGACGGGGTTTCCCCTGGCTCATAAAGTTAATCCTACGACGATTGCCATTTGGTTTCCGTGGCGCAGCCCCGAGGGAAAACTGGTGCTCAAGCAGGGTTACATGAAAGCCCAAGATGTTCATGAAGGCTATCTTCCGTACACACCGCGTCATATCTTGGAGCAGGCCTTTGAGCTCTTGAACGCGCCCTACGGCTGGGGAGGGATGCACGGCGAGCAGGATTGCTCGCGGTTTTTGCAGGAGGTTTTCGCCACGGTGGGAATCAACTTGCCCAGAAACTCGGTTGATCAGGCCAAGGTCGGAGGGCTTTGGGCCAAGTTTGAAGACGATCCCTCGCCAGAAGAAAAACTGGCCATTCTTAAGAAAGCCGTTGGCGGCACAACGCTTCTCCCTTTAAAAGGCCATATCATGCTGTATCTGGGAATGGTCGACGGCCGCCCTTACGCGATCCATGCGGTGTGGGGATACCGCGAGGCCGCAGGCCGGGAAGACCGCGTGCGGGTGATCAACCGCGTGGCGGTCACGGATCTTTCGCTGGGGGAGGGATCCCGCAAGGGGTCGCTTCTTGCGCGATTGCTGGCGGTGGTCGGGGTGTATTAGAGAAGTAAGAGGTAGAGAAGTAGAGAGGCAGAGAAGAGGCGGAGGGCATAGGGCGTATGGCTTATGGCTAAGGGCATAGGCCTAAGGGCGTAGGAGATATTTAAAGATGACGAAGGCCACAATCATTAAAATGACCTCTGTTGGTCTGCTTAAGGCGCCTTTGATTCAGCCATTCCGCACGGCCTTGGGCCAGCATGATTATTTAGAGAATGTCTTGTTCACCTTGGAATTGGGTGACGGGACAAAAGGCTTCGGCGAGGCCGCGATCGCAACACACATCACCGGTGAGACCCTTACAGAGACGATGGCGAACTTAAAGGCGATCGGGCCCTCGCTCGTGGGCAAAGATATTGCGGATTATCTGCAGATTTCCCGTGAACTCCACGAGCGAGGGCCCCGAAACAAGTCCGCCGTGGCCGCGGTAGAGATGGCGCTTTTGGATGCGCTCACGCGGCAGGCGAAAATTCCTTTGTGGAGATTTTTGGGGGATCGCCCCAGACGCTTAAAGACCGACATCACGATTGTGATTGCTGATTTAGCCGAAACCGAGGACACCATTAAAAAATTTTATCAACAGGGCTTTCGGATTTTCAAAGTGAAGATCGGCTGTGATAAGGAGCTGGACTACAAAAGAATTTTGGCGGTCCAAAAGTTGGCGCCGCGCTCGGCGATTTACCTGGATGCCAACCAAGGCTATTCGGCGGAAGAGACCTTGAGCTTTCTCAAATCCCTTTGGCGCGCGGGCGTCACGCCCGAGTTGGTAGAGCAGCCTGTTCGTAAAACGGACTGGGAGGGCCTAAAGAAGGTGACCCGTTTGGCGGGCACGGTTGTTTGTGCCGATGAGAGCGTCGGTTCCCTCGCGGATGCCCAGCGGGTCATTCGAGAGAAATCCGCCCATGCCATCAACATCAAGCTGATGAAATTTGGTTTCTGGGAAGCCCGGGAGATCGCGCTCCTGGCCCGGGCCGCGGCCTTGAAGCTCATGATCGGCGGCATGATGGAAAGCTCCCTGGCCATGACCGCGGCGGCGCACCTCGCCGCAGGGTTGGGCGGCTTTGATTACATCGATTTGGACACGCCGTTTTTTATTAAGGAAGGATGGGAGAAGAACCCGTATCTTAGTTCCTGCGGGGTGTATGATCTGAGACGGGTCAAGGCGGGCATTGGGATTGTGCCGGATGAGAAAATGACAGTTAAGATTGAATAGAGATGTGCATAAGAGAACAGGAGAGCTAAGGGCAGAGGGCTAAGAGCGTAGGGTCATATTGGGCTATGTTTAAGGTGAAGGTTAAGTAGTGAGTTAAGTTGTGGGTTGTGGGTAGTGAGTTTCTAACCCACTACCTAACCACACCACTTAACTCATTACCTAACCCTGACCTTACTAATACAAACGTCTTAATTCCTATGTCATTGCGAGCGCAGCGAAGCAATCTTTTAAAGGATTGCTTCGTCGCAAAAAGCGCTCCTCGCAATGACAAAGATATTATTGCTGTCAATTTATTTAATGCGTTTGTATTACTTAACCAACATTTACGCTCTTATGCAGAGGTCACAATGATCCAATCCCCTTTAGGAATTATTTTAATTCTTTTGACGATTGAGATTCTCGTCCTCACGATCTCCAACCAGAAGCGGTTTAAACGCTATTTCCAATTTCTGCCCGCGGTCTTCTGGATTTACTTTCTGCCCATGCTGGCCTCAACGCTGGGAATCCTCGACAGCAAATCTCCAATTTATCAGACGATATCCACGAATTTTTTGCCGGCTAGCCTGTTCTCGCTTCTGATCACTGTTGATGTCAAGGCCATCCTTCGACTGGGCCGGCTCGCCTTGCTGATGTTCTTTGCCGGAAGCCTGGGGATTGTGCTGGGGGCGCCTTTGGTTTTTTTTCTGTTTAAGAATCTTGTGGGTGCCCAGTTCTGGTCGGGATTCGGGGCCTTGTCCGCGTCTTGGACGGGCGGCAGCGCCAATATGATTGCGGTCAAGGAGGCGTTGAGTACGCCTGATCGTGTTTTTCTTCCCATGGTGGTGGTGGACACGATCGTCCCGTATCTGTGGATGGGCATGCTCGTTGCCATGGTTGGTCTTCAAACGGCGTACGATCGGTGGAATCGATCCGACCGAAGGATCCTGGAAACTTTAGGCCGGAAGATTAGGGGTGTCCAATCCCAGAAAATCGAATTTTCTTGGATAAAAACCCTTCTCATTTTAGCGATAGCAATCTTAGCGAGCTTTATTTCTCATGGAATCGCGAAGCTCCTTCCGGTCATTAAAGACGGGGTTTCGACTTATGCCTGGACCATCATCGTTGTTGCCGCGTTAGGGATTCTGTTTTCCTTCACGGCACTGCGCAAGCTCGAAGAGTCTGGTTCCAGCCAGATCGGATATTTTATTTTGTATTTTGTTTTGACCTCGATCGGCGCCAAGGCCAGCCTGACGAGTATCGGCCCCACATTGATTCTGATTCTGGCTGGATTTCTGTTGGTCTTTTTTCATATGGGAGTTCTTTTATTGGCATCCCGGTTCTTTAAGGCCCCGTTGTTTCTGGTGGCCGCCTCCAGCCAGGCCAATATCGGTGGCGTGGCCTCGGCGCCGATCGTGGCCGAGATCTATCAGCCGGGGCTGGCTTCGGTGGGATTGCTTTTGGCGATCCTGGGAAATATTGTAGGGACGTATCTGGGGATTGTGGCCGGAGGGTTGTGCCGGTGGGTTAGTCAGATATAATAAAAGGATGTTATTTTCTTAATAAATGGGTTAGGGAATGGGTAAAAAGGTTGGGTAGTGAGTTAGGTCGTGAGGGTGAGTTGTGAGTCCAGACCTACTACCTAAAACCCACTACTCAACTCACTCCTTAACCTTAACCCCACAACCGATTCTCTTTTAAAATATGCTATTGATCGACGGTTCCATTGGCGAAGGCGGGGGGCAGATTTTGAGGACGTCGCTGGGGTTGTCGCTTTTGACCGGCCGGCCGTTTCAGATGATCAATGTCCGTTCCCAGCGAAAGAAGCCGGGCCTTCTTTCCCAGCATCTGACCGCACTTCAGCTGGCGGCCCGGATTGGAGAAGCCCGGATCGAAGGGGATGATCTTGGCTCCTCCCAAATCACCTTTGCTCCCCAAACCATTCAAAGCGGCGACCACCGCCTGAATGTGGGAACCGCCGGCAGCACCACTTTGGTCTTGCAAACGGTTCTGCCAGCCTTAATGATGGCAAAGGCCCCTAGCCATCTCGTCTTGGAGGGTGGCACTCATAACCCTTTAGCACCGCCCTTTGAGTTTTTGGAGATGGCCTTCTTGCCGGTTGTGCGTCGCATGGGTTTTTCGGTGCGGATTCACATTCATCAGGCCGGATTTTATCCGACGGGCGGCGGCCGGATGGAGGTGTGGATCGATCCATCGGGAGGATTGAAACCGATCGACCTTCTGGAGAGAGGCCGGATCATCTCCCGGAAGGCGGTTGCCTTGATCTCGCGATTGGACCGGTCCATTGCCCAAAGAGAATGGACGGTGATTAAAAAAGAGCTGGGATGGCCTGAAGAGAATTTCATTGTCCGGGAGATTAAAAATTCACCCGGGGCAGGAAATGTGGTTTTGCTTATGATAGAATGCGAGAAGATTTCCGAGGTCATGGTCAGCTTTGGAAGGCGCGGCCATCCCGCAGAAAAGGTGGCTCAGGAGGCCGTGGACCAAGCCCAAGAGTACTTGAAGACCGATTGCCCCATCGGGCCTTACCTGGCGGATCAGCTCCTTTTGCCTTTTGCCTTGGTCGGTCGTGGGAGCTTTAAGACCAACCGCCTGACGGGACATGCCTTAACGAATATGGAAATCATCAGAAAATTTTTGGATGTGCGTATCCTTTGCCGGGAAACACCGGACGGCGGTTCTTTGCTCTCATTTCAAGGTGGGTAGCGGGGGAAGGTCGAATGCAAAAAGGCCAAGCGTTATTCTACTCAATTCTCTTTCATGTTTCCAAGATACTTTAAGGTGCAGGAGGCGGGCCAAAGGCTTCCCCTCTTAAGGAAGATTGTCCAAGACATCCTTAAGAAGGGGACCGCCTTAAGAACGCTGCTTCAAAACTCGAATGTCCGGGAGAAGGCGTCGGAGTGTTTGACCTTACAAGAAGAAATCGAAGCCCTCATGAAGGAATTAGAGGACTTAGGCTGCTTTTATAAGGACTGGAATTTTGAAATCGGTCTCGTAGATTTTCCGGCTTTGATTCAGGGAGAAGAGGTTTTTTTATGCTGGCGCAGCGACGAAAAAAATATCCGCTGGTATCATCCGGTCGAGGAGGGCTACGCTGGGCGAAAGTTGATTCCAGAGAATTTGCTGGAGGAGTAACCTCTGTAATAAATTCCAATACACAAATCACAAGTAAATCACAATGCCCAATGACCAAAATTCCGAAATGTATGCCTAATGATGTGGGTTTTGGATATTGTTGTTTTGGAAATTGTATATTGTTTGTGGTTTGGTATTTGTTTATTGGAAATTGAACAATAAGAAAAAATAGGAGGTGAAAAATGCAGGAGAAACAGATTGGTGTGATCAGTCATTATTTTGGGAAGGTTGGGGTGGGCATCATTGAACTCTCCGAACCCTTAAAGGTTGGAGAGACAATTCATATTAAAGGGGCCCATGATGATTTTACTCAAAAAATAGATTCTATGCAGATCGAACACGCCAATGTCAATAAAGCCAAGAAAGGCGATTCGGTTGGGATAAAGCTCAACCAGCGTGTTCATCCCAACGACAAGGTTTATCAAGTCCTGGAGGGTTAAAAAATGGCTCAGCTCGAGGCCATCCAAGGGGACATCACGAGACTCGCCGTGGATGCCATTGTCAATGCCGCCAACACGACGCTTCTGGGCGGAGGCGGGGTGGACGGGGCCATCCATCGCGCTGCCGGGCCGCAGCTCTTGGGGGAGTGCCGGATGTTGGGAGGTTGTAAAACCGGCGATGCCAAGATCACCAAAGGCTACCGGCTACCGGCCCCGTATGTGATCCACACCGTTGGCCCGGTCTGGTCGGGAGGGAAACGAAACGAGGCGGCCTTGTTGAAAAGCTGCTATGAGCGCGCCTTGACGATCGCCAACGAAAAGGGACTGAGGACGATTGCCTTTCCCTGCATCAGCACGGGGGTGTATCGTTTTCCGAAAGATCAGGCGGCTCAAATTGCGGTTTCAACGCTTCGAGAGTGCCTGAAAAAAATGCCCGCGATCGAAAAGGTTGTCTTTGTGTGTTTTGGGGACGAGGATTATGGGGTTTATCAGAGGCTGCTGGGATTAGCTTAAGGAGGGTAAAATGGGCTTGGAAAATCAAAATTTCGTTCAGCATTTGTTTTATTATTTTCCTTTTAAGCAAAGACACCTTTTCGTTAGCAACAAGTATCTTTCTTTTTTTGGCAAGCGCACTCAGTGTCATTGACCGACGGATAACAGCCTTACTCGAACTGATTGGGGAAGAGAAGATCGATCATCTTGCCCATTGAAATCCCTGTTGAGTTATGCTACAGTTCAAACGGATGGAGGTGAAAAATTATGCGCCAATTTAAAGTTGTGGTGGAAAAGCATCCAGATGGATATGTGGCTTATCCTTTAGGAGTGAAAGGAATTGTAGTGGCTGAGGGAGATAGCTATGAAGAAGTCTTGCGAGAGATTAAATCTGCCATCAGCTTTCATATTCAAACATTCGGGCAAGACGTTTTGGAGCAGGATGGGGATATTGTAGAGGCCTTTGTGGCCGAAACCAGCGTATGAACAAATTTCCTATTGATGCTCCCAAGCGTCGCGTCATCAAGGCCTTGACGCTTTTGGGTTTTCAAATGATCAAAGAAGCAGAGCATATCGGCATGATCCGCGTCAATCCAGACGGCACCAAAACACCCCTGACCATGCCCCATCACCCCCATATCAAAGCATCAACGCTACGAACCATCTGTACCCAGTCAGGAATTAAACGCGAAGAGTTTTTAAACGCTTATGAACAGACGTAGGGTAGGCCTGATTTTCACAAAAAATAGACGGCACCTAACCTCAAGCAAGTTTCGGTCGTTTTTTTACACTGAATCCCCTTATCTATGACGAGGATCGCCCTTATCCTTTCCGCAATCCTTCCTTTAGCGGGATGCATGCCAGAAAGGATCTCCACCTCTCAGGGTGTTGTCCTCAACGATGTCCACTCCCGGCTGAACCCAACAAAAGTCGATAGGCTCGTTTACCCCCGATCCACACAGGATATCGTTAGAATCATTCGCCGAGCCAAGAAAGAGAATAAAGCCATCAGCATCTCCGGGGGCCGGCACGCCATGGGAGGACAGCAGTTCGGAGAAAAGACCATTCATATCAGCATGGAGAAGATGAACGATGTCCTTTCCTTCGATCAGAAGAAAGGCATTATCCGCATCGAGGCTGGAATCACCTGGCCGCAGTTGATCCAATATCTTCATGAGGTCCAGAAAACCGATAGCGTTCCATGGGGGATCATACAAAAACAGACCGGCGCCGACCACTTAAGTCTGGGGGGTGCCCTGTCCGCCAACGCCCATGGCAAGGGCAGCCGGTTTAAGCCCATGATTCAGGATGTTGAATCTTTTACACTGGTGGATGCTGAAGGCAAAGTCCTGAAGGTGAGCCGTAACGAGAATAAGGAACTGTTTCAACTGGCCATCGGAGGATACGGGCTTTTCGGCGTGATCGCGACTGTCGACTTGCGCCTTCAACGGCGCAGTAAATTCAAAAGAATCGTAGAAGTCATTACGACCGACGAACTGCCGGCCAAAGTCCAAAAGAGGCTTGCGGAGGGGTTTTTATATGGGGACTTTCAGTATAAGACCGATGAGAAGTCGCCTGATTTTATGCGCCTGGGGGTTTTCTCAACCTATCAGCCCGTGGCCATCGAGACCCCCATCCCTGAGAAACAAAAACGCCTTACCCCACAAGATTGGAATAACCTCCTTGTCCTAGCCCATACCGATAAATCCCAGGCCTTTGAGCTTTACAGCCGGCACTACCTGACAACCGACGGCCAGATCTATTGGTCGGATGAGTTGCAAATGGGTTATTATAATCCGGATTACATAGAGTACATTCAGCAACTGCACCCCGAACATCCCCCGGGTTCTTTGATGATTACCGAGGTCTATGTCCCGCGTGCCCAAATCAATGAGTTCATCGAGAAGGTGAGAAGAGAGATCATCGCCCGGAAGGTGGATGTGATTTACGGGACCATGCGGTTGATTGAGCGCGACGACGAGAGTTTTTTGGCGTGGGCCAAAGAGGATTACGCCTGTGTCATCTTTAATCTGCAGGTGGAACATTCCACAGCGCTGATACAAAAGGCCAAAGAGGATTTTCAAAAGATCATCGATTGTGCTTTAGACTTAAACGGCTCGTTTTATCTCACCTATCACCGCTGGGCCCGCAGAGACCAGATCTTCAAGGCCTATCCGCAGTTTGTGGACTTCTTAAAACTCAAACTCCGCTACGATCCGCAAGAAAGATTTCAGAGCGAGTGGTACCGTCATTATAAGAAGATGTTTGCCAAGGAGCTTCGCGCACAAGCCCCAACACCTCCGGAGGCCCGGAAGAGCTTTGATGAAGGCCCATTCGAACAACTCAAATCTCTCCACCAGCCCAAGAAGCCATCCGGGCCCTTCGACTGGCTGAGTATGCATCCGGAAGAAGGGCAGACCTTTGAGCAATACCTCGGCCAGAATCCAACCCGGCCGGATCCGAACCATCAGACGATTTATGTTGTCCTTCTGGGGGACTTTGACCCCACGCGAAAAAAGATCATTGAACAAACCGCGGAGTTCTTGAGGATTTATTTTCAGTTGCCGGTCAAATTTGCCGATCCGATTTCGCTGTCTGTAATTCCTCCCCAAGCCCAGCGTGTCCATCCTCTGACAGGAGACCATCAGATTTTAACCACGTATGTGATTGAGAAGCTCTTGGCACCCCGGAGGCCGAAGGACGCCTTTGGCCTGATTGCCTTTACCCCTTCGGACCTGTGGCCCGGGGAGGGATGGAACTTTGTCTTTGGCCAGGCCTCTTTGGAAGACCGGGTCGGGGTCTGGTCGATTTATCGTAACGGCGATCCCACCAAGGGGCCGGAAGATTTTAAGCTCTGCCTTTTGCGCACCCTTAAAACCGGCAGCCACGAGATCGGCCATATGTTTTCGCTCGCCCATTGCATCTTCTACGAATGCAACATGAATGGCAGCAACCATCGCCGGGAATCGGATGAAAGGCCTTTATGGCTGTGTCCGGTGTGTTTAAAGAAACTCCACTGGGCCGTGGGGCTGGATATGAAAAAACGGTTTAAGGAATTGGCGGAGTTTTGCGACCGAAACGGCTTGATCCCGCAACGGGATTTCTATAAGAGGTCGCTTCAAATCATTACTTGAGTTTGGCAAATTTTTGAAAATATTGTCGTAAGAAGAAAGGCTTTCGACCGATAATACCTTCCAAAGGACGATGAGTCTAAAGGAAGGAGGCCGAAAGCCATGAAAGTTCTTTCTC
>Ga0114945_10000535_pt1 | contig 24390 bp, 24 predicted proteins | sample OV2TP3_FD_87194 | JGI IMG/M metagenome (GOLD analysis project Ga0114945, IMG submission 87194) | Hot spring microbial communities from Beatty, Nevada to study Microbial Dark Matter (Phase II) - OV2 TP3 | ecosystem: Environmental > Aquatic > Thermal springs > Hot (42-90C) | place: USA: Beatty...
CAGCGCCCCCCTGGAGACCCCCCCGACCTTTTCGTCATACTCCGGCGAACTCGCCGCCAGCGCAAACGCCAGCGCCCCCGCCCGCGTCTCGATCCCGTACCAGTGGCACCCCCCCAGAAAGTGCCCGCAGTTGGGCCGGTCCGGCCAGTCGTTGAAGTACTCCACCCCCACCGGAATCCACTTCTCCAGCACCTTCAGGTAGCGCCGGCTCAGCGCATTCTCCTTCTCCGGCAGCGCCGCCCGCCTCCGCTCCGTCACCGCGTCCAAACCCATCTAACGCCTCCCTTGAGTATTTGGATCTCCTCCCGACCCTCCGCTGTTTCGGCTCCCAGATTTTGCCGTTCCAGTGGACCTTCCCGTTCCGGTAGTAGTGCCCCTCCCCGTGCCCGTCGCTGTCCCCGTTGCCCCCGGCCACGGCCCGCCTCTCCGTCACCCCCACCAGGTCCTGTCCGATCCGGCCGTTGTCAATGTTTTTCCCATCCTGGATGCCGACCCGGGGGACCCCGTTGACGACCTCCACGTAGAAGGTGAGGTGCGTGTACGCGGGGCCGACGTGGTCCGGGTCCTCGGTGGTGACAAACAGAAACTCGTGGGGGTGCCAGTTCACGCCCGTCCACCCCCAGTTGGCGCTGTGCTTGATGTGAAAACTCAGGGTCACGCTGGTCACGGGCGGAAGCTTGACCCTGGCGCCCCTTCCCGCAGGTGTGACATCCCCCGCCTTTTGCCAGTGCCACACGCAGGCGTGCCCGCCTCCGGGGATATGCTCGGCGTCCGTGACCTCCATCCGGGGGCCGTCGTACCACCCCCGGGATTCCCAGTCCGTGTCCTCAAAAGGCTCGTGGAACAACAAGACCTCAGCCGCGTGGGCCTTCACGAGGGCCAGGGCGAGACCTGCGGCGACCGTGAGGCCGGTCAGAAGCCCGACCCATCCCGCAAGATTCTTCATGGAGTCCCTCATTTCGCTTGTAATAAAAACCCTTCAAGTATATTTTTAAAGAAACGACAACCCATTGTACAGGGGCGCGACGCAGAAGGGCTAACCACCGGGGTTCAGAAGAGGCGTTAGGCCGCAATGGAAACCTCTAAATGATCCGTCTGCTGGAGCAATGCCCTTGCGTCGCGCCAAGCCCCTCCGGCGCTTGAGGAGCGTCCTTCTTTTGTGCCACTTTTCTTGGACGAGCAAGAAAAGTGGCAATCCGGAAGGAGGTCTCTGAGGCGCCGGTGGTAGGGTAGGCCATGATTGATGTTTCCGACCGCATCTTCGTCGTCCACTACCACGAGATCGGCCTCAAGGGGCGCAACCGCGACCGGTTCGAGGAGCAGCTCTGCGCCAACATCCGCAAAGCCCTCTCCGGCCTGCCGTTCAAGGCCGCGCGCCGCATCTCCGGCCGCCTCCTCGTCGCCCTTCAGACCGACTCCCCGGCGGACGCCGTCGCCCGCCGGCTCCAGACCGTCTTCGGCGTCGCCTACGCCGCCCCGGCGGTGGTCTGCGGCCAGGACATCGAGACCGTCCGGGAGACCGCCTGGTCCCTGGTCAGAGACCTCAAATTCGCGACCTTCAAGATCGACGCCAAGCGGTCCGAGAAGGGCTACCCCCTCACCTCCGTGCAGATCAACGCCGACGTGGGAGAGGCCGTCCGCCTCCGCTCCGGGGCCAGAGTGCAGCTCAAGAACCCCGACCTGACCTGCTACGTCGAGATCGTCGAGAAGATCGCCCTCCTGTTCACCGAACGGCTGCGCGGCCGCGGGGGCCTCCCCCTGGGCGTCAGCGGTCGGGCCGTGAGCCTGCTCTCCTCCGGCATCGACTCCCCCGTGGCCTCCTACAAGATCATGAAACGGGGCGTGGAGATCGTCTTCGTCCACTTCCACAGCCAGCCCTACACGGACCGGAACTCCCAGCGCAACGTCGAGGAGATCGTCTCCGTCCTCACCCGCCACCAGTACCGCTCCACCCTCTACCTGGTCCCCTTCATCGCCGTCCAGGAGAAGATCATGTCGGGCGCCCCCGCCTCCCACCGCGTCATCCTCTACCGCCGGGCCATGCTCCGGATCGCGGAGCGCATCGCCCTCCGGGAGGGGGCCAAGGCCCTCGTCACCGGCGAGAACATCGGCCAGGTGGCCTCCCAGACCCTGAGCAACATCCTGGCCATCAACGAGGTCGCCACCCTCCCGGTCCTCCGCCCCCTGTCCGGCGAGGACAAAGAAGAGATCATCGCCGCCGCCCAGCGCATCGGGACCTACGACATCTCCATCGAGCCTTACGAGGACTGCTGCTCCCTCTTCGTCCCCCGCCACCCGGAGACCCACGCCAACGCCCAGACCGTGCGAAACATGGAGGCCGGCCTGGACCTCGACCCCGCCATCGAACAGGTCCTCGCCGCCTCCGAAATCAAGACCTTCGAGGCCGACTTCAGCAGGGTGTGAGCGGAAGGTATAATAATCCCATCCCCGTGTCAAGCGCCCTCTGTCCGCTCTCGAAAATCCCCTTGACTCCGCCGCCGGATGACCCCATTTTATTGTTTGTACACAATCACTTCCAAACCTTTGCCAATCGCCGCTGAATGCTCTCATGAAATTCGACATGAAGAAGGTTAAGTCAGAACTGAACGACTGGCTGAGACCGGAATATAAACGGTCTGATTTCGGGACGCTGGCGCGTGGCAAGTACGCGCGCCGTGTTCGCGCCTCGACGAACGTCGGTAAGAAAGGGACTCATGGCAAAAATTGAGGATTTGATCAGCGAGATTGCGGACGCGCGCCTGCGGGAGGAGATCGCGCGTGAAGTGGCGGCGCATCTGGAGGCGCTGTTTGAAGGACAGGCGTGAGTATGACCGACACCGAACTCCTGGCCCTGCTCGATGAGATTCGCAGGTTGCCGCACGAGACCGAATGGGTCGAGTTCAAGGAAGCCAGGCAAAACTATGACTTCCATAAGCTCGGTTGGTATGTCTCGGCTCTGGCCAACGAGGCGAACCTGAAGGGGCAGCCTTGCGGCTGGCTGGTGTTCGGCGTACGAAATGGCGACCGCGCTATTGTCGGCAGCCGTTATCGCGAAAATCCGGCGGACCTGAATCATCTCAAGCAGGAAGTCGCCGCCCAGATGACCGGCGGATTTACGTTTCTCGACATCCACGCCGTACCGCATCCGGAAGGCCGGGTGGTGCTGTTCCAGATTCCGCCCGCACCGCCCGGCATGCCGATTGCGTGGCAAGGCCACTGGTACGGCCGCGATGGAGAATCGGTCGGACCATTGGCGCTGCACGAACTCGAAGCGATTCGAGCGCAGAACCAGACGGAAGATTGGTCGGCGGCCATCTGTCCGGAAGCTTTACTGAACGAACTCGACCCGGATGCAGTCGCTGCCGCTCGTGTCAATTTCCGAGCAAAGAACCAGGCCAAACCCTTTGCACGGGACATCGACTCCTGGTCGACGGAAACCTTTCTCGACCGCGCCAGGCTGACGAGCGCCGGGCGTGTGACCCGAACCTCACTGTTGTTGCTGGGTCGCACACAGGCCACGCACCACCTGCAACCGGCGGTCGCGCAGATTACCTGGCGGCTGGAAGGTGAGGAGCGAACTTACGAACATTTCAGTTGCCGGACTTCGACCTGAACCAATCGGACAAAGTCGTGGTAACGATCCACGGAAAAGTGATCGACCCCAACTACACCTCCTTGCTCATGGATCACCAAGACCTGCCTTTACAGACAGTGATCTTGCTCGACCGCATTCAGAAACGACAGCCCATCGAAAAGGAGGATGTTGTTGATCTGCGCAAGCGCCACCTTATCGAGGGACGTTATCCAAATTTGTTCGTCGCTGCTCACATTGCCTCATCCACCGGCGATAAAATCCAGTACATCAGAAATCGGGCATTCGACGACAAGCACTACAAACAACTGATTATCGGATACTTGAAGCAGTATCGCAAGGCCAGCCGGGAAGACATCGACGGGTTGCTTCTGGACAAACTGTCGGACATACTTGATGACGCACAGAAGCGGAATAAAGTGCGAAACCTGCTCCAGACGATGGCCAGAGCCAGTATCGTTCGCAATGCTGGCTCCAGGCGGTATCCTCAGTGGGTGCTCGTTTTAGAAAAGAAAAACGGAAATTAGCTAATGGCGAAGTCGATATAATTGAGCAAAAAATTAAAAATCAAATGGTTAAAGAAAGCGATCTTTAGCAATAGAAGTAATGAAGATTGAGGCTGGTTAGTGAGACGCACCCCATGTCCCAGCGAGTCAACTACGACGCCATCGCCGACGCCTACGACGCGCACCCCTTCCGAAAGAAAGAGGTCGATCCTGACCTCCTCGCTTTCCTGAAGGAGCGTCCCGGAACAGGGCCGCTGTCCATCCTCGACATCGGCTGCGGAACGGGGAATCAGCTCGTCGCGGATCGCGCCCACACGCCCTCTGCCCGGCTGATCGGCCTGGACCGCTTCAGAGGCATGCTGCGCCAGGCTCAAAAGAAGTCTCGCGACATCCGCTGGATACAGGGGGACGGCGCAAGCCTGCCCTTCAAAGACGAATCGTTCGACTTCGCCACCAGCCAATACTCCTTCCACCACGTGCAGGACAGACGCTCCCTGATCTCCGAGGTCTTCCGCGCCCTCCGGCCCGGAGGCCGGTTCGTCCTGCTCAACATCAGCCCGCGCGACATGCCCGGCTGGCTCATCTACCGCTTCTTCCCGGCGGCCTGGGAGAAGGACCTCCAGGACTTCCTCCCCAAAGAGGAACTCCAGAGCCTCCTCCAGAAGACAGGATTTGCAAACGTCCGGATGGAGCTGCTGCCCCGCGCCTCGGAGAGACCCCTTCAGGCCTTCGCCGAAAATGCGCGCCAGCGCGTCCACACCTCTCAACTGGTCACCATTTCAGATGAGGACTACCACGCCGGCCTTGCGCAGATCGAGAGGGTTTTAAAGGAGAATGCGGCTGCCGTCCTCCCGGACGAGGCCTGCGTGATCAAAATCAGCGGAGACAGGCCGGCTTGAATCCCCATCAGAGCCATAAAAAAGCCGATAGCGAACCGCTATCGGCTCTGATTTTCAAAATGACCTTCGCGATTGTCTTCAGCCTATCTCCACCGCGTACACCTGCGGCTCCCCACTCACATCCGACGTGTAGGCCACCCACCCCTCGTCCGGGCTGAACGAGGGGTGCGGGTGCGTCCACTGCGGCCCGTAGACCGTGTCCACCTTCATCTCCATCCACGACAGACTCCGCTCCCGGTCCTGCCGCGACGCGGCCTCCCAGTCCTCCTTCAGCGCGTACCGGCTCTTCCTCCACTGGCTCCCCCCGTTGGAGCTCCCCGGACGGCACAGAGTCCGCCTCTGCCCCGTGGCCACGTCCACTAACTGCAGCCCGATGTCCGGGTGGTTCGTGTCGCACAGCACGCGCCCCCCCCGCCGGTCCGACGCGATGTGCCAGGCGTTGAACGCCGCGATCGTCGCCACCTCCCGCGTCCGGAGATTCATCCGCTTGAGGGCATAGGGCCAGACCGTGAAGATCAGCTCCTCCCCCGGCCCCAGAAAGGTCTCGTGGACCACGAACTCGTCGTTCCCGTGTTCATAGAGGCGCGTGTTCCCGCTCCCGTCCCGGCGGATGAGCCACATGCGGGGGGCCGGGTCCTGGGCGTACTCGATCACATCCGGGTCCGTCGGATGGAACTGCGGATGGATGATCGTGCGCGGGCACTCAAAGATGACCTCCCCTCCGGACCCATCCGTTTCCGTAACGGTGAGATACGACACCCCCTTTCTCTTCATTGCCGTGACAATCCGTTGCCCGTCCGCGCTCAGGCTGCACTCGCCCAGTTGCCCCCCCTCCCACGAGGCCAGGACCCGGTCCTCCAGCGTCCTCAGGTCCACCGCCCGCACCGCCCCGGCAGCCGTGTAATACAGCGTCCCCCCGTCCTCCGACAGGATGCCCGAATACCCGCCGATCCCCGCCGTGTCCGTGACCTGGACGATCTCCCCCTCCGGGAACCCGGCCCGGTAGTACTGCGCCTCCCCCGAACGATAGGAGGCAAAGACCACCCCCTTCTGGTCGGGGGTGAAAGAGGAGGTCAGAAAGTACAGATGATGATTGATCGAAGGGTGGTCCGTGACCTGGACGATGCGCCCCCCCGTCGCCTCGTCCCGCAGTTCGCGCGCCTCCGACGGATGCACGGAGCCTTTGCCATAGCGAACAGACATAGGAAACCTCGATGTAGGGGCGACGCAGGGGCGATTCACAGAGTCGCCCCTACTGAAATAATACGCGCACAACCTCCCTCGCCTCCGGCGTGTCCGTGGACGAGACGCGCCCGTAAGGGTGATGTGCGGCGTCGTCGATGATGACCTTGAAGGCCTGGATGTAGAGGTCGGTCATGCGCCCGATGTGCTCCGTCACCGGGGCGGAGAGACTCCTCAGGATCGGACGGGTCACCGCGCTCTCGGCCTGGAGGTAAAGGGCCACCGTGCCCGACGTGCCCCCGGCGCTGTGCTGCGCGTGGATGACCAGGGCCATCCGGGCCAGGGGGAGCTGAGGGACCCTGGGGTGATGGAGGGCGCCGCGCCCCAGGTAGACCCGCCGACCGCCCGACTTCGACAGGAGCGTCAGATCGCCGACCGCCCCCCTGGGGGCGGTGATGTGCGCCGACGCGCCCGACGCGGTCACCGTGTAATGGGGCTTGAAGTGATAAATGCGCCAGAGCTTGTCCCACACCTGAGGATTGTCCAGAATGCGGTTCCACAGCCGTTCGTCGCACGCCACCCGGAACGAGGTGTGATAGGTGACATCCGGGTCGTCCACGATACCCTGGACGCTCGCCGGATAGGACTCTGCCCCGCCCTGTCCCGTACAGAGTGTCAGAAGAAGTGCTACAGCAGCAAATAGCCGTACGGTCATAATCGTCTCTACCCTTCCCTCTCCCCGCTAAACGTATTGCATCTCCACGTACCTCCCCCGGAACCGGTTCACCTCCGCCTTCACGTCCTTCCCCTTGATCGCCGCGGCCGTGAACTCCGCGACCTGCCCCATCTCCGCCTCCCCCATCCCGAACCGCGTCATCTCCTGCGCCCCGACGCGCAGGCCGGACGGGTTGCGGGGGTCCCGGTCCCCCGGCAGCATGTTGTAGTTGACGATGATGTCGCTCTGCTCCAGCCGGCGCGCCACCTCCACCCCGCCCCCGAAGGCCGACACATCCACCGCGATCTGGTGGCTCTTCGTGTACCCGAACGCCCTCGCCTGCGCCGGGATGCCCTGCTCGTCCAGGGCGCGGCCCAGGGCCTGCGCGTTGGCCACCGTCTGCGCGGCGTAGGCCCGGCCGTGCGCCTGCATCTCCCGCGCCGCCACGACCAGGGCCGGGAGGGTGTGGAGGTGGTGATTGCTGGAGGAGCCGGGGAACACCCCCCGGTCCACCGGAGGCCAGTAGGTCTGCTCCTCCTCCCCCTCCAGATCAGCTAAGATCACCCCCCGCTGCGGCCCCGGAAACGTCTTGTGCGTGCTCGCCGTCAGATACGTCGCCCCCTCGCGCAGCGGGTCCTGGAACTGCCCCCCCGCGATCAGCCCCAGGACGTGCGCCCCGTCGTAGAGGATCGGGATGCCCTTGGCCCGGCACACCCCGGACAGCTCCCGGACCGGCTCCGGGAACAGGAACAGGCTCCGGCCCAGGATGACCATCCGGGGCGAGACCTGCTCGATCAGGTCGATGCTCCTCTGCACGTCCGTGTGGTAGCGGTCCTCCGTCAGCGGGAAGAAGTGGAGCGGGATGAAGTTCGACCTCCCCGGCGTCAGCGTCTTGCCCCGGGTCTGAATGCGCCGGCCAAACGTCCCGATGGTGTTGTGGCTGATGTGCCCCCCGGCGTCCGTGGAGTTGACGATGATCGGGTCCCCGCCCCGCAGGTAGCCCAGGGCGATGGCCGTGTTGGCCGCGTTGCCGCTGATCGGGCGGACATCCGCCTGCCGGCACCGAAACAGACGCCTCATCTCCTCGCGGGCCATCCGCTCGACCTCGTCGATCCTGGCCGTGCCCTGGTAATACCGGTTGATCTGGTCCCCCTCGTTGGGGTGCCCCTCGGCGTAACGCCCCATGAAGTCCGAATTCTGCACGTCGCGCACGGCCCGGCTCACGGCGTTCTCGCTGGCGATCAGATTGATCGTCTGCGTCCGCCGCCAGGCCTCCTGCGCCTCGATCAGCCTCACAACATCGGATATATCGACGGGCATAGTATCTCCTGAAAGGGAGATGTAGGGGCGACCCCAGCCGCCAAACGCTCCCATAAGGTCGCGTTCCACCACCCTGGGTCGCCCCTACTCATGGGTCGTTGTTGTGTCTCTCACCGCCGTCGTGTCCACCGCCGTGGTGTCCGCCGCCTGCGGCGGAGCCGGGTATGTCTCCGGACGGTGAGCCTCGCAGAAGGCCCGAAGGCCCTGGAGGGCCCGCTGCGCAGCCCGCTGCGCCTCCGCCCGGAGCCGGTCCCGGAACAGATGGGCGAGGGGACCTGCCATCCGCTCGCGACTGACCACCTCCGTCTGCCCATCTTCCGTGCGCTGAAAGGTGGTCGCGTGGAGGATGTGAAGGCCGACCACAGCCCCTTTCCAGACCACCTCCCGGCCCGGAACGAGACGGACGACCACGTTTCGGGCCGTCACCTCCACCGGCCTGGTCGCATACGTCTGCGTGAAATGGAGCCCCCATTCGAGGGCATCCCCCTCGGTCGTCTGCACCCGCAAAACGCTCGGGTCCCACGCCCGCCAGCGGTTGAAATCGCTGAAGACCGTCCAGACCGACTCCGGAGGCGCCTGAATGGTCGTCCGCGCCTCCACGTAGACCCCCGTGGGGAGGGCCATCAGAGAGTCCAGCCGGGCCGCGGTCAGGCTCCCGTCCGCCGCCAGCCCGGCGATGTCCCCCCCGCACCCCTCCGCGAGGGCCAGGCAGAGCGCCGCCGCTACCATCTGACGTGTTCTGGCCATAAGTAGGTGAAATATAGAGATTCCCCCCGCCCTGCTCAAAGGACTTTTTTATGGCCGACGACCTCTCGCTTTGGAACTTGCTTTTTTGAGCCTGGACATGTATCTTGTCCCTGTCCTGTTGCGTTTTTCGTTCATCGTTCATCATTCATCGTTCATCGCTGACTATGATCCCCCTCAAAGACGACAACCCCACGCGCTCCTTTCCCCTGGTGACGATCCTGCTCATCCTGACCAACGTCTCGGTGTCCCTCTATCAGTTCTCGCTGGGGGACATGGGCAATGCGGTCTTCACGATGAAAATGGGAACGATCCCCTTTGAGATCACCCACCTGGCCGATTCGGTCTCCCCCACGCCGATCCCCCTCTACCTCACCCTGATCACGGCCATGTTCCTGCACGGGGGACTGCTGCACCTGGGCGGCAACATGCTCTACCTCTGGATCTTCGGGAACAACGTCGAGGACCTGCTCGGTCACACCCGCTTCTTCCTCTTTTACCTCTTCTGCGGGGTGATCGCCACCCTGGCCCACATCGCCTCCGCCCCCGACTCCCGCATCCCCCTCGTCGGCGCCAGCGGGGCCATCGCGGGGGTGCTCGGCGCCTACGCCGTCTGCTTCCCCGGCGCGCGCGTGCTCGTCCTGTTCTGGTTCCTGATCTTCATCCGGGTCATCCGGGTCCCGGCCCTGATCGTGCTCGGATTCTGGTTCCTCATCCAGCTCATGAACGCCTCGGCGGACGCCGGCGCTCAGGGCGGCGTGGCCTGGTTCGCCCACATCGGCGGCTTTATCGCGGGGGCCCTGCTCATCCGGCGTCGGCGGCGAAGAAGAGACACCATGACGGTCTACAGAATAGAGTAGAGCCATGATCACCCGTTACCTTTTCTTGTTGCTCCTGTGCATCCCTTGTGCCGTCCACGCCGCAGACCGCCGGGACTGGACGACCTACACGAACATGAACTACGTGACCTCCTTCGCCGAGGGGGACCGGGAGGTCTACGCCGGGACGACCGGCGGCGTCCGGCGCTTCAACCTGTTCACCGGAAAAGAGGAGAAACCCCTCACGACCGCCGAGGGCCTTCGCGACAACCGGGTGCGCCGCATCGCCTACGACCACCGGATGGGGGAACTCTACATCGACACCCCGGGGGGCGTGGACCGGTGGGGACCCGCCAGCGAGATGTTCTTCCCGTCGGCCCGGTTCCCGGAGGAGACCCCCGCGGATGCGTTCAAGGACACCTTCAACCTGAGCACCCTCTTCCTGAAGCCGGGCCTCTTCCTGCAGGAGGATGAGATCCGGGACCGCCTCTTCCGGACCTACCGGGTCACCGGCCGCCTCGTGGACCGGTGGAACCACATCTGGGTCGGGACCTGGGGCCTCGGCGTGGGCGTGGCGGACGTCCGGGACAGGATGCTCGACCTGATGCCCCGCGGCCCGGCGGAGAACAACGTCACCGCCTTCGGGACGGACGGGGACGACCTCTGGGTCGGCGGCCTGAAAGGGGAGACCTCCGCCTTCGAGGCCCGGAGCCGCGGGCTGTTCAACGCCGGGGGCGCCATCACCCGCTACAACCGCCGGGAGGGGACCTGGACCACCTACGAGGCAGGCGCGGTGTTCGGCCTGGACGGGGCCGACGTCCTCTCCATCCTCCCCGACGACGCGAACGTCTGGTTCACGTCGTTCAGCGGGCTGATCCGCTACGAGAAGGAGAGCGGCGTCTGGCGCACCTACCGGAGCTTCCGGGGCGTCCCCGGGACGCAGGTGACCGATGCCCTGCGGGACGGCGGATGGCTCTGGGTCGGCACCCCCACCGGCCTGACCCTCCTGAGCGTCCCGGGGGACTCCACCCTCTCCATCGCCGGCGGCAAGAACACCTACATCTACGACCTGGAGAAGGGGGCGGGCTTCCTCTGGGCCGGGACCAGCCGGGGGGTCTTCCGGTGCCCGGTCGGGTCAGCGGCCTGGAAGCGGTTTCAGGACCCCAGGGGCGACCTGTCGGGCGAAATCACGTCCGTGGCCGCAGGCCCGGAGGACGAGGTCTGGTTCGGCGTCCTCTCCCCGCCCGGCCTCGTCCGCCTGAGCGTCCGGAGCGACAGCGCGACCCGCTACCCCCTCCCGGAGCTGGCCGGCCGGCCCATTGCCGGCGTCGCGGTCGACCCCGGACACGTCTGGGTGGCCACGGAGATCGGGGCGATGCGCCTCGACCGGAAGACCGGGGCGTGGCGGCGCTTCACCCGCGCCGACGGCCTCGTGAACGACCGGGTGCAGGCCGTCCTGCGCGAGAAGGACGGGGTCTGGTTCGGCACGGCGGAGGGGATCAGCCACCTGAGGGGAGATGGGGATTAGGCCCGCGCCCTCCTGCGCGTCCCGGCACGAAAACATTGACAAAAGGCGCGCAGCGCGCTATTTTTTGCGCCTGAAATACGTCGGCGTAAGATGAGGTCTTCATGATTCCACTCTTCAAACCGTCCCTGGGAGAGGAAGAACTGGACCTCCTGCGGGAGGTGTTCCAGTCGGGATGGCTGGGCCTCGGCCCCAGGACGGCGGAGTTTGAAAGACAGTTCGCGGACTTTGTGGGGGCCAGACACGCCGTCGGCCTCAGCTCCTGCACCGCGGCGCTCCACCTGAGCCTCGGCCTGCTCGACCTGAAGCCGGGCGACGAGGTCATCGTCCCGGCCATCACCTTCATCTCCACCGCCCACGCCGCCGTCTACTGGGGGGCCAGGCCCGTGTTCGCGGACGTGCAGCCCGACACCCTCTGCATCGACGTCAAGGACGCCCAGAGGAAGATCACCGGCCGGACGCGGGCCATCCTCCCCGTCCACTACGGCGGCCACCCCTGCGACATGGACGAGATCCACCCCATCGCCGCCGCGCGGGGCATCGCCGTGATCGAGGACGCCGCGCACGCCTGCGGGGCCAGCTACAAAGGCCAGCGGGTCGGGACCCTCTCCCCCCTCACCTGCTTCAGCTTCCACGCCATCAAAAACCTGAGCTGCGGCGACGGCGGCATGGTGACGACGAACGACGAGGCCTACGCCAGGCGACTCAGGGAATGGCGGTGGATGGGCATCTCCAGGGACACCTGGTCCCGCACGGAGCAGGGGACCACCTACAACTGGGACTACGCCGTGCACGAACTCGGCTTCAAGGCCCATCTCAACGACATCGCCGCGGCCATCGGCCTGGTGCAGCTCCGGAAGCTGAGCGCGGCCAACCGGCGGCGGAGGGAGATCGCGGCCCGTTACAACGAAGGCCTCCGGGACGCGGACTGGATCGAATGCCCCCCGGAGCGGGACGGCGCGCAGAGCGCGTGGCACATCTACCACATCAAGGTGGACGACCGGGACGGGCTGCACGACTACCTCATGGATCGCGGCGTCACCACCGGCGTCCACTACCGCCCGGTCCACCTGCACCCCTACTACCAGGGGAGCGGCGCATCCTGCCCCGTGACGGAGCGGGTCTGGGAGCGCATCCTCTCCCTCCCCATGTTCCCGGACATGACCGACGCGCAGGTGGATCAGGTCATCGAAGCGGTGCTCTCCTTCAAGCGGTGAAAGAGGTCATTATGTGTGGAATCATCGGCTATCTAAACAAAACCGGCTCATTTGACCGCCCTCTCGGCAGCGTCCTGCTCTCCATGCTCCAGGCCCTCGGCGCCCGCGGCCCCGACTCGTCGGGCGTGGCCCTCTACGGCCACGCCGGAGAGGGCGCCCTCACCCTGCGGGTCAAGCTCGGAGAGGGCGGAGACCTCAAGGACCGGGCCGACCGGATCAGGTCCCGCGTCGAGCGGATGGGGAAGGTGCGCGGCGCCTCCGTCCTCTCGGCCTACCTCCGCCTGATCGTCGACGGCGTCAGCGACCTGAACGCCCTCCAGCGCGAGGTCGAATCCTCAGCCCCCGATGTGGAGGTCATCAGCGCCGGCCGCCGGCTCGAAATCGCCAAACAGGTCGGCTCCCCGGACGACCTGGACCGGGCCTACGGCATCGCCTCGTTCCGGGGCACGCACGGCATCGGCCACACCCGCCTCTCCACCGAGAGCCGGGTGGACCTGAGCCACTCGCAGCCCTTCTGGGCGCACGGCGTCCCGGACCTGGCCACGGTCCACAACGGCCACATCACCAACTACCACAAGCTGCGCCGTCAGTACGAGATGAGAGGGCATCGGTTCTACACCGAGAACGACTCCGAGATCATCGGCATGTACCTGGCCGAGCGGATGCGGAAGGGGGACGACCTGGAGGAGGCCCTCCGCGCCTCCATCCGGGACCTCGACGGCTCCTTCAGCTACCTGACGGCCACCGCAGACGCCGTCGGCTTCGCCAAGGACCCCTTCGGCCTGAAGCCCCTGATCGTGGCCGAGACCGACGCCTTCGTCGCCGTCGCCACGGAAGAGGTCGCCCTGCGGCGGGCCTTCGGCACGGCCTTCGAGACCCTTGAGCCGCAGCCTAAGACCGTGCGGGTCTGGAAGCTCCCGTCCAGGGCGGCCAGAGCCGCATAAAAACAGGCGCGAACACCTGGTAGGGGCGACCCGGTGGGTCGCCCCTACTCAAGCTTCAACCTGTAACCAGAGGTCATCTTGAACGCCATCGACTGCGAGGGCAGGACCCCCCGCGAGATCAACCAGGAGATCAAACGCCGGATCGAGGCCGGGGCCCCGGAGGTCCTCGTCCGCAACCCGGCGGCGCGGCACAACCTCGCCGTGGCCCTCCTGAACCCCGCGAAGATCGTGTTCGACGGGAGCGTCGGCTACTATTGCGGAGGCATGGGAGACGGCCCCCGCATCGAGGTCCGGGGGAGCGCCGGCTGGGGCCTGGCCGAGTGCATGATGTCCGGTACCGTCCTCGTCGAAAAGAACGCCGGGAACAGCGCGGCCGCCTCCATCCGGGGCGGCGCCGTGGTCATCCGGGGAGACGCCGCCGCGCGCGCGGGCATCGCCATGAAGGGCGGCACGCTCATCATCGGCGGGAGCTGCGGCTACATGACCGGCTTTATGATGCAGAAGGGGACCATCATCCTCTGCGGCGACGCGGGCGAGGCCCTGGGCGACTCGATGTACGAAGGCCGCATCTTCGTCGGTGGGAGAGCGGACGACCTCGGCAACGACGCCGTGATCCAGGAGCCGACCCCGGAGGACCTGACGGAGGTGGCCGCAGCCCTCCAACCGTTCGACATCCCGATGCCGCCCCGCCTGAAAAAGGTCGTGGCCGGCCGACGGCTCTGGAGCTTTGACAAGAAGGAGTGGGACGTATGGAAGACGGCGCTCTGACCGGCCACGAGGTGAAACGCCAGGGCTCGCACTGGACCCCGGAGGCCATCGAGGACATCCACGTCAAGGCCGAACTCGGCCGCTACCGCATCCGGGGCTTCGGAACCCTGCGCAGGCGCCCCGTCCCCTCGGTGGACGACCTGACCTTCCTCCCCTGCACCCTCACCCGCATCCCCCTGGAGGGCTACCGGGAGAAGTGCAACACGGCCACGGTCCTCGGCACGCGCCATGCCCGGCGCCCGATCCATCTGGACATCCCGGTCATGATCACCGGCATGAGCTACGGGGCCCTCTCCTACAACGCCAAGGTGGCCCTCGCGCGGGGGGCCACGAAGGCCGGCACCTCCACCACCACCGGCGACGGCGGCATGCTCCCGGCGGAGCGGGAGAACTCTAAGACCCTCATCTACGAGGTCCTCCCCTCCCGCTACGGCATCGACGTCCACCACCTGAAGGTCGCCGACGCCATCGAGCTGACCATCGGCCAGGGCGCCAAGCCCGGCACGGGCGGCCTGCTCCTCGGCTCCAAGGTCTCCGAGGAGATCGCCCGCACCCGCGACCTCCCGCCCGGCGTGGATCAGCGCAGCCCCTGCCGGCACCCCGACTTCCTCGGCCCGGACGACATGATCCTCAAGATCGAGGAGCTCCGGGAGGCCACCGACTGGCAGGTCCCCATCTTCGTCAAGATCGGCGCCTCGCGCGTGTTCGACGACGTCAAGCTCGCGGCCAAGGCCGGGGCCGACGTCGTCGTCATCGACGGCATGGAGGGGGGGACCGGCGCCTCCCCCGAGCTGCTGATGGACCACACCGGCATCCCGACCCTCGCCGCCGTCTGCGAGGCCCGCGCCGCCCTCGAGGACCTCGGCCTCTACGGCCAGGTCCACCTCATCATGGCCGGCGGCATCCGGAGCGGCACCGACGCGGCCAAGGTCATGGCCCTCGGCGCGGACGCGATCTACGTCGGCACCGCCGCCCTCATGGCCCTCAACTGCAACAGGCCCCTCTACGTGGAGGACTACCGCAAGATCGGCGCCGAGCCCCACGCCTGCCACCACTGCCACACGGGCCTGTGCCCGGTCGGCATCACCACGCAGGACCCCGAACTCATGAAGCGCCTCCCCATCGACGAGGCCGCCGACCGCGTGGCCAACTTCCTCCACGCAACGACGCTCGAAATCCAGATGATCGCCCGCGCCTGCGGCAAGTCCGACGTCCACGACCTGGAGCCGGAGGACATGCGCGCCCTCACCCTCGAATCCTCCATGATCACCGGCCTCCCCCTCGTCGGCACGACCAGGCCGTTCGGAGGCGGCCCCGGCTGGAAGAAGACGCACACGGAATAGGGGCAGGGCTTGCCCCTGCCCTTTGTGAACGGAGTACCCTGTGGGATCCATCGTCTGCAAATTCGGCGGCACGTCCGTCGCCGACGCGGGCCAGGTCCGCAAGATCGAGTCCATCCTCCGCGCCGACGCCCGCCGGCGCCACGTCGTCGTCTCCGCCCTGGGCAAGCGCAAAAAGGACGACCAGAAGGTCACCGACCTGCTCTACCTCTGCCACGAACTCGCCCACGCCGGCCTGGATATATCCGAGCCATTCCACATCGTCCGGGACCGGCACCTCGAACTCGCCAGGGACCTCGGCGTCAACCTGGACGTCGCCGGCCTCCTGGAGGAGGTCCGCCAGCAGACCCAGGGCGGGGCCGCGCGAGACTTCGTGGCCTCGCGCGGCGAGTACCTCAGCGCCCGTATCCTGGCCGCCTACCTCCGCGCCCGCTTCATAGACCCGGCAGAAGGCATCCTCTTCGCGCCGGACGGCCGGCTCGACGACCGGACCTACGACCGCCTCGCCGGTCTGCTCCAGGGCGACGGCCTCTTCATCATCCCCGGTTTCTACGGGGCCAACCCCGACGGCGCCATCCGCACCTTTCCGAGGGGCGGGTCCGACATCTCCGGGGCCGTCGTCGCCCGCGCCGTGCGCGCCGAGGCCTACGAGAACTGGACCGACGTGTCCGGCTTCCTGATGACCGACCCGCGCATCGTGCCCGAGGCCAGGCCCATCCGCGAGGTGACCTACCGCGAGCTGCGGGAACTCGCCTACATGGGCGCCACGGTCCTCCAGGACGAGGCCATCTTCCCCGTCCGGCAGCTCCGCATCCCCATCCACATCCGGAACACCAACGCCCCGGACGACCCCGGCACCCTCGTCCTCCCCTCCCGGGACGCCTCCGGCACGGGCGTCATCGGCATCGCGGGCAAGCGGGGGTTCAGCATGGTCTACATCGAGAAGGCCCTGATGAACAAGGAGCACGGCTTCGGCCGGAAGGTCCTGGAGATCGTCGAATCCCACGGCATGAGCTACGAGCACTCCCCCACCGGCATCGACTCCATGTCCGTCATCGTTGAGGACGAGGAGATCGCCGGGAAGGAGGAGGCCATCCGGCAGGACATCCAGCGCATCCTGGAGCCCGACCGCGTGGACATCACCCCCGGCCTGGCCCTCATCGCCACGGTCGGGGAGGGGATGGCCTACCGCGTGGGCGTGGCCGCGCGCGTGTTCACGGCCCTGGCGAACGCGGGCGTCAACGTCCGCATCATCGACCAGGGCTCGTCCGAGATCAACATCATCGTGGGCGTGGACCAAAAAGATTACGAGACCGCAGTGAAGGCCCTCTATAAAGCCTTTGCGTAGTTTTGTACGAAAGGACCTCCATGGCCTCGCACGACAGCAACCGCCTCCCCCCTCACCCGACCCACCAGTTCGACGCCCACCAGACCGTCACCCTCCACTTCGAGGGCCGCGACATCCCGGCGCACCCGGGCGAGACCGTCGGCTCCGCCCTCTTTGCGGCGGGCGTCCGGGCATTCAGCCGGAGCTTCAAATACCACCGCCCGCGCGGCCTCTTCTGCGTGTCAGGCCAGTGCCCCAACTGCCTGATGAACGTGAACGGGACGCCCAACGTGCGCGTCTGCGCGGAGCCGGTGCGGGACAGGATGTGGATCAAACCCCAGAACGCCTGGCCCTCCCTCGACTTCGACCTCCTCTCCGTCAACGACCGCCTCAGCTTCCTCCTGCCCGTCGGGTTCTACTACAAGCGGTTCATCCGGCCCCGCTCCATGTGGCCCCTCTACGAGGGCATCCTCCGCCACGCCGCCGGACTCGGCCAGATCGACCGCACCCGGCACGACGCCCACGAGATGCGCTATGAGCACACCCACCGGCACACCGACGTCGCCGTGGTCGGCGGAGGCCCGGCGGGCATGGCTGCGGCCATCGAGGCGGCTAAGGCCGGGGCGCGGGTGGTCCTGATCGACGACCAGCCGGCCCTGGGCGGCCACCTCCGCTTCCAGACAACCCCCCTCAACGGAGAGCCCGGCTTCGAGGTCGGTCGCCGCCTAACCGCCGAAGTCTCTCAGGCCGAAAACATCGAGGCGCTCAGCAACGCCACGGCCTTCGGCCTCTACGAGGGCCATCTCCTCGGCGTCAGCCAGGGCCGCCGCGTCATCCACGTCCGGGCTAGGCGCATCGTCATCGCCGCCGGGGCCTTCGAGCGCCCCCTCGTCTTCCAGGACAACGACCTCCCCGGCGTCTTCCTCGGAGGCGGCGTCCAGCGCCTGATCCACCTCTACGGCGTCCCCCCCGGCAGAAGCGCCCTCGTCGTCTCCTCCAACGACGCCGGACTCGTCGTGGCTAAGGACCTCCTGAGCGCCGGCGTCCACGTCGAGGCCGTCGCCGAGGGCCGGGCCGAAATTCCGGAGTCCAAAGCCCTCGCACAGCTCAGGTCCGCAGGCGTCCCGGTCCTCGCCTCCCACACCATTCTAAAGGCCCAGGGGCGCGGCCGCGTCTCCGGCGCGGTCCTCGCCCGCACGGACACCAGGGGCGGGGCCATCTCCGGCTCCGAGCAGAGACTCAGTTGCGACCTCATCGCCCTGTCCGTGGGCTACACCCCCGCCCTCGCCCTGCTCCATCAGGGGGGGTGTTCGGTGGACCACGCCCCTGCCCTCGGCGAGATCGTCGCCAAAGACCTCCCCCCCGACCTCTTCGCCGCCGGCCAGGTGAACGGCCTGCACGACCTCCCGGCCATCCTGCTCGACGGCCAGATCGCCGGCCTCTCCGCCGCGCAGGCCCTCGGCCTGGGCGGGCCTGGGGCGTTGGAGGCCCTAAAGGAGTACCGCCGCGACCTCCAGGCGCGCGAGTATGACCTCAGGCCGCAGAGCGCGTCCTCCCCCGTCGTCCGTGGGGGAACCGGGAAAAAATTTGTCTGCCTCTGCGAGGACGTGACCGAGAAGGACCTCTGCGACGCCGTCCGCGAAGGGTTCGACCACATCGAGACACTCAAGCGCTACAGCACCGTCACGATGGGGCCCTGTCAGGGCCGCATCTGCGCGATGGCCTCCATCGCCATCGCGGCCCGCGAGACCAGCCGCTCCATCTCCGAGACCGGGGCGACCACCTCCCGCCCCCCCTTTGCGCCCGTCCCCCTCGGCGCCCTGGCCGGCCCGATGCGCCACTCGGCCAAACGCACCCCCATGCACTACCGCCACGTCGCCCTCAACGCAAGGGTCATCGACCTCGGCGGCTGGGACCGCCCGGAGGTCTACACGACCCCTGAGCGCGAATACGAGGCCGTCCGGCAGAGGGTGGGGGTCATCGACGTCAGCACCCTGGGCAAGTTGGACGTGCGCGGCCGGGACGCCGGCGCCCTGCTCGACCGCATCTACCTCAACGCGATGTCCGGCCTCCGCCAGGGCCGGGTGCGCTACGGCGCGGTCTGCGGGGACGACGGCATCCTCCTCGACGACGGCACGGTCACGCGCCTCGGCAGGGAGCGCTTCTTCCTCACCACCACCACCGGCAACATCGAGTTCATGGAGCAGTGGCTCACCTGGTGGGCCGCGGCCTGGAAGATGTCCGTCTCCGTCACGAACCTCACCTCCGCCTACGCCGCCGTCAACGTGGCCGGGCCGAGGGTTCGCGACCTCCTCTCGAAGCTGACCGACCTGGACCTCTCCACCGCCGCCGTCCCCTACATGGCCTCTGCGCGCGGTCCGGTCGCAGGCGCGCCGGCCCTCCTGCTCCGCATAGGGTTCGTTGGAGAACTCGGCTACGAAATCCATTACCCGGCGGAATATGGGGAACACCTCTGGGACGCCGTCATGGAGACGGGCCGACCCCTCGGCATCGCCCCCTTCGGCGTGGAGACGCAGCGCGTCCTGAGGCTCGAAAAGCGACACATCATCGTCGGCCAGGACACCGACGCCCTCTCCAACCCGATTGAGGCCGACCTCGGCTGGATGGTCCACTTCGACAAGCCCGACTTCATCGGAAAGCGGGCCCTCCTGGAGGTCCGGAAGCGCGGCCTGAGGAATCGGCTCGTCGGCCTCGTCCTGAGAGACCCGGACGCCGTCCCGGAGGAGGGGTGTCAGATCGTCTCCGGCGGCAAGTCCGTCGGCCGGGTCACCAGCGCCCGGCGCAGCCCCCACGCAGGCCGGGGTATCGCCATGGCCTGGGTCCCCGCCCAATCCTCCACCGAGGGGGAGGTCATCCAGATCCGCCTCCGCGAGCGCGAGGTCGCGGCTCAGGTCACGCACAGGCCCTTCTACGACCCTGAAGGCGTCAGGCTGAGAATGTAAGATCACCCGGAGAACCCTTCATGCCCTCAACCCCCACAAAGCTGTCCGCCCTCCATCACCTCCACCTCGCCCGCCGCGCCCGGATGACCGACGAGGCCGGCTGGCAGCTCCCGGCGGCCTACACCTCCGTCGAGCAGGAGGTCGAAGCGGCCCACAAAGGCGTGGGCCTCTGCGACACCAGCCCCCTGGGCAAGCTCGACGTGAGAGGAGGCGACGCCTTCGCCTTCCTCAAAGACGCCTACACCTACGGCGTCCCGGAGGCCGTCGGGGCGATGGACCGCGTCCTGGGGGGGGGCGGGATGGCGGCGGCCGGCGAGGGCCTCTGCGCCCGCCTGGCCGGAGACCACTTCTGCCTGATCACCGGCGCGACTGCCCTGGACGCCGTTCAAAAGTCGCTGACCGGAAAGCTGAAAGGCCGCGAAAGCGAAGTCCACCTCATCGACATGACCTCCGCCTTCGCGTCGATCACCGTCGCCGGCCCGCGCCGGAGGGACCTGCTCTACAAGCTCACCGGCTTCAACCTCTCGAACTTCCCGGACATGGCCTGCGCCCAGACCGGCGTCGCCGGCGTCTACGCCCGGCTCCTGCACAGCCGGAGCGCCTATCACCTCCACGTCCCGCGCGAGTTCGGGGAGTACATCTATGAGGCGTTGATGGAGGCCGGGGAGGAGTTCGGCGTCGCCCCCTTCGGGTCCGAGGCCTGGTCGCGCCTCAACGCGGAATAAAAAACAGGGGCGATCCTTGTGATCGCCCCTGCCACGCGGCGATAAATCGCCGCGCTACATGCATCGCTGTTAATGCGATACTGCTGCTGCCGCCTTCTCGCCCACCAGTTGATCCTCGTGGAACCGGTTCAGCGCGAACGGCCGGATCAGGTCCGGCGTCTCCCCCGTGGCGATCAACTCCGCCGTCCGATACCCCGCCACCGGCCCCGCCTTGAACCCATACGTCCCCCACCCCACGTCCAGGAAGAACCCCCTGACCTCCTCCACCTCCCCGATGATCGGGCTGAAGTCCGGCGTCATGTCACAGACCCCCGCCCACTGCCGGAGAACCCGGACCTGGTGCAGGTCCGGCATAATCTCCAGGGCGTGCCCTGCGCACCCCTCCAGGAACGGGAGCGTGGACCGGGTGCTGTAGCAGGAGTACGGGTCGATCTCTGCCCCCAGCACGAACTCCCCCCGGTCCGTCTGATTGATGTACACGTGCAGGTTGGACGAGACCAGGACCTTGTCCAGGAGCGGCTTCATCGGCTCCGTGACCAGCGCCTGCAGCGGATGCGACACAATCGGCAGGTCCACCCCCACCATCTTCGCGATCGTCGAGCAGTAGCCCGCCGTGGCGTTCAACACCGCCCGCGTCTCGATCTCCCCCCGGTCCGTCACCACCCCGCTGACCACCCCGTGTTCCACTTGGATGCCCGTCACCGTCGTGAACGGATGCAGCTCAATGCCCATCCGGTCAGCCCCCCGCGCATACCCCCACACCACCGCGTCGTGCCGGATGATCCCCCCCGGCGGGTGATACAGCGCCGCCAGGATCGGCGTCCGGGTGTGGTGATCGATGTTGATGGCCGGGACCATTCTTTGGATCTCCTCCGGCCCCACCAGATAGCTGTTCACGCCCATCAAGCGGTTCGTCTCCGCCCGCTCCCGCAGGGTGTTCACCGACCGGTCCGAGTGCGCCAGGGTCAGGTGCCCCTGCTGCGAGAACAGGACGTTGTAGTCCAGCTCCCTGGACAGCGCCTCGTAGAGCCGCACGCCCTCCGCGTAGAAGGCGATCCCCTCCGACGTCCGGTAGTTCGCCCGGATGATGGCCGTGTTCCGCCCGCTGGCCCCGCTGCCGATGTAGCGCCTCTCGATCACGACCACGTCCCGGATGCCCCGCTTGCCCAGGTAGTAGGCCGTGGCCAGGCCGTGCACCCCCCCGCCGATGATGACGACATCGTAACGCTTCTTGAGCGCTCTATGGGACGACCACATCCGGTTCAGGTCCATGAAATTTCTCCCTGGCTTAAGAACAGCGCATAGTAGGGGCGATCCGACGGATCGCCCCTGCCCTGTGACCCGCGTAATGTACAACACAACCCTTCAAAACGCAACGACTTTGAGTGCCTTTGCAACGCCCTGCACAGATTTTTTCATTGCCTTTTGAGGGCATATTTGGTAGTGGAAGAAAAGGGGGGTGTCGCCGGAACCCGCGTCAGCATTGGGTTTTGGCGGTATCCCCCTATTTTTTCGTTGCTAAGGCGTTTCACTTATGGTATCATAGAGTCACAAGGATTCTATACTTTCATACACGCCATAGTCACTATTTGGTCACCCGAACATGACTCCCGACGAAATTGAAAACATGACTCCCGACGAAATTGAAACGCTTCGATTGAGGCTTGGGCTAAAGTTGATAAGACTCATCGACCGGTTGAGGCTTAAGATGAAGATGCGCCCGGTGTTGAAAAAATACGTCGAGGCGTTCAGGCAGAGAGATGCAGACACCCGATACTATATCCGCATCCTCAACCATGATCCTCCAAAAGGTACAGAGGGGGAGCGGGAATGTATTGAGAGAATTGTCAACGCTTGGGTGAATAATGAGCACCTTCCCCAAGACGACATGGAATTACTCAACGAGATCGGGGACATAATTCGACGGGAGATTCAACCCGATTTCAGCGTTCATACCGTCCAGAGGGCTAAACCGGTTCTTAAAAACCGTTATGCCTTATTTGCATATGTAGAACTTTATGAAGCCATCGTAGAGTGGGACGGTGGAAAGAAAGAACGGGCAAGGCCGCGACGGTGCGGGGAATGTGGCAAGTGGTTTGCGTCAGCGCCGAGGGGTCGCATCGGTTTGTATTGTAGCCGGGAATGTGACCTTGCGGCCAGCAACCGAAGAAACGCAGAGACGATCAAATCCACTGTACGGGAAGGTCGAAAAAAAGGAGACTACATTTAGTGGAATATTTTGTGTTAAAGCTAAAAATGTAATATTATGGCAACATTAAGCTTTTACTGATCTTATATCAAAATAAAGTTGACGCACAGGGCTGTATAGCTTACCTTTGGAATGTTGAGAATCCGAAGGCAAGTCATACAGCCCTTTCGTTTTGGGGAGGTGATCTGATGGAGTTGATGACCGTCGATGAAGCTGCGCAATTTCTCCGACTGAGTAAGTCGATGATCTACCTCTTGGCGACATCGGGCAGGTTGCGCAAGGTCAAGATAGGTGCTGCCCTGAGATTCCGCCGTGGGGACCTGGAGGACTTCGTGAACCGCTGCACCCAGAACGAGCGGGAACCGATCACGGCATAAAAAACCCCGGCAGCGGGCAGGCTGACCGGGGTTCCCAACCTCGATGCTCCACGCTCTGCTTTGACCGGCGACGGCGCGGGCATCATCTCCCAAAGGAGGTTTCATGTTTCATAAGATAGGAAATCTTGACGGTGCGGTCAAGGGCGATCTTGACCCCCGCCTGCTCGACCTGCTGCGTCAGCACCGCGACTTGACCCGGCAACGTCTGGCGATCTCCCGGCAGATTGAGGACGTGGAGCGACAGATACAGTTTGTGGAGCAGAATACCCGCCGTGCCGTTTTCCCCGCTGTGACCGTATGCTCAAATTAGCCCGGCCCCTGGCCGGACCTGGGGGCGGGAGACGTGGACCATCCGCCGCGTTCTCCCGCCCCTAACGGATGGAGGAAACATGAAGCTGACGCCTGCTGAACAGACGACACTCACCTACCTGCATGCGCTCAGACACGAGGGCGGCGTGACGGAGGTCCGCATCCTGGGCGCAGGCGTTCAAGGTGGGCGCATCGTCCGCCTGAACGGGGCGACGGTGAGCGGCTACTACGATCCAGAGTATTACGAAAAGCTGCTCATGGACATCCGGCCCTACAACGGTATCGGCAACACCTACACCACACTGAACCCGGCACATCATCACCTGCTGGCCCGCGCTTGCAACCGGCTTGTCCACAGGCCGAAGGCCACGACCGGTGACAACGAGATTAGCCGCCTGTTCTGGCTCCCCATCGACGTTGACCCTTACCGGCCTTCTGAGACTCCCGCCACAGACGCCGAGCTTGCCGCAGCCCTGAAGCGCCGTGATGAGGTTGTCGCTTTCCTCGTCAGCATCCTGGGGGACGGACACCACATCACCGGCATGAGCGGCAACGGAGGGCACGCGCTATTTCGGATCGACCTGCCCAACGACACCGAGAGCCGCACCTTGTTGAAGGAGATCGGCGACGGGCTGGCCCGCAAGTTCTCCGACCCTCGTGAACAAGGTCCACAGGTCTACAATCCGCCCCGTGTCGGCCTTGACTCCACTGTCTACAACCCGGCGCGAATCTGGAAACTGCCCGGCACGGTTGCTGTCAAAGGCGACTCTGTTCCGCGCCTGAACCGCATCCACCGCCGGGCGACCGTGGAACTTCGGGACGTAACGCCGGCGGATCTGGGAGGGCTGAAATGAGCGGAACGCTGACCGATCTCAGGGAGGCCCTGGCCCAGGACAGGCCGCAGACCCAA
>Ga0114945_10000536_pt1 | contig 24383 bp, 30 predicted proteins | sample OV2TP3_FD_87194 | JGI IMG/M metagenome (GOLD analysis project Ga0114945, IMG submission 87194) | Hot spring microbial communities from Beatty, Nevada to study Microbial Dark Matter (Phase II) - OV2 TP3 | ecosystem: Environmental > Aquatic > Thermal springs > Hot (42-90C) | place: USA: Beatty...
AAATCTCTGACTAAAATGTTTGGCATAAAACGACACCTCCTAGATTTCATTGAGTGCTATCAAAATGATAGCATTTAAGAATTTTTTTGTCAACCCCCTTATCCACAGTCCCCCCGATCAGGGACACATCCCTTAGCCTCCTGTCCCTTTTGAGGAGGAATTTATTCATCATGACTCACTTCATTAAGTTTATCGACAAGTATTTTTGATAAGTCTCAAAATCCCCATCGGTCGTAAAAATAATAAGATTCTCCAGGTTGGCTACCGCGCAGATTAAGAAATCTATCGTTGACCCGTGAACACCTTTTTTCCGACAAAGATTGCTGAATTCCGCAGCCTTTTCAAAATGACCTATCGACAAAGGGATATCTTCAAAAACGGACAAAATCTCTTTGAGTTGATGGAATTGTTTGGGATCGGAAATACCGGAAAGCAATTCCTGCCGGATGGGCCCTATCATGACAAGCCTGCCATCATGGATGAGATCTTTAACCCTATTGGCCAATACTTCATTGGGAGACCGATACCGTAACACCTCAGACCATATACAAGTGTCGACAATAACCCTCATCGGCTTCTAGCCTTTTTGTAATCATATCGACTGTCAAATTCGATCGTACCAAAAAATCGGGTCGATTCTTGCTGCTTTTTGTGAGTGATATATTTCTCTAAGGCAGCGGTAACAGCCTCTTTCTTGGTTTTATGGTGACCAACCTTCTGAGCCAAAATAATCAATTGATCGTCTAATGCCAAATTCGTTGCCATTTCACACCTCCTTCTACACAAAACATAACACAATTTAGGATATTCGTCAATTCAGGAATTTGTTCATCTCGCGTCACTGGTTCCGGTGGCTCAATTCGGGTTACGGCGGCTTAAAGCATGTCCGGATCGCTTCATACCAAACACGATAACCATCACCACTCAAATGCAGACGGTCAGACGCGTAATATTTGGATTGATCATTGGTAAAGACTCGATCGGTGCTAAGGTCGATCAGATCCACATAAAGGGCGCCGGTATCTTGGACCGCCTTTTGATAAATTCGCCGGACAGCATAAGAACGCTTTGAGAGAATCCAGCTAACGGGCCAGATAAACATCGGGGCCGTGCCGATATCTCCGGAATGCAAAATAACGACCTGTTTTGTCTTCTTTCTAACGAATTCTAAAATGAATCTCAAATCCCGGTGGATATTTGTCAACGACGTCAGCCGCATGATGTCATTGGCGCCGATCTGCAGGATGATGATATCGTAATCATTACGCTGAATAAGGTCTAATTTTTTACGAAGGCCCGCCAGCCGCAGACCAGTTTGGCCTATATTTTCAATAGAGGCCTCAGGAAAATCGCGAGAAAACCAGCCCGCAATCGAGGTCTGCGGCGTGGCGCTGCCGATGCCGACGGCGGTGCTGTCTCCCAGGAAAAGAATCTTTAAGGCGGCGTTGTCCCGGATCCGCTCAAAAGGTCTGGCCGAATAATCCATGCCCCTGCTCAGGAGAAAAATCTTCCCGCCATCCAGAACCATCACGAGCAGGCACAAACCGATGAGTGCTTTCCCCAGTATCTTAAATTTCACATTCAATCAAGTTTAACTCCGACCATTCAAAACACAGCCCCTTCAAGCAAAAAGCTCCATCTGCCGGTCTTGAACCCTGCGAAAGGACGCCATGGACAACTCCGGCCCTTCCGAGAATCCCGCCCGCCGGCAGCTTAACGCAAAAAGCTGGGTGATCTCCTGGGCGTAAATCCCTTTTCCCTCCATCCGGGAATGAAAATCCGGATCGTTCAGCTTTCCACCGCGAATCGCGCGGATCCGGTTGAGAACCTTTTCCTTGCGCTCCGGGAAATGTCGGCCCAGCCAATCTTCAAAAAGCGAGGCAACCGCATAGGGCAAGCGCAGAATCACGTATCCGGCGGATACAGCGCCCGCCTCCCGGGCTGCTTTCAAAATCGCAGGGATTTCATGGTCAGTCAGCCCGGGAATGATCGGGGCGACATTGACTCCGACTGGAATGCCAGATTGTGCCAACATCCGGATCGCATCGAGCCGCCGCCGCGGCTGGCTGGTGCGCGGTTCCATGATTCGCGCCAACTGGGAATCCATGGTGGTCACGGAAAGATAAACCATAACGGCTTTGTGGTGTGCCAGCTGTTGGAGAATGTCAATATCCCGCGTGACAAGATAATTTTTGGTGATGATCACAACCGGATTGAGAAATTCCGCAAAGACCTTCAGGCACTCGCGGGTCATCTCCAACCGGCGCTCAATGGGCTGGTAACAATCCGTGATGCCGCTTAAGCCCACCACCTGGGGCTTCCATCCCCGAGAGCTGAGTTCACGGCGAAGCAACTGGGCAGCGTTTTCCTTCACAATGATCTTGGATTCAAAATCCAGCCCAGAGGCAAATCCCAGATATTCGTGGGTGGGCCGGGCATAACAATAAATGCACCCATGCTCGCAACCGCGATAAGGGTTGACGGTTGCCCCCAGCCCCACATCCGGGCTGTCGTTATACGAAATAATCGAGCGCGCCTTTTCCTTAAAAACCTCCGTTGGCAACGGCCCCTGCTCAAAATCCTCCTCAAGAAATTCTGGATCTTTTTCAAGGTGAATTTTCTCAAACCGGTTGGGGGGATCGAAAGCAGCCCCTCGTCCTTTCAAGACTTCATGTCTAGAAGGTGTATCCATGGTTCCTCAATTCCGGGATCGTTCTTTAAAGACTAAATGTCAAAAATTAGGACATCGCCTGGGTTAAGTCTTGAGTTAAGGTAGTGAGTTAGGTAGTGGGGTTAAGGAGTGGGTCAGAAACTCACTACCCACTCCCCACAACTTAACTCACGACTTAACCCTCACCTCACAACTTAACCTAGTTCGGGATGTCTTGATATTCTGCAACTAAAGGTGTGACTCGATCTTTCGAAACAGCTTATTGGCCAGGGCGTTGTTCTTATAGCGCCGGAATTGTTTCAAAGGAAGCGACACAACGGCGGCATAACGGATCTCGACTTCGGTCTTGTCTTTCAGGGCGCGCAGATAAATATTCAGCCGGGCATACCGTGAATAAAGAATTCGATAGCTTTGTTTACTTTCGGTAAAAATGAGAACCTGCTTTTCTCCCGGTTTCGGCCGGGAAGTCTGTTCGAAGACATTAGGATCGTAGGTTTTTAAAATGCGCCATCCTAAATCCGTCAGGGCTTGTTGCGTGGCCTTTAGAGTTTTGTCGTAAGTCGCATTGAATTCCTTCTTATGCGGATAGCGGTCTTGAATGTACTCTGGGATTTGAATGCTCACGCAGCCTGAGGCGAGGGTTAGGAGCAGTGTTATGTAGACGAGTCGTTTCATAGTATTAGCTTATGGCGTATAGCTTATAGCGTATGGCGTATGGAATTCCAGCCATTTCTCATACGCCATTAGCCATACGCCATTAGCCATACGCTAACAAATCTTCCCATGCTTGTATGGCCTGTCCTTGTTTTTCTTAGCCTTTTTCTCGATCTCCTGCTGGATGTCGATCTTCAAACCGCCGCACAAATCGAACAAACGGATAAAGGTATCCGCCAGCTCTTCCCGGAAATTCCCCTCGTTCTGCACCCGATGGGCCTCCATGGCCTCGGCCAATTCGGTGACGATCAACATCAACGCCTCACCGATATTGCGCTGATCATCCCAAAAACCTTTCTCTTTGGCTGTCCGGTGGCAGAGCTCGGTCAGCTCCCGCAGGGTCCATTCTTTCATGATAAAATTTTATTTAATTTTCTTTTAACGCGAATTTTCACGAATTGCACGCGAATGAACGCGAATTTCTAAGAGAATTCGCATAAATCCGCGTTTGATCCGCGACCATTCGCGTTGAACATATCTCTTTCAAATTGACTGTTTAATTCCTCTCCAAAAACTTTTTCATATCCTCCGGCAACGGCGAGTGGATTCGGATTTCCCGTTTATAGACAGGATGCATCCATCTCAAGCTGGAGGCGTGAAGCGCGGTCCGTCGGAATTTAACCGGATAATCCCTGCCAAAGGCGTATTGGCGTTCTCCGACCACCGGATGGCCCATGCGGCTTAGGTGGATCCGGATCTGATTGGTTCGTCCCGTGATCGGACAAACCTCCAGGATGCTAAAATCCTTTTTCGTCTCCAGCACCCGATAACGGGTGATGGCCCATTGAAGAGGTGCTCTTTTATGAAACCGGGCCCCGACTCTTGCATTCTGCAAGAATGCATCGGGGCGGGCCTTAAAAGGATCCCTGATCCGATCTCTGATCTCACCAGCAGAATTTTTAAGCCTTCCCTGAACAAAGGCAATGTAGGTCTTCCGGACTCTTCTCTTTTTAAATTCCTCCATCATTGCTTTTTGATTCTTCTTGCCCTTGGCAAAGAGGATGACTCCCGAGGTATCCCTGTCCAGCCGATGACACGGGTGGAGTCTTCCCTCCCTGGTAGGAGAAGCGAACTCTTTATTGACCAGATTCAAAAGCGTATATTTCTCTTTTTTGGGAGAGGGGATCACCAGAAGGCCCGGAGGTTTCTCAAAAGCCATATAGTAATCATCATCATATAAAACGGGGATCCGGCTGGGTGACGACATGGGCACGAGGACACTGCTAAAGAATTAAAAATTCTGGCTGGGCGAACTTGAAGCGCTTGTTTTCGGTTTCTTAAGCAAAGAAGAGATGTAATCATTCAAGTAATTGACATCTTTTTGCTGGATATCGGTAAAATAGATGGCAACATTAAAATAATGATCGCTCATTGCCTCGGAGCGGACCACGACTCCCTGACAGGAAATCCTCTTGGTCATGACTTTGTTATGCCTCTTTAAAGGCAGAAGCAGATGAATCTGGAGCTTGCTCATAAGGGGGAGCTTTTTGTCAACACGGCAATAGACGCCGTTAGTGCTAAGGTTTTTGGTTTCTGTAACCACATCAAAATCATCGCTGGAGATTTTGATAGGGATATTGTTCTCTAACCGCGGCCATCGGCGGCGTTCGGAGGTAAAGTCAACCATGGTTATCCTTTTTCGGCTAGGGCTTTCTTTTGCTCCGCCTGCTTGCCTAGCGACGAAACCGCTGGCCCACTCGATTCGCTTTTAGCGGGCAGGGTCTTCCAACAGTTTTTATTGCAATAGTATTTGCCGTTGCGATAATAGCGTTTAACCTTCTTTAAAGGTTTGCTGCAAGCCGCACAGGTTTTGATTTCCGGTGTGGCTTTGGGCTTCTCGGTGGGTGTCTTTGGTGCTGTTGCTTGGGCGTCAACCATGAGGAAATTATACTCCTTTCCAAAATGCATGCAATAAATTATTGTGAAGCATTCCCAAAGAACTCCGCCAGCAACCGCTCGTCCTTTCGGCCGGGAGAACGCTCAACACCGCTGGAGACATCCACGGCATAGGGAGAAACGCTTTTAAAGGCTTGTGCGACATTCTGGGGATTGAGCCCCCCTGACAAAATAAAAGGCCGGGGAAGCCTTTTATGTTTTAAAATCTCCCAATTAAAGGTCTTTCCGGTTCCCCCCCGCCGGCCGGGCTCGTAAGCATCCAGCAGATAATAATGGATTCCCTCAAAGCTCTCCATCTGAGACCAATTAAGCCGCTCCTTGACTCTAACAGCTTTAATGATCTTATAACCTTTAAACCTTCTACAATAGCCAGGCGGTTCCTCTCCCTGGAACTGCAAAGCCCTTAAATGGCAAAAATCGGCAATCTGCTGAACTTTGGCCTCGTTTTCATTGACAAATACGCCCACCGGAACGACAAAAGGGGGCAAGGCCTTAATGATCTTCTTGGCCTCGATGGGGGGGATAAACCGTGGGCTTTTTTTATAAAAGACAAACCCCAAAGCCCATGCCCCCATCTTACAGGCCATCAAGGCGTCTTCTTTATGAGTAATGCCGCAGATCTTAATACGGATAATATTTACTCTCATCCAGCCACCCGTAGGTTTCAACAAAGACCTTCATCTTAAAAACCTCCATGTCTTTGTTGAAACCTAAGCATGGGTGCCCCCACGCCTAGATTCTGGAAGAATCTGTGGGGGCCATCACTTCCTCGATCTTTTGGCCGACATCCGTAGCCCTTAAAAACGTTTCGCCAATCAAGACCGCATGCCCACCGAGTCTTTTAAACTTTTGAACCTCATCGGCGCTCTGAATGCCGCTTTCCACCACAATAACCTTATCTTGAAAAATTTTAGGGATGAGACGCTCGCTGACCTTCAAATCCACTTTAAATGTTCGCAGATCCCGGTTGTTAATACCGATAATCTCCGCTCCCACGCTTAACGCCCTTTCCAGATCTTCCTCACTATGGACCTCCACCAGGCAATCCAGATTAAGCCGGGAAGCCACCTCAATAAAATTTTTTAATTCCCAGTCCTGGAGGGCCGCCACAACGAGTAAAATGGCACTGGCCCCGCAGACAAAGGCTTCATAAATCTGGCCTTCGTCTAAGAAAAAATCTTTCATGAGGATGGGGATATGAAATTTTTCATGGACAGCCTTCACAAAGTCTATATTTCCTTGAAAGAAGTCCTCCTCGGTTAAGATGGAAAGGGCCGCAGCGTTGTGTTGCACGTAAGTTCTGGCCAATTTCAAGACATCAAAATCCTGGCGAATCACGCCGCAGGAGGGAGAGGCTTTTTTGATCTCGGCAATCAAGTTGATCATCCCTGCCCGGGAGATGGCCTTTTTAAAGAAATGATAGCGTCTTAGGTGGTGAGACTGAAACTTCTTTTTTAAGGATGCATACAGACGCCCTTTTTTGCCAATCCTGGTCTTTTTTTGCTCTACGATTTTTTCCAGGAAATCAGGAGGCATGGGTAAACTCCTTTAACGCATCCAATTTCTCCCAGGCCTGCCCGGAGTCGATGGACTTCTCAGCCAACTGAAGGCCTTGCGCGATGGTCTTGGCCTTCTGTGCAACATAAAGCGCACATCCCGCATTTAAGACCACAATATCTCTGGGTGGGCCTTTCTTGCCTTTTAAAATCTCTTCCGCGATCCGCACGTTTATTTTCAGATCTCCGCCTTGAAGGGCCTCCAAGGGACATAGATCAATCTTAAAATCCGCCGGCTGGAGAGTATAAGAGGTCACCTCCTGGCCGGTGAATTCACAGACAAACGTGGAAGCCGTGATCGTCACTTCATCCAGACCATCCTCGCCATGGACGACCATGGCGCGCTTTGATCCTAAATTCCTTAAGACTTCGGCCACAGGTTTTAAGAGACAGGAATCGTAAACCCCTATCATCTGGTGCGTGGCCATGGCCGGATTGGTCAGGGGACCCAGAATGTTGAAGATGGTTTCCACCCCCAGTTCTTTTCTGACTTGGGCGACGTTTTTCATGGCCGGATGCAGCCTTTGGGCGAACAAAAAGGCGATCCCGATTTCGTCCAGGCACTCGCTTAAATGCTCTTGCTCAATTGTGATATTCACACCGAGGCCTTCAAGAAGATCAGCACTGCCGCAGCGGCTGGAAACCGAACGGTTGCCATGCTTGGCCACGACGACCCCGGCCCCGGAAACCACAAAGGCCGCGATGGTGGAGATATTAAAGGTGCCTTTCTTATCGCCGCCCGTGCCGCAGGTATCCAGAATCACCTCGTGGCGGGTGCTGATTTTAAAAACAAATTTGCGCATGATTCTCGCGGCCGCGGTCAGCTCTGGAATCGTGGGCCGTTTATCTCGCAAAGCCAGAAGGAAATCCGCGATCTCCTCTCTGGTTGTATGGCCATTCATGATAGCGGTCATGGCCGCTTCCATCTGGTCTTCTGTGAGATCGTGTTTACTTTTAAGCTTTTGGATGGTGCCTTTCATGAGAGTTTCAGGAAGTTTCGCAAGATGTCTTTGCCGGCCTTGGTCAAGATGGACTCGGGATGGAATTGAACGCCCCAGACGGAATGGATTTTGTGGCGCACACCCATGATTTCTCGATCTTTGGTCCAAGCCGTCATCTTAAGGCAGGAAGGCAGGGTCTTTCTGTCGATCACGAGGGAATGATAGCGGGTCGCCTCAAAGGGATTGTCCAGGGATCGAAAAAGATCCTTTCGATCATGATAGATCTGGGAAGTCTTGCCATGCATGAGCTTCTTGGCCGGGACGATTTTTCCTCCGTAGGCGTAGCCGATCGCCTGATGACCGAGGCAAACGCCGAGAATAGGGATCTTTCCGGAAAATTCTTTGATAAGATCAACACAGATTCCCGCTTGTTCGGGCCGGCCCGGCCCGGGAGAGATCACAATCTGCTTCGGACGCATTTTCTTAATGTCGGCAAGGGAGAGGGCATCATTGCGGTAGACCTTTAGTTTCGCCTTCAGCTCGCCCAGATATTGGACAAGATTGTAGGTGAAGGAATCGTAGTTGTCGATCATTAAGATCATATTGATAGCAATCAAAAAGGTTACTCATGTTTCCAAGGTTTCCGAGTTACCAAGGTTGCCTTTTGGATGTTACACCAGGTTACACTAGGTTATAGAAACCTTCTGTAACCTCATCCAACCTTATTTAAAGCAACCTCGGTAACCTTAGCAACATTGGTAACATGGGCAACCTCTATTCTTTCTCCCGATAGACCCTCGCCCCCAGATGGCTCAGCTTCTCATCCAGATTCTCATAGCCCCTTTCCAGATGATAAACGCGGTGGATCTCTGTTTTCCCCTGGGCGGCGAGCCCGGCAATGACCAAGGCCGCCGAGGCCCGCAAATCCGAGGCCATCACCGGCGCCCCATACAGGTGTTTGACTCCCTGCACAATCGCATTGCTTCCTTCGCGGCGGATGTTGGCGCCCATGCGGTTGAGCTCGGCAATATGAATGAAGCGGTCGGGATAGACCTTATCCGTAATCACACTGATGCCCGGCGTCAAGGCCATCAGCGCCATGAACTGGGCCTGCAAATCTGTGGGGAAGCCCGGATAAGGAAACGTCGTCACGCTAGTCGGTTTGAGCTTGCGCGCCGGCTTGACTTTAATGACATTGTAATCGGTCTCGCAGCGTACACCGGCTTCTTCCAATTTGTCGATCAGCGCCAAAAGATGGGTGTAGTTGGCGTTACGAACCACCAGACTGCTGTGGGTCACCGCTGCCATAATAAGGTAGGTCCCGGCTTCAATACGATCGGGGCCGACTCTGTATTCAGCGCCGTGCAGCTTTTTGACGCCGTTAATCACCAACTGGGAGCTGCCTAACCCCTTGATTTTAGCGCCCATGGCGATCAAGAAGTTAGCCAATTCCGTCACCTCCGGTTCACTGGCAGCGGCCTCAATAATCGTCTCTCCTTTGGCCAAAACCGCGGCCATCATCACATTGGCGGTGGCCAGAACCGAAGATCCAAAGACCCCTCCCAGATAAATATGGGTTCCCTTCAAGCGTGGGGCCCGGGCAAGGACATAGCCGTTCTCGATATCCACCTTCGCGCCCAGGGCCTTCACCCCTTTAATATGCAGATCCACTGGACGCACGCCAATGACGCATCCTCCAGGAAGGGAGACCTTGGCCTTGCCCAGTTTTCCTAAGAGCGGGCCCAGCACACAAAAAGAACCGCGCATCGTGGAGACCAATTTGTACTCAGCCACATGCTGCAAGGCGCCCTTGGAGGAAACGACGATGGCCTCTTTGTTTCCATCCACAGTCTTCCCCAGAGATCGAAGAAGCTTCATCATGGTGACGGTGTCCCGCAACCGAGGGCAGTTACGAATCACGCAAACGTCGTCGGTTAAAAGAGTGGCGGCTAAAATGGGCAACGTGGCGTTTTTCGAGCCGCCGACCTTGACCTCCCCTTTTAACGGGTAGCCGCCTTCAATCACGAGTTTGTCCATGGGATACTCCTAAGAAATACCTTTAATGAGTAGAGAGTAGCAAGGAGAGAGTAGAGAGTAATGCGATTTAAGAATCGGCTCAACTTTGAGGCAGACTAGATTTCGAGAACAATGAATGTATTACTCTCTACTCGCTACTCTCTCCTCTCTACTTAAAATTAGATTTATTTTCTGCCGCACCACAACAACCCTCTCCCGGCCGCACAGATCCCGGTGGCACTCAACCCACTTCAAAAAAGGATGCTGGCTTACGATGTCTTCCAGCGCCAGTCTCTGATCGTCTCCAATCTCCAAAATCAACAACCCGCCGCTATTTATAAAAGCCCTGCATTCTATAAAAATCCGCCGGTAAAAATCCAGCCCATCCTCTCCTCCATTCAAGGCAACGACAGGCTCATCATGGATCTCCCTGGGCAACTGAGCCAACTGATGGCCGGGGATGTACGGGGGATTGGAGACAATCACGTCAAACTTTTTAGCCTCCGCCTGTCCCAACGGCTCAAAAAGATCACCCTGAAGAAAGGTGATTTGATCCGCCACCTTGTGCCGCCGGGCATTCTCTCGGGCCACCCAAAGGGCTTCTCCAGAAGAATCCACGGCGGTCACAACACAATTCTCCCGGTATCTCGCTAAGCCGACTGCAATATTTCCGGAGCCAGTCCCCAAATCCAGGATTTCGAGAGGTGCCGAGACCTGGCTCATTTTCTCAAGGGCTACTTCCACGAGAATCTCGGTTTCCGGACGGGGGATAAAAACCCGGGGTTCCACCGACAAAGTCAGGCCCATGAATTCGCAGTCCCCCAGGATGTATTGCAGGGGTTCTCCCGATCGGCGCCGCTCTTCGATATGTTTCAGCCAGCCCGTCTGCCGGGGCGTTAAAGGCTTGGCATCGGTGTATAAATCGACCCTGCGGCAATCCAAAATGTGGGTGAGAATCTGTTCTTGTTCGGTCATCTTTTAAATAACCAATAACCAAGTTACAAGATACAAACAATATCCAAATTCCAAATCGTTATTCTGATTTATTAATAATTGCAGAAAAAATCTTTTTAAGCTCTGAAGCTTCGATAAGTAAAGGCAAAATTCCCAATCTCTTATCTACATTGGCTTCCTAAATGAGATCCAACCAGTGATGACTCTCCTTAGCTTCCCTTCTGGTTATTCTGAGCCTTTGCAGGAAATCTTTCTTCCCCAAAGAATCATTAGCTTCCCTAAATTGTTTAATTGTAAGTTTGTTTATATCTTCTTTTGTAATCGGTTCTTTATCTCTTCAGCCTTGATTATTGGTCATTCTTTGCTGATTGGAGATTGGTTATTGTTTGGTGATTGTATCTTGGTTATTGGTTATTCCGGTGACTCCTCCATCTCCGCCTCCGTCTTCAGGAGGGCATCGGTCAACTCATCCAAACCGCCATCCAATACCTTCGCCAGCTGATGCGTCGTAAAGCCGATCCGGTGATCGGTGATACGGCGATCGGGAAAATTGTACGTTCGGATTTTTTCGCTGCGGTCCCCGGTTCCGATCTTGGCCTTTCTTTCCTGGGAGGTCTTCTCCGTGGCCTCCTTTTTCATTTGATCCAGGAGTCTCGCCCGCAGAACGCGCATGGCCTTAAGTTTGTTCTTGAGCTGCGAACGCTCATCCTGACAGGAGACGATGGTACCCGTGGGTAAATGCGTGATCCGCACCGCGGAATCCGTGGTGTTGACGCTTTGCCCCCCGGGACCGGAAGAACGGAAAACATCGATCTTAAGATCTTTGGGGTCGATCGTGAGCTCGATTTCCTCTGGCTCGAATAAAACAGCGACCGTCGCCGCTGAGGTATGAATGCGTCCCGAGGCCTCGGTGGTGGGCACCCGCTGGACCCGATGCACACCGCTTTCCCATTTTAAGCGCTGAGAGGCCCCGTGGCCACTGACCGAAAAAATGACTTCCTTAAATCCACCGGTTTCCGAGGGGGAACTGCTCATCGACTCAACCTTCCACCCTTTCGCGGCCGCATACCGTGTGTACATGCGGTAAAGATCCGCCGCAAAAAGGCTCGCCTCCTGGCCCCCGGTCCCTGCCCGGATCTCGATTAAGAGATCCCGCTCTTTTTGATGTTTCCGGGGCTTGGCAAGATCCGTTAACTTAAGCTTTAACTCCTCGGCTGTCTTCTCCAGACTTTTAAGTTCTGACTTTGCCAGATCCTCGTATTCTTTCTCATGTTTCTCGTTTAGGAACTTCCTTAAATCCTCGATCTGCTGAAGGGTCTTCTGATAATCCTGCAACATCTTAACCGTGGGCGTTAGATCGGAGAGCTCTTTGGCGAGCTTCTGGCACTGGCTCTGATCAGAGCTGATTTTGGGATCAGCCAGAAGGAGCTCCAGTTCCCTATATCGCTTCTCTAGCTTCTCGAGTTTGTCAAACATCGGTGACTATCTATTGGACCCTTAGGAGGATTTTTTTCATCGGGCTCATTTATTTCTTTTTACCATACCGCTTGGTGAAACGCTCAATCCGGCCCGCGGTGTCCACGTATTTTTTAGCCCCGGTGAAAAAAGGATGACACCGGGAGCAGATTTCAACTCTGATATTCTTGCGCGTGGAGCGGGTATGGATCACTTCTCCGCAGGCACAGGTGATGGTCGTTTCTTCGTAGGCGGGGTGGATATTGGCTTTCATGGTTCCTCCTTCAACAGATCATACCATAGGTCACAGGAGCACAAGGTCACAAGGTCACACGTTGATTGGCCTGTGACATTGTGACTTGGTGACCTTGTGACTTTTCATCTCAACTCATCTTGTTCAAATTCTGCAGGAATTCTTTATTGCTTTTGAATTTGGACAGCCGGTCGATCAAGAGCTCCATGGCCTCGGCCGAATTTAAATCATTGATGGCCTTGCGCAGAAGCCAGATTCTCTGCAGCTCATCTTTGTCGATCAAAAGCTCCTCGTGCCGGGTGTTGGAACGCTTGATGTCAATGGCCGGATAAATCCTCCTCTGGAACAAAGACCGGTCCAGCTGCAGTTCCATGTTGCCCGTCCCCTTGAACTCCTCGAAAATCACCTCGTCCATGCGGCTTCCGGTGTCAATGAGGGCCGTGGCGATGATGGTAAGACTTCCCCCTTCTTCCACCGCGCGCGCCGCCCCGAAGAATCTCTTGGGCTTGTGCAGGGCATTGGAATCCACCCCTCCCGAGAGGATCTTGCCGCTGTGCGGCACGACCGTATTGTAAGCCCTAGCCAAGCGCGTGATCGAGTCCAAGAGGATCACCACATCGCGCTTGTGCTCGACCAGACGCTTGGCCTTTTCCAAGACGATCTCAGTAATCTGCACGTGACGTTCCGCCGGCTCATCGAAGGTGGAAGAGATGACCTCGCCTTGGACGCCGCGCTGCATATCGGTAACCTCTTCGGGCCGCTCATCGATCAAAAGCACAATCAAAATAACATCGGGATTATTGCGGGTGATGGAGTTGGCGATCTTCTGCAGCAAAACGGTCTTCCCGCTGTAAGGCGGCGCGACAATGAGGGCCCTCTGACCCTTTCCAATGGGGGTCAACAAATCCATGACCCGCATCGAGATCTCCTCCGGGGCGATTTCAAGCATAATCCGGTCCTTGGGGTACAGAGGAGTAAGATTATCAAAGAGGATTTTCTCTTTGCACTTCTCCGGATTCTCAAAGTTTACTGCCTCGACTTTCAGCATGGCAAAGTACTTTTCGCCTTCTTTGGGAGGGCGGATCTGACCGCTAACGCTATCTCCGGTCTTTAAATCAAATTTGCGGATCTGCGAGGGGGAGATATAAATGTCATCCGGGCACGGCAGATAATTGTAATTCGAGGAGCGCAGAAACCCAAACCCTTCCGCCAGGATCTCCAGGGTCCCTTCTCCAAACATCAGCCCTTCCTTCTCGGCTTGCCCCTGGAGGATCTTAAAGATCAAATCCTGTTTTTTGATGCCGCTGACCCCGTTCATGTTCATCTCCCTGGCCAGTTTGGACAGCTCAGACATCTTCATGTCCTTGAGCTTGCCGATGTCAAACTGCTCCAGGGACGTCTTTTCATCCTTTGGTTTTTCCGATGCGCCTTTTTCTTTTTCCATTGTTTTGCTGTTGACCTTCTCCATGTCTTTTTCCCCCTCACTGACTGGTACCTCGTCACATAAATTTTTGGTATTTTAAAAGCCTTTGCCATACCTCTTGGACCTGTCTTTGCGTTTGTTGAAGAGTCCCTCGATTATCAATCACGATATCTGCGTATTTGAGCTTTTCCCTTAAAGGCAGCTGCGCTTTCATCCTTTGCAGTGCGTCGTTTCTTTTGAAACCTCTTTTCCCCGTCACCCGCCTCAATTGCAGGGCCCGGGTGGCTTTCACCATAATAACCGCATCCATAAGAGCATTCAGGCCGGACTCAATAAGAAGCGCCGCCTCCACCACCACCAGAGGCGCGGTCTTCTCTCTTTTAAAAAAGGCGATTTGACGTCGGATCTCTTGAACGACTTTGGGATGGATCAATCGGTTTAACGTCTCCAATTTCTTATGGTCCTTGAAGACAATGGAGGCGAGTTTCTTGCGATCGATTTCCTCGTCTTTTAGAATGTCCCTGCCAAAAACGCGTATGACCTTTTTGAAGGCGCCGCCGGGGCTTATGAGCCTATGTGCAATTTGATCCGCGTCCAGCACCTTGGCTCCCAGTTCCTCGAAGATCCGGGCAACGGTGGTTTTGCCTGCGCCGAAATTGCCAGTGAGCCCTACAACAAGCATAATGTTTTCTTAGAATAGATGTGTCTTTAGTTGACCAATAGCGATTCATACACCTTCTGATACTCCCGTGCGGATTTCTCCCAGGAGAAATCATGAGTAAAAGCCTTTTGGACCAATCGATCAAAAACCTCTTGATTGTGAAAAACACCCACAGCGCGTTGAAGGGCCGTCATGAACGCTTGCGATGTATACTCTTCAAAAACAAAACCATTGCCCCGGCCGTCCGGAGAATCAAAAGGAAAGACGGTATCGGCCAGCCCTCCCGTCTTATACGCCAGCGGGATTGTGCCGTAACGCAGGCTGATCATCTGGCTTAATCCACACGGCTCATAACGGGAAGGCATAAGGAAAATATCCGCTCCCGCATAAATACGGTGCGCCAGCGGCTCATCAAAATTCAACCGGATGGCAATCTTTTGCGGAAAAAGTCTTGCTATTTCTTCCAGAGCCTGATGATATCTTTGTTCTCCCACACCCAAAAACACCATCTGAATGTCCATCTTGACAATCTGATCAATAACCTTAAAAATAAGATCCAGTCCCTTTTGGTGGGAGAGGCGTGCCACAAAACCCAAAAGAGGTTGATCGCCTTGCGGCAGACCAAACTCCTTTTGAAGGTGTTTTTTATTAATGCTTTTATCCTGAAAACTTTTCCCGGAATAGGGCGCAACCAAGAAAGGATCATGTTGGGGGTCCCAGAAATTTTGATCTAATCCATTCAATATCCCCCAGACCCGATTCTTTTTTTGGCTTAAGATGCCTTCCAGACCGCAGCCAAGCTCACGGGTTTTAATCTCTTGCGCGTAGGTGGGGCTCACGGTTGTGACCACATCGCTGAAAATGATTCCCCCTTTAAGGAGATTGACCTGTCCATAAAACTCAAATCCCTGAAGATCAAACAAACTGGCATCCAGCCGCAACTTCAAAAATTTTTCCTTGGGGAAAATTCCCTGATAAGCAAGATTATGGATCGTCATAATCGTCTTGGCGTCCTTGAAGAAAGGGTCCTCAGCGGATAAAAATTTCAAGTAAGGCGCAATCAAACTGGCCTGCCAGTCATGGCAGTGGGCAATGTCAACGGGGCTATTAAGCTCCTTCAAGAGCGCTAAGGCCCGACGGCAGTAAAATTCAAAGCGCTCGAGGTTGTCAGGATAGTCGCCTTTTGGATCCCCGTACAACCCATCCCGTTCAAAAAGGGGATGTTCGATAAAATACACCCGAATCCCCTGCCCCACCCCGGCTGTCAGAACCCCCTCGGTGAATCTCTCAAAGGGTTTGTCCTTCAAACGGACGGTTTTGTATGCCGGCATGATGAGGGTTACCTTTATACCGAATTTTTCTAAGGCCAACGGTAAAGCCCCGCACACATCCGCCATGCCACCGGTCTTGGCGAAGGGGACTGCCTCGGAGGAGAAAAAAACAATTTTCATGCTAAAAACTGCTATTCCTATAGACTTCCCTCATATCCAACCAGTTTTTCCCGATTTTAATGCTAACCTTGATCGGCACTGATAACGGAAGGGAATTTTCCATGTGACGAGCGACCAGATCGGGCATGATCTCTTCTTCCCTTTGAGGGACGTCAAAGACCAATTCATCATGGACCGTAATGATCATTCTGGAAACCAACGCCCTTTCTTCCATGTCCTTTTGAATATTGATCATGGCCAGCTTCATTAAATCGGCTGCCGAACCCTGGACCGGGGTATTGATGGCCTGGCGCTCGGCAAATTGTCTTAAGGCCGGGTTTTTACTTTGTATTTCCGGCAGATATCGTCGGCGGTTAAGGAGAGTGACCACAAATCCTTGAGTCTGGGCCTTCTTGATTTCATCCTCTATAAAAACCTTCACGCCCGGGTAACGCAAAAAATATTTATCGATAAACTCCTGGGCCTCATCTTGGGAGATCGCCAGATCCTTCGACAGGCCAAAGGCACTCATGCCGTAAATAATGCCGAAGTTAATCCGTTTCGCAGTATCACGCATAGCGTAAGAAACGGGATTCCCCGTAACGCCAAAGATCAATCGGGCCGTATACGTGTGAATGTCTTGATTGTCATGAAAGGCCTTCATTAAATTTTTGTCCTGGGAAAGGTGGGCCAAAATCCGCAGTTCAATCTGCGAGTAATCGGCCGATAGGATCACATGATCTTTTTCCCAAGGGATAAAAGCCTTGCGGATCCGCCGACCCAATTCCGTGCGGATGGGGATATTCTGCAAATTTGGGCTCAGGGAGCTCAAACGGCCGGTCTCTGTGCCGGTCTGGTTAAAAGAGGCATGGAGATAGCCGGTCCGGGGATTGATCATACGGGGCAAGGCATCAATATAAGTTGACTTGAGCTTTGACAACTGTCGGAATTCCAAAAGTTGCCTGGCGATCTCATGGTTTTCGGCCAGCCTGGTTAAGACCTCCTCATCGGTGGAAAATCCGGTCTTGGTCTTCTTGACCACGGGCAGCTTGAGTTTCTCAAACAAAAGCTGGCTCAATTGCTTGGGCGAATTGAGATTGCACTCTGCCCCCGCAATCTTCTGGATTTGGCGGGCCAGGGCATCAATCTCTTTTTCTGTCTCGGAAGACAGCTCTGACAAAAGCCTTTGGTCCAGTCGTACACCGCTTGTTTCCATCCTAAATAAAACATAAGCCAACGGCATCTCAATGTGTTCAAACAATTTTAAAAGGGATTTCTCTCTCAATTCTTTAAGAAGGATCGGATACATCTCTAAGAGCACGATCACTTCTTGCGCCAGAACCTGAGATCCCTCTCCTCCTACGGGAATTTTTAAATAGTTCCACGCCAAGCTGCCCGGATCATAGGAGCGATGAGAAGGGTCCAGAAGATAGCCCACCAACATCACGTCAAAAATCTTACCCTTAAGGGAACACCGATGGGCCTCAAAGGCCTTCATCACTTGCTTGAAATCGTGGGTTACCTTAATGATTTGATGATCCTCAAAAATCGCTTTGAGCTCGGTTAAATACGATATAGGAAAATAATAAGCCAGGGAGTTCTTAGAGCTTGCGGCCAGGACAATACCCCGCACAGAAGGGTTATCAAGGGAATCCTCCCAATCCAATAAAAAAGAAAATTCTCCTTTTTCAGCAATTTGAGCTAGAAGCTCTGTACATTCCTCTTTTGTTACGACTTCTTTTAAAGCGATGGAGATATTCCTCGTCATCTGGGCAGTCAACTCCTGGGCGAATTTCTTAAATTCCAGCTTCTGAAAAAGCTCAAGAAGCCTTCTTTCGTCCGGCTGCCCCACCTTGAGCGAACTCAAATTGAAATCTATGGGCACTTTTTCATCTAAAACTGCCAGTTCTTTGCTGATAAATGCCATCTCTTTCTGTTGCCGGAGTTTTTCTTTGATTTTTAGCGGCTGAATGCGATCGATATTGGCAAAAATCTCTTCCAGGCTTTTGAATTCCTTAAGAAGGGTTTTGGCCGTAACCTCACCAACGCCCACAACGCCGGGGATGTTATCGGTTTGATCGCCCGCCAAACCGATAAAATCCGGCATCCGCTGGGCCTCAACTCCAAAAAGCTCCCTGACATCCTGGGTACCGAGCATCGCTTCTTTGCGGGCGCTAAAAATCTTCACCTTCTCGTTTACGAGCTGCATCATATCCTTATCATCGCTGATAATCACCACCTCAAGGTCATGCCGCTGGGCCTCTCTGGTTAAGGTGGCGATCAGATCATCAGCCTCAAATCCTTCGAGTTCAAAAACTGGAAGATGATAACCCTGGACGATCTCTTTGACCAGAGGAATCTGACTGATCAAATCATCCGGCATCGAGGGCCGGTGAATCTTGTAATTTTTGAACTTCTCCTGGCGCAGGGTCTTTTTGCCGGCATCAAAGCAAACGGCCATGTATTGAGGATGATAATCCCGCAAAATCTTTCGCAAGGTGTTTAAGAAACCAAAGGCCGCATTGGTCGCCTGGCCGCGACTCGTGTTTAGATTTCTGATGGCGAAATACGACCGGTACAATAGGGCGTGGGCATCAATCAAAAAGAGCTGATCCGACATTAGGGCATTGGATTAAGAAAACTAATTTAATGACATCTTATTTGAGGTGATTGGCAGATAAGGATGAAAATTCCGATGTGATGGGAAATGAACTCGTGCTTTGTCTTAGGCTGACGACTTGGTTTTAATTAGAATAGAACATAAATTTTATTTTGACAAGGAAAATTTTTCCAAAGATATGGGGACAGAACTTAAGTTGATGGTCAGGGGTGGCAGGGAAGAAACAAATTGGGCGTCTTCACCCAGGATTTGCCTTGCGACAACTACGCCTTGCTCTTCCAACTCCTGCAAACAGGAAAAACGGGATAAACGGGTATCGTCCTTAAGACAGACCACACAATCGGTGGCATAAACCCGGTCCACAGAAGTTCGTAGGCCAAGGTCCACCAGAATGGCTTCTTGCTTCCAGAGCTCCAGACCGCTTTCGGCGAAGGCTTTTAAATCCGGTCTGGCCTCAGGGAAAACGACCATCTGGGAGGCCAGCACCTTCCCGCTTTTAAGACGCAGCGCCTTGACCTGGGAATCTCCCAGAAGTTCCACAATGGCATTGTCGCAAATCACCCGGACACCCTGACTCTCCAGGTGCTTTTGGATATTCGCGGCCATGGATTCATCCACCCAATCGGACAAAAGATATGCCGTGGGAACAATTAAAATCACTTCTTTGTCGTGGGTTTTCAAGGCGTGCGCCAGGCGCAACCCCGTGGGGGTCGTTGTTTCAACAACCACGGTATCAACCAGCGCCAAGGTCTTGAGCATGCCCTTGATCTCGGTCAGGGTGGCCGCGGTGTAAACGCCCTGCTTGGTCGCGCCCTTGATCTGGGAGAACCTTCTTTCCTGAGAATCGGTGATCAAAAGAAAATCATAGGAGATCTCGGCTTCCTGGTTGGTGACCAGGCGCCTCTTTTTGAAATTTATCTTTTCGACGGTGTGCTCCAAAAGCACCTCCACCTGATTCTGGCTGTAAAACTCCGGCGGCTGACAAAACAACTGGTCCTCTGGAATTTCCTTTGCCAGAAAATCCGGGAAAAGTTCCCTGCGGTAAGGATAAAAACCTTCAAACCCCAAGAGGGCAATCTCCCCTGTATACTTACGGACTCTCATCTCTTCAATGACCTTGACTCCGGCCGGTGAGTTTCCCAGGATCACAAGTTTTTCCATCGTTCTCCTTAAACCTGAATCTGCGACCGCAAGGCCTCAATGCCGTTTCGCATGAGCATGACCACGGTCACCGGCCCGACACCACCGGGCACCGGCGTAATAAAGCTGGCGCGTTCTTTTGCGGATTCAAATTCCACATCGCCTTGAATCTGGCCGTTGACCTGATTGATACCCACATCAATCACCATGGCGCCTTGTTTAATCCATTCTCCCTTGACAAGACCCGCTTTTCCGACCGCGACGATCAGGACATCCGCCCGGCCCACATGCTCTATGAGTTTCCCGGCTTCGCTGGTGGCGACATGGCAAATGGTGACTGTCGCGTACTGTTCCAGCAAAAGAAGGCTTAAGGGTTTGCCCACAATCTCACTGTGGCCGATAATGACAGCCTCCTTGCCTCTTAAGGGAACCTCCGTGGATTTGATGTGCTCCATGACCGCGGCCGGCGTGCAGGGAATCAGCTTCGTTTCACCCAGAATCATCTTTCCAATATTGGTGACATTGATTCCCTCCAAATCCTTCTCCACAGTGACACAATTGGCCACGGCGCGGTAACTGATTTGCGAAGGAACCGGCTTATGGATCATGATCCCGTGAACGCTTTTGTCTTCATTGAGCCGACGGATATGGCGGATCAGCTCCTCCTGGGAAACCGTGGAAGGCAATGTCGCCAACGTATACTGGATGCCGATCTCCTCGGCCACCCGTTTTTGCGAATTGGCGTAGGCGCAGGAACTGTGATCCTCGCCGATCATCACGTTGACCAGACGCGGCACATGATTCGTGGATTTCTTAAGCCCCTCGACTTCCCTTTTTAATTTCTCTTTGATCTCGTGCGCCAGGCGTCGTCCATCCAGAAGGACTGCGGACTTCGGTGGCTGCCGGGTGGGATTCTGGGAGGAAAGTTTGGTCATTGATTGATCTCCACGTTGATCCGCGAGGCCCGAAAGGCGGCCTGGAGGAACTCTCCGGCGAGTCTGGCGTCCGACTTAAGATAGGGATTTCCCTTCTGGACTAAAAACGCCGCCAGGGGAAGGGCCTTCTGACACAAGCGGCAGACCTCTTGGGGGACGGCCCTCGCCTCTTTGAGGGCGGCCTTTTTCCGTGCAGAATCCAGGCGCCGGGCTTTGACCACCCTTTGATAGGCTTGCGCATCCCCATCGACCAGTTCCAAAAGCCTGCCCCTGATGGTTTCGCTGGCTCGCAAGACCTCCTGGATCTTGGCTTCTTCTAAGCGGGATGGATTGCGCTTGAGCGAATAATTCGCGACCATGGAAATCAACGCCGTGCCCAGCGCGCCAACCAGCGCCGCGGCCGATCCGCCGCCGGGAACAGGGGTCCGAGAAGAAAGCCCATCTAAATATTCTTTTAAGGTGTGATTTTGATATTTTTTCAATTGATCTGGGGTGCTGTTAGATGGCCCCCTTGCTTATCCGCAGAAGTCAAACGCATTTCTAATGAGCTCGATTGTCCCTTCTCCCCGATCATCCGGGGCCAGGGCCACCACGTCAAACCGGGATTTGATGTCCACCTTATGATAATACTTTTTCAAATAAGCCAAAGCGAGTTTTGATAATTTTCTTTGCTTAAAAAATGGGATGGACTCCAACGGACTCCCAAAATCCTCCGAGAGGCGGGCCTTCACCTCGATAAAACAAAGGGTGTCGCCTTCCCGGGCCACGATATCGATCTCCCCGAATTTCAACCGGACGTTGCATCGGATGATCCGGTAGCCTTGGCGTTTTAAGAAATCGACGGCCAGGTCTTCGGCGCTCTTGCCCAGAAGAATTCTATCGGAACTCATGAAGCCCTCAGGCGGGTGAACGGCATCGAAACGTTTTGCGGTGAATAGGAGAAAAACCATTTTTTAAAATAGCCTCGCGGTGGGCGCGGGTCGGGTAGCCTTTGTGCTGACGAAACCCGTATTGGGGAAAAACTTTATCATAAATATAAAGGACCCGGTCTCGGATCACTTTTGCGATGATGGAGGCGCAGGCGATCGAAAGGCTGCGGTTGTCGCCTCTGATGATGGTTTGGTAGGAGTAAGGCAAATCGGTCCTGAAAGAATTTCCATCGATCAAAAGGCACACTTGACCAGAGAAGCCGTCCTGTGTGTGGGTTTTGGACAACTGAGCGATCAGCCGCTCAACCGCCCAGTTCATGGCCAGGAACCTGGCCTTTAAAATATTCTGCGAATCGATGACGGCCTCATTGACGACGCTGGTTCCCACATAGGCGTTCTGGAAGATTTCGTGGAAGGCCTTTTCTCTTTGACGGGCGGTGATTTTTTTCGAATCATCGATTCTGTTCTGGAATTTACGGCTCTTGAGCAGGACGGCAGAGGCCACAACCGGCCCGGCCAACGGGCCGCATCCGGCCTCATCCACCCCAATAATAAAACGAAAACCTTTTTTCTTGGCCTGGTTTTCGTAATAAAGCATAAGGTGTGTTTTGGCCCTACGTTTATTCTCCTTCGCCTTAGTAATAGGAAACCTTGGTATAGGCTTCGGAGGAATTATTCCGAGGAGAATATTTCTACGAAGCATATACTATCGTTCCTATTACTTATGCGAAGTAGAATAGATTTGCGATAGCAAAGTCGAGGGGGCAGCGCTGGGTACGCTGGGTGCGCTGGATACCGTTGGAGTCGAAGGTCCCGCGGCCTGCTCGCCTTTGACGCGGGCGCTTTTTCCGGTTCTTCTTCTTAAATAATACAGCTTCGAGCGTTTGACCGTGCCTTTCTGAACCACTTTAAGACTCTCAATGGTGGGAGAATGCAAAGGGAAAATTCTTTCCACGCCCTCGCCGAAGGATATCTTTCGCACGGTGAAGGTGCCTTTGATCCCCCGGCCGGTTTTGGCGATGACCGTTCCTTCAAAAGGATGCAGACGCACCTTATCGGCCTCGGCCACCCTCACCTTCATTTTCACCGTGTCTCCCACCTTAAAATTCGGGATATCTTTGCGTTGGAATTGCTGCTCGATCGTATGGATTTTCTCAGCATGGCTTACCATGGGTGTTCTCCTCTATTTCAGCAAATCCGGGCGCCACTTTTTCGTGCGCGCCGCGGCCTCTTCTTGGCGCCACTTTTCAATCGCCGCGTGGTGCCCAGATAATAACACATCCGGAACCTTCATTCCACGAAAATTTGCCGGACGGGTGTACTGCGGATATTCCAAAAGACGCCTTTCAAAGGATTCCATCAATAAAGATTCGTGTTTGCCCAGCACCCCCGGGACCAAACGCGTCACGCAGTCGATCAAGACCAAAGCCGGTAGCTCGCCGCCGGTCAAGACATAATCTCCGATCGATATGCTCTGATCCGCAAGGCGCTCTCGCACCCGTTCGTCCACGCCTTCGTAATGGCCGCAGAGGACGATGAGATTCCGCATCTTCGCCAGTTTGTGCGCCAGAGGCTGGGTCAACCGCTCCCCCGAGGGAGACATCAAAATCACTTGGGCAGATCTTCTGCCTTTGATCTTTTTGACCGCATCAAAGATCGGCTGGGGCGACATCACCATGCCCGGGCCTCCTCCAAAGGGGCGATCATCCACCTTGCGGTGACGGTCGATGGTATAATCGCGCAGATCATGGATTTTGACGACGACTTTCCTTTTCTGCTGCGCCCGTTTTAAGATCGACTCATTGAGGACCGCCGGAAAAATCTTCGGGAAGATGGTAATGATATCGAATCGGAACATACTTATTCCAATCGGCTTAACGCCTCCTGCCTGCCCTGGTCAGATAAGGGCTTTATGTTAATTGTTTTATGGCGGGATTTCAACCCCTTTGTAATCTCGATATCGCGTTGAGCGACATGGAATTGATCGGCGAGAAATTCGACCAAGGCCTTGTTGGCTTTCCCCTCAATCGCCGGGGCGCTCAAATACACCTTGATCAGCGGGCCTTCTTTCTTTAAGAGATTCTTCTTGGCGCCGGGAATGACCTTAACGTCGATTTTCATGGATACCTTTATCAAGCATAGAGACGTCCAGGTCAATTCTCGCCGTTCCGCACGAATTGACAGTGTTCTAGTTTGGGGGAGGTTGCAAAGGAGGGTGAGGCGGCCTATCGCCGTGCGCTTTTAATTTTACAATCTTGTTATTCTGATCAAAAAAAACTTCTTCAAACAATTCAAAAAATCCCATTCTTCCTAATAATCCTATGCCAAGATTATCCATGTTGCTAGAGAATGCTGCGGAGCATTCCCAATGCCAAGATTGCACTTCAATCTCAACCCAACATTTTATTCTATGAAAATACCAGTTATCTCCTCCACCAAGACCAACCGCTGGCATATGCACGCCACTTGCAATATCAATCCCCAATTGACGACCATAAGCAGCAGGAAAAACGCAATGATCCGCACCCGAATCTATGACAGCTTGAGTTTGGCACTTTTTCGGGCTTTTGGGCCGTATTTTCAGGTAGTTCTCGTCGAGAAAGCAATTTTGTGGTATCGAAAACCCGTTTTTGCGATCCGAGAGACTTTTCCGACGACAAATTCGAAAATTTGCCAAACTCAAGTATGACAGAAAGAAAATAGAAATTCAAGGATTGATTATCCTTAGCTAAAACAGTTTTCACCATTGGAGAATAAACAATTCTAGATGGCAAGTTTCCTGCCGCAGG
>Ga0114945_10000537_pt1 | contig 24379 bp, 21 predicted proteins | sample OV2TP3_FD_87194 | JGI IMG/M metagenome (GOLD analysis project Ga0114945, IMG submission 87194) | Hot spring microbial communities from Beatty, Nevada to study Microbial Dark Matter (Phase II) - OV2 TP3 | ecosystem: Environmental > Aquatic > Thermal springs > Hot (42-90C) | place: USA: Beatty...
ATGTCCCGGACGGCGCCGGCCAGAGCGGGTGAATCGGTCAGAAGAAGGGATAGACTGTCCGGTCCGTGTTCGGACTGGGCGAGGAGATCTTCGGCGACGAAGACCGGCCGGGCGGTTTCGTCAGCGATCACGACCAGTTCCGATGGACCCGCTAGCATGTCGATTCCGACGTCTCCAAACACCAGTCGCTTCGCCGCCGTCACGTACCGGTTTCCGGGGCCGAATACCTTGTCGACCTTCGGAACGGTCCGGGTTCCACAGGCAAACGCCGCGATCGCCTGCGCCCCGCCCATTTTGAATACGGCCGTGACGTTCGCGATTCGGGCCGCCGCAAGAAGGAGCGGCGGGATTTTTCCGTCCGGCCGCGGTGGCGTTGCCACGAACCGTTCCGGGACGTCCGCGACGTCGGCCGGGATGGCCTGCATGAAAAGCGATGAGATCAGACTGTGCCGCCCGCCGGGAACATAGAGGCCGACCCGGTCAAGCGGCGTGACTCGCTCGGAGTAGAACCCGCTGTGGTCCACAAAAGGCGCGCCGCGAAGATGCTGCGCGTTGTAAAATTGGCGAAACCGCCGCGCCACCGCCTCCATCACCGCGCGGTCCTCCGCCGTCACAAACTTCTCGGCGGCCCGAAATTCCTCCCCGCTGACCCTGAGACTCCTCAGTCTCGCCTTGTCCCACCGGCGCGTATAGGACAGGACCGCCCGGTCGCCGGCGATTCGGACCTGCCTGAGCACCTCGCGGGCCGTTTTTTCCGCGGGGTCGCCGGACAGGCCTCGCCGGCCCTGCTGGAGAAGTTTTCCCCGCAGACGGAAATAGGCGGGAAGATCGGCGAAAGCGGATGCTCCGCATCGGATGGTCATGGAATCAGATCACTCGTTTGATCGTGGCGATGAATTCTTCCACCGTCGACTTGCTCATTTTTAAACTCACCCGGTTGACCACCAGTATCGCGGTCGACCGGAGAATTTCCTCGATCACAACCAGCCCGTTGGCCCGCAGCGTCTCGCCGGTCGACACCAGGTCCACGATCGCGTCGGCTAGATTCACCAGCGGCGCCAGCTCCACCGAACCGTACAGCTTGATCACTGAACAGGCCCGGCCCTTTTTCAGAAAATAGGCGTTGGTCAGGGCCGGGTATTTCGTGGCGACTCGCAGCGCCCCGCTCCGGCCCAGAACAGCCGGATCCTTCGCCGCCAGAACCAGCCGGCAGGCGCCGACGCCGAGATCGAGCATTTGATAGAGATCGGATTCCTGCTCCATCAGAACGTCCCGGCCCACCACTCCGACATCCGCGGCGCCTTGAGATACATACGTCGGCACGTCCTGCGCGCGGACGGCGAGAAACGTCCGGCCGCCGGTTTTGTCCGTCACATGGAGCTTACGCGGATCCCGGACGTCGGCCGGGACGGATATTCCGGACTTTTCCATGAGATCAATGGCTTCGTCGAACAATTTGCCCTTCGCCAGAGCGATTCGGATCATGCGGCGAAACTAACTCTTCGACGGACAAGTTGCAATCTGCCGGTGGGCGTGCTACATCCCGGCCATGACGACCATGCGTCCCGCGGCTCGACTTCGACGGATCTATCTCGCCATGAAACGGCATTTCGGTCCGCGGGGCTGGTGGCCGGCGCTCCGGCCCGGAGCGGGTCAGTCCGACCGGCCGGTCTATGATCCGCGGCGCCGCCGGCTGACGGCCGGCCAACGGTTTGAAATATCCATCGGAGCCATCCTGACCCAGAACACCGCATGGACCAATGTCGAAAAGGCGATCCTGAACCTGCACCGCCGGGGCGCGCTGTCGTTTGAAAAAATTCGCCGAATCCCTCGCGCCCGGCTGGCGCGGCTGATCCGGCCGTCGGGTTATTTCAATCAGAAGGCCATCAAACTGAAAAACTGGATCGCTTTTCTTGGCCGTCGGCCGTCGAAGGCGGGGCAACTTGACCGGATGAGACACATGGATGTCGATCGCGCGCGCGCCGCGCTTCTTTCCGTGAACGGCATCGGCCCCGAAACGGCTGATTCCATTCTCCTGTACGCGCTGGAAAAACCGGTCTTCGTCGTGGACGCGTACACGCGCCGCGTTTTTAGCCGGCATGGATGGATTTCGGGCAATGAGCCGTATGAGACGATCCGGAAACAATTGGAGGCGGCGCTGCCTCCCCGCGTCCCGTTATGGAACGATTATCACGCGCAGATCGTGGAGATTGGAAAAACCTACTGTCATCGCCGCCGGCCCCTATGCCGGTCATGCCCTCTGTACGGGCGGGATTTTTTCTGGTCGGAGGCCGCTTTCACGAGCGTCATCGGATAAGGCTCCATCCGGATTCGGGCGTGGGATTCGATTCTGCGCATAAACGCCATCTCGGAGTTCGAGACCATGCTCACCGCCATGCCTTTTTCGCCGATCCGGCCCGTACGGCCCACGCGGTGGACGTACACATCGGGATCGGGCGGCAGGTCGTAATTGACGACCAGCGAAATCGTCAGAATGTCCAGTCCACGGGCCGCCACATCCGTGCAGACCAAAAGCCGGATCCGGCCGTCCCGGAAATGGCGCATGATCCGCATCCGCTCGTCCTGCTGAAGCCCGCCGTGCAGAAATTCGACCTGTGGAAAGGCGCTTCGAAGGGACCGGGCGATGGAGGGGACGCTGTGTTTTTTGTTGCAGAAGATGAGGACCGAATCCGGGTTGACTTCCCTGAGAAGAGTCGCGATGGCGCGAATTTTTTCGGGCGGTGACGTCTGGACGAATTTGTGGGAAATGGTGTCGGCGGTGCGGGTTTCCTGTTTGATGGCGATGTGTTCCGGGTGGTTCATGTAATCGTTGATGAGCTGTTTGACCGGAGGCGGCATGGTGGCCGAAAACAGGAGATTTTGCCGCTGCTTGGGTGTCCGGTTGGCGATGTAGGTGATGTCGTTGAGAAATCCCATGTCCAGCATCTCGTCGGCTTCGTCCAGAATAAAATGCCGCACGGTTGACAGGTCCAGCCGCCCTCGCATCATCAGGTCCTTGACCCGGCCGGGCGTTCCGAGCACCAGCTGGACGCCCTGCTTGAGGGCCGCGCACTGGATCTCGATGGAAAACCCTCCGAAAATCGCCATCACCCGGATGCCCGTTCCATGCACCAGCTCGTTGGCTACCTCGGCCACCTGAACGCACAGCTCCCGGGTCGGCGTCAGGACGATCGACTGAACCTGGGGCACGGCCGGGTCGAGCCGGGCGATGACCGGGAGCAGATACGCCGCGGTCTTGCCGCTGCCCGTCTGGGACTGCCCGATCAGATCCCGGCCGTCCAGAATTTTCGGGATGGCGCTGGCCTGAATCGGCGTCGGTTGTTCAATTCCAAGATGCTTCAGATTCGCCTTGAGGACATCGGAAATCGGAAGATCCATAAACTGCGTGAATGAATCCATATCATTTTTTGACGCGCCCGCATCGTATCAGCGTTGTTACTTCGCAGTCAAATCTGTGCATCAATCAATAGGGACAGCAATCAATGAGAAGACGGTGCCAGGGGTTGCTGATGCATTGGACGCGGCTGATAGATATTATGGCCTCGTCATGAATCGATCGTGGCTTTTATGGGCGATGTTTATGAGCATCATGATGTGCGGGTCGGCGGTACTTCACGCCTATTTCTGGATACGGTTTGTCCGGGATACGGCTGTGCCCAAACGTCCGGCACGATTCATCGGCTGGGTATTCGTTGGAGCGACGCTGATGTTCCCTGTCCTGTTTTTTCTCCGCGGAAACGTGGGTCAGCCGGTCGACCGCATGATGTATCTCTGCCTGTTTACGTGGCTTGCCGTTGTATTTTTTCTCGTCTGCTGCCGCCTCATTCTCGAAATCATACCCCTCGCCCGCAGCGCCCTCGGCTTGCTGAAGTCCTCGCCCCCGTTCGATCCGTCGCGCCGGCTGTTTCTCAACCAGGCGCTGGCGGCGTCGACGATGGCCGTCGGCGGCGGGTGCCTGATTTATGGATCGATCGGCGTTCATGATGATCCCGAAATAACCGAAACCCCGGTTACCATCGACCGCCTTCCGCCGGGCCTTTCCGGCCTGACGATCGTTCAATTGACGGATCTTCATATCGCGCCCTGGACCCATCGGCGGTTTATCGAGCGGCTGGTCGAGCGGACAAACGCGCTCAAGCCCGATCTCATCGCGGTGACGGGAGATCTTGTGGACGGAAGCGTTGCTGAGATATGGAGCAAGGTCGAACCCATCGGTCGATTGAGATCCCGGTACGGGACTTTTTTTGTCACGGGCAATCACGAATATTATGTCGGCATCGATCCATGGATTCCGGCCATTGAGTCCCTGGGATGTGTGGTGTTGAACAATTCCGGCCGGCCGGTGGCGGATGGGGTGTATGTCGCCGGCGTCCCGGATCGCACGGCCGGAAGGTTTTCCTCGCAGGAGAAACCCAATATTCCGATGGCTCTCGCATCCAACCGCGCGGATCTGCCGGTTGTCCTCCTTGTTCATCAGCCAAAGGAGATTCAAGCGGCCGTCGAATCAGGCGTTGATTTGCAGTTGTCGGGCCATACGCACGGCGGTCAGATCTGGCCATTCGGCGCCATCGTCATGGCGGCGCAACCCTACCTTTCCGGCCTCCATCGGCGCGGCCGGACTCAGATTTATGTCAGCCGCGGCGCCGGCACCTGGGGTCCGCCGATCCGATTCGGCGCGCCCACCGAAATATCAAAAATCGTCCTGATCTGAGGTCAGCGCCAGAAAGGCCTCCTCCAGATTTTCTTTCGCCGCCAGCTCGTTGATGTGGTCGTGCGTGCCTTCGGCCAGCAACCGGCCCTTGTGCAGGATGCCGACCCGGGTGGCGATGGCCTCCGCCAGCGCCAGCTGATGGGTTGAAACCAGGACCAGGCGGCCGTCCCTTACAAAATCGACGAGCGTTCGCCGAAGAATGGCGGCGCTCTTGGGATCGAGGCCAATGAGCGGTTCGTCCACGATCAGAAGAGGCGGGTTCAACATGAACGCCGCCGCGAGCAGAAGTTTCTGACGCATCCCGTGCGAATAGGACTCGATCAAATGGTCCATCCGGTGGCTGATTTCAAATTCTCGCAGCAATCCCTTCAGGGAATCAACGTCGCCCCGGCGATAAATGTTGATCAGAAACTCTAGATATTCCCGCCCCGTCAACTTTTCGTATAAATAGGGCCGGTCAGGAATATAATAGAATTTGGATTTGACCTCGGTCGGATTCTTTTCGATTGACTGCCCGTCCACCCGGATTTCCCCGCTGCTGGCCGGAGTGACACCCGCGATCATCCGAAACGTCGTTGTCTTGCCCGCGCCGTTGGGGCCGAGCAAAACATAGATGGCGCCGCGGTCGACCGAAAGAGACAGCCCGTCGACGGCGGTGATTTCGGAGAACGTTTTGGTTAGGTTGTGAAGTTCCAGAAAAGCCATTGCCGAGTCGCGCCGCCGGGAGGGTCGATCGGGGAGCAGGTCAGCGAAGCTTTTGGACGTATTGTTCCGCCATTTTTCGGATGGTCGGATCTTTGGCTAATTGCATCGCCCGGATAAAATGCGGGACGGCCTGGTCCTTGCGGTTCTGCTGAACGTATAAAAATCCCATCATGAAATGAATATCCCCATCCGCCGGCTGGGTCGACAGGAATTGGCGCAGGAGATTTTCCGCCTCGGTATATTTTCGTTTTTGAATCAGTATCTGCGCCTGTTTCTGAATCTGAGCGGACCCTGACGGCGCTGCCGGCTCGGCTCGCGGCTCAGCGACGGTGGCGCGCCGTTCGGCAGGTCTTTCCACGGCTGCCGGAGCGGGTTTGGTCTGTGGTTTGGGCCGCGGCGCCGGTTCGGGCTTTGGCTTGGGCGGCGGTTTGGCGGCCGCCGGTGCGGGCGCAGGTTCACCCTTTCGGGACAGCGTCGGCACCGGCTCTGCCTTCTTGGGCGCGGGCGTCAGAGGCTTTTTCTCCTCCCCCTGGTCATCTGCCGCCTCCGGCTCCTCCTCTATTTCGGCCTCGCCCTCCGCGCCTCCTTCCGCCGGCGTCGACCCCTCCGGTTCGTCGGCCAGGTCCACGGCGCCATCGGCGCCGCCTTCGGATGCGTCGTCCGCGCCCTCCGTCGCCTGCTCCGGCGCGTCCTGCGGCGCGTCGCCAGACACCCCCCCCGCCGATTGGGCCGGAGATTCAGCCTCGGAGAATTCCTCCATCAGATTGACGCCGCCCCGGTCAGCGCCGGCCTCGGTTTTGGCCGGAGCGCCGCCGAACAACAAACGAAGATCCTCCCAGAAAAAGAAATACCCCACCGCCGCCGCGATACCGATCACGCCGACAACGCCAAGGAGGATGATCCAAACCTTTTTCACTGGCTCACCACCCGCACACCGGCGCCTACCGCCGGATCAGTCTCGCCTGAACTTTCCTGCCGTTACGCTCGACGACGACATTGTTCTCCCGCGCCAGCCACCCAATGGCCAGCGCGCTGACAGTCATCTCCAGCCCGGCGCCCTTGGATATCTGCTCCAGACTGTCGCCTTCCGATTTCTTTAATAGATGCTGATACACTTTCCCCGCGCTCTCACCGATCTCATACATCAGAGAAACCGCCTCCGGCCTGTCGGCCACTTTTGATACCATGTCTCCACCACCTCCTTCCCGTCGAATTCGCATGGCCCGCTGATACAGATCCACGTATTGCCGGGCCGCCTCTTCCCACGTAAACCGCTCCCGCATGGCGTTCTGTTGAAGAATTCGAAACGTGCCGGGCGACTGGTGATACACGTGAAAGGCTCCGGTCAACGCGTCCACGAGGGCATTGGCCGTGTAGCTGGTAATACCGAATCCGTTGCCTTCGAGTGTCCGCTCATTAAAAGGCCGGACCGTGTCGGCCAGTCCGCCAATCAGTCGGACGACCGGAATCGTGCCATAGGCCATGGCGATCATCTGGCCCAGCCCGCACGGCTCGTATTTTGACGGCATGGCGAAAAAATCACTGCCCGCGTAGATCACTTTCGCCAACTCCGGATCGAATCGCAAGGCCAGACAGACTTTTTCCGGAAATTGCCGCGCGAGATTCGTGAATCCCGATTCCAGATCCTTCGACCCGCTGCCCAACAGGACAAAATACATCGGCGTGCCGGGAAGAATCCGAAACAGGGCCCGCAGGAGCAGATCACATCCTTTTTGGGGGTCGAGCCGGGTCACGCATCCCAGAATCGGCGTTTCGCCGATGCGGCCGTTGTTGTCGATCGGAATACCGAACTTCTCCAGCAGCCGCTTTCGGGCTTCCCTTTTCACGTCCAGCCGGTCGGCGTCGTACGGCGGAAAAAGCCCGCCGGCCGCGCCGGGATTCCACTCGGCGTAGTCAATTCCGTTGAGAACGCCAACCAGTGTCTGCCTGCGCGCGGACAGGACGCCATCCAGCCCGCATCCGCCGCTGCGCGTCTGGATTTCCTGCGCGTACCGCGGACTGACGGTCGACAGAAGATCGGAAAAGAGGATGCCGCCTTTCAAAAAGTTGATCTTGCCGTAGTACTCCAGCGCCGTCGCCCGAAAAAAATCCGATGGAAGATCCAGCGCCCGCCACCGTCCGGCGTCAAAAACTCCCTGGTAGGCCAGATTGTGGATCGACAGGACGCTGCCGGTGCGGCCGAAAAATTCGTCGGACCCATGCGTTGTTTTGAGATAGATCGGCGCCAGCGCGGTCTGCCAGTCATTGGCGTGAATGACGTCCGGGCAAACGCCGAGGTGTTTGAGGAGGGCCAGCGCTGCCCTGGAAAAGAAGGAGAATCGGACTTCATTGTCCGGATAATCCTTTCCGTTCTCCTGATAGATTCCCGGCCGGTCAAATGCCGCCGCGCCCAAAAACAGCACCCGCACCCCCGGCTCGCCTATCGAGCCTTTCAATCTTCCCTCCCAGATCTCCGTCCCGCCCAGACCCGGAATCTCTCCACGCCCGGAAATAATTCTTAAACCCAGCGCCACGCGGTCAATGATCCCGTAAAGCGGTGTAACCACGGTGACGGTGTGTCCGAGCCCGGCGAGGGCCGCGGGCAGCGTGCCGGACACGTCCGCCAGTCCGCCGGTCTTCGAAAAAGGAGACACTTCCGAGGTCAGATAGGCGATCCTGAGCGGCTCAGTCATCAACGCTCTCCTCCCGCAGATACTTGGCGGCGTTTTCCGGCGTGACGGGATTGATGTAAAATCCGGTTCCCCACTCGAATCCCGCGATCCGGGTGAGCCTGGGAATGATTTCGATGTGCCAGTGATAATCGAGTTCGATCGTGCCCCACATTTCCGGCCGGCCCGGTCGGGGGACGGTGACGGGTGAGGTGTGGAGGATGTAGTTGTATGCCGGGTTGCCGAGTGCCTGGCGGATTTTTTTCAGGACGTTTTTGAGAACGTAGGCCAGGGACGAAATTTCCTTGTCATTGATCTTGCAGAAATCGTGGGCATGCCGACGCGGCAGTATATGGACTTCGAACGGAAACCGGGACGCGTAGGGCGTCATCGCGATGATGTTTTCCTCCACCATGACCAGCCGTTCTTCGAGGAGCTGTTCCTGGGAGATGATGTCGCAGAGGAGACACCGTTCCTTGTATTCGAAGTAGTCCCGGCAGTAGTAGAGTTCCTCCGCGACCCGTTTGGGCGTCACCGGAATGGCGATGAGCTGCGAGTGGGAATGCTCAAGACTCGCCCCCGCCCGGACGCCGTGATTTTTAAAGACGAGCATATATTTGAATCGCGAGTCATTTTTCAGATCCGCAATCCTGTCCCGGTAGGCCCTGAGCATCTGTTCGGTGGTGGTCTGGGAATAATCGGGCAATTCGAGTTTATGGTCGGCCGTTTCGATGATGACTTCGTGCGCGCCGATTCCGTTCATCTTGTCGTACATCCCGTACCCCATGCGGCCCAGATCCCCCTCGATTCGCAGGGCCGGGAATTTGTTGGGAATCACACGGATCGACCACCCGGGTTTGTTCGGCGCGGCGCCATTGCGTATGGCCGATATTTCCGGTGGAGTCAGATGCTCATTTCCTGGACAGAACGGACAGATCGCCCCGGAAAGTTTCGGGTTGTCGACGCGAAAATCGCTCGGCCGCATCGCCCGCTCCGTCGATATAATGACCCACCGGTGGGACATGGGATCCCGCCTAAGTTCCGGCAAGAGAGTTCACCTCCAACGTGACGCTGAATTGCGGCGCGGCCTGAGGCGCCAGAATCAGCAGCGCCATACCTTGAAACAGACGCTCCATGCTACTTTCGGTTTTTATGAAATAATAGGAAGGCCCGATGAAAAATCGGTTCGCCGGGCCGGTTTTGAAAACCACCCGCGTGCCGCGACTCCGATCCGTCACCGCAACCTCCCCGCCGGATGATTCCATTCCCCCATCCCGCAGGCCGGTCGCCGAGGCCGCCGGGCCGAGGATTTCCAGGGAATTGGCGTCGGCGTAATACATCTCAAACCCCATTGCCGCGCAGGCTGGTGTTGCCCGACCCGCCGGATCGGCGCCTCCGCCTCCGGGCGGATCGATCTGTGCCTGCAGAATCAGCTTGTTTTCGTGTTTGGAGATGGAAACGCGTTTTTTGAAGTGGCCGCGTTCGGTTTTTCGATCGAAATCGATTTCAAAAGATTCCGCCTTGTCGCGAATCTCCCCTTTGACCCAGGCGCCGCCGGGCAAACCCTCGTCCGGCCGAAGCCGGCGCTGGATCCATTGGTCGAGTGTGACCGCCGGGTCAATCGTGTGGAGGAGACCGCTTGACCGGCCTCCGAAAGTGTTCTGGAAATTGTATTTGGCCGGCCGGTATGACCATTCGATGAATCGCCCGCCTTCGTCGGGTTTGAGTCCGATCACCCAGTGGTCGGTGTAAATCAGCATCTCCTGGAGTCCATCCATGTCGATGTCCTCGGTGTAACACGTCGGGAACAACCCCATTTTTTTTGAAAACCGCGTCTCGGCCTCGATCAGCCGTTCAAAAATCGCCAGCCGGAGCGCGAGCAGCCGGGAGTCGGCGCCGGTCGCGACGCCGTAGGCGTCATGACAGGCCGCCTGATCGAGGAGGTCCCGGATCGTCCGGGCTTCGCGGTCCGCGCCGAGTTTTTCCAGAACGGAACCCATTTTCTGAGCCGCGAAGAGGACGCGCTTCTGCATCCAGTTCGACTCGGGAAACTTCGTCAAAAACGATTTCCAGTACCCGCTTCTCAAAAATAACCGCTGTGACGATGTCTCCGTCTGACGCTCGACGATCCGCTTGAATACCGCGTATTCCGCCTGAATTTTTCCCGATAGAGCCTGTTCCGAAAGGTCGGCGGGGGAAGTGGGAGGCAGGTAGAGCAGTCCGCGCGCCGGATGGGCGGAAATCCATTCCGATGGGGTCAGGGTTTGAATCCAGTTTGATTTTTCCATCTGGGATAAAAACCCATCCACCCAGTTGATTCCCCTCGGCCCGGAAAAGCATTCGGCGTCGTCCATGACCGTCACGACCGTCTGGCGCCCTCGATCCGCGGCGTCGTCCCCGACATCCTCGGCCAGATGGGCCAGATAATCGATGGTGTCCAGCGGAGTTTTGCGGACCATGGAAAATCGGAGGACCTCATCGATCGGGAAAACCAGAATCCGGTGGCCGGATTCCTCCGTCACATAGTACCCGTGAATGTGTTCCAGACCCACGCCGGCGCCGGCAAAGTAGGAGTCGTCCAGAAAGGCATACTGAATACCGGCCTCCTGAAGAGGTTTGCACAAGTGCGATTCCCAGGCCTGACCCGCCGGCCAGTACCCTTTTGGTCGCATCGCGGTCAGCCGATGGAGATAGTCGCTGTACCGCCTCACCTGGCCCACCCGGTCCGGTTCGGTCAACGTGGACAGGTAGGGCTCATAGATCCCGCCGCCGATCAATTCGATCTGCCCGCGATCCGCGCCCTGCCGGATCAACTCCAGCATGCCCGGCCGCCTGGATTCGATCGGTTTTAACAGCACGCCGGATACGTGGAGGCAAAACTTGATCCGCGACCCGGCCAGCCGGGTCAGGACGGGCAAATAACACTCGTCGATCCTGCTCAGAACCTCGGCCTCGGGCGTGCCGACCGGCAGATGGCAATGGACGCCGAAAATCAGGGAAAGTGTCGCCATCGTCGCGCCTCGTTACACCATCCACTGGCCCGAAAAAAAAGCCGCCGACGGCATTTCCAACTCCAGCCACTGCCCGGCCGGCCATCGCTCCAGTTCCATATCCTGAGAGGTGATGGAAACCGAAACCGCCAGCCGTCGACCGGGTTGAATCCGGAGAACGGAAAAAGGAATCGCCAGTTCCAGGACCTCCTCGTAGGCACAGATCAGGTCGCTGGATCCTCCATCAAATGTCGCCGTCGCCACTCCCTCTCCCGGCCGGCAGACCAGCCGGGCCATCGACTCCGGCTCCGGCTTGGCAGCGGCGTCTACGCCCGCCTCCCGCGACTCGATCCTGAAATCCATCCGGATCTCCACTGCCTCCGGAAGATCTCCGAATTCCAAACAGAAGTAGAGCGTCGATTCGTCCTGGCCCCAATAGAGCCGCTCCAGATAATACTCGGCTTTGCGCATCGACCCGGAAGAAAAACTGACGTCCGCTCGGCCCGCGCCCAGCCACTCGTAAAACGGCCGGATCCGGCCGTCGATCGTCGGCGTGAACGGTTCTGTCGGCGGTTTCAGGATGACGCGTGGCTGAGTGCGTTTGATCGGCTCCAGAAGGCCCGCGGGGATGTCCTGGTGGAGCAGCCGGCATACCCCGGCCAGGTTTTCCCGGAACAGCCGGTCAAAGATCGGGTCGTCCATCGAATGATGATCGTCTCCAAACCACCAGAACCAGTCGCTCCCTTCCGCCACACGGATCAGACCCATCGCCTTTTCCTTGATCGGCCCCGCCGGCAGACGCAGGACGGCGTCCCGCGTCTGAAAGAGAAAATCCCAGGCGGCATTGTCCTCCGGATGGCCAACCCAGATATTGAAATTGCCGTTGATCCACGACCCCGGCGCCAGCCGGGAGAGGGGCTGTACGTGGTCCTGCTCCATCTGCACCGTCTCGTGGCACGTCCGGCACGAAAAACCGGCGGATTCCACGGCGTCGAACAGCCCCGATAAAAACGCTCGGCATGTTCCCGCCTGAAAATATTCCCACGCGTTCTCGCCGTCCAGCATGACGCTCACCACCGGCCGCGCCAGACCCTGACCGGCGCCGGTTACGCGACTTAAAAAATCGGCGACGGCGTCGCCGACCGGCATCTTGGAATAGGAAAATCCAATGCGGTCGGACAGGTCATGGTTTCGAAACAGCAGGTGCAAGCCCCGGCCCGAAGTCTTCAGTCGATACACCCGGGCCGGCGCGTCGCGCTCCTCCGGCGCCGGTTTGCCGTTGGAATTTTCCAGACTGCGCGCGAGGTTCAGCTCGTCCGTCGCCGCCCACTCCACACGGCAGTCGGCCAGAAGCTCGCATGTTTTTTCCGAAAGCGACCCCTCCGACGGCCACATCCCCCAGGGCCTGCTGCCGAATGTCCGCTCGGCCCATTCCAGTCCGGATTCGACGTGCCAGCGCGCGTCCTCCGCCAGAGGTCGGGCCTGGGCCGGCAGGGTCAATCCGGGATGGGCGATCTGCGCGTCCTTCATGTCGAGTAGAAGCGGCAGGATGGGGTGATAAAAGGGTGTGGTGGAAATTTCGATGATGCCCGAATCCTGAAGACGCCGGTATTTGTCGAGGAGCCCGGCACAGACGTTACGGTGAACTTCCATCAGCGCCAGTTTTTCCTCTTCTTGAAAATCCCTTCCCTTGGCGAGCAGTTCCCGGACCACCGGATTGTCCCGCCGAAGGCGCCCGCCGGGTCCGCCGGTCCAGGCGAGGTTGGCCCAGACCTGGAGATCGCGAATTTTTTGCGCGGAAAACCGCCTCGCCGATTCCCGGATCGCCGCCTCATTGTCATCCCGGCCGCGCTCGAACAACAGCTCCGCGTATCGCTCGTAGGGCCGGATCAGCGTTTCAAAATTCGCCTTGAAAAAATTCGCCAGAATAAACTCCCGCTCACCCTGGGTTAGATAGGCCGCCGGTTTTTCCGTCAGCCGGGCGTACAGATCCTTTACGCCGGCGCCGAGCGACTGAATCTGCCGGCCGAGGCTGGGCGTCAGATTTACGGTCGACCGGACGGCGGGATGCTCCTCCAGAACGTCGGCGAACTCATCGTAGTCTTTCACCGCGTGGAGCCTCGTCCAGGGCAGCGCGTATTCCCCGGTAAGGGGGTCGGCGTATTCGGGCTGATGCATGTGCCAGAGAAAGACAAGCGTGACGGGCTCGGCGGTCATCTCCAGCACCGCGTCGGCGGAGCTATTTTTTTCTGGAGGGCAGTTCGGCCTGGGCTTTGAGCATCGCCCGGTTGGCCATTCGAACCCAGGCTTCCGAGTCGCCGATAAGCGGCTCGTTCACAAGGCCGCTGGCTTTCAGGAAATACCGCTGGGACAGAACCATGAGCTGATCGGTGTTGAGCGGCGCGTACATGCGGCCATCATAATAAATCATCGTATCGGCCGATACGATCGCCTTCAGCGCCTTCTCCACCTGTTCCGGCGTGTCCGACCGAAGCGCCACCAGATAGGGACCCGGGTCCGGCCGGAGGTAGGCATAGGTGAATGCGATCACGAGCGCCGCGGTGACCGAGATGGCGGTGATTTTCAACAGCTTCGGGATCATGAAAGTGGATGTCCTTGCCGGCGAAACGCGATGCCGCGGACTACCTCGCGGGCCCGCCGGATGGCGCGGCCGGCGCCGCCCGGGCTTCGTCAAAAACCTCGCGCATAAACCGCGCTTCCTCCGCCTGCAGCTCAAACGCGCGGATCAGGTCGTCGCGTTCCCGCACGGCGCTCTCGATGACGATGTACTCTACGCCCTTGTCTTTGAGGATTCTGATCATGGCGACCAAGTGTTCCCGCTGGAGCCGGCCCATGAGTCGGTGCATCGGCGGATGGAAGAGCCGGCCTTCAGGGATAAAATCTCCGATCTGAATGCCGAGATACAATTCGTTCGGCACGATTTTGTAGCGTTCCTCCGGATGGTCCGGAATTTCCTGCAGGGTCTTAAATCCGGTGAACTCGTGCGCCAGGTCGAAACAGAATTTCAAATTGATCCCGCGCTTCCGGATTTCCTGAAAAATCGGCAGACACTCGTCCGCGGTGTAGAGCCGGCCGTCCCAGAAGGTGTTGTTTTCCATGTGGAGCGGCATGTTCTTTTTGTCCGAATACCCGCCCAGTTCGGTGAGCGACGCCAGGAGCGCCGCATTCGAGATGTCGAGGTACCTGCCGACCGCCTGATAGTAGGGGATCTGGCCCGGATGCATCACTGTGAATTTGCAGCCCAGATCGGCCGCGACGTCCAGATACCGCTTGAGATACGCCACCGCCACCTGCCGGTCCTCCTCCTGAAATCCGCAGGTCGCGGACGCGGTAAAGGTATAGGGCAGATGCATCGAGAGGGTGATGTCATATTTCTCCGCCGCGCTCCTGGCTTTTTTGATCTGATCCCTGCCCAATGACAGATACGGATTGGGAATTCCGCCGTCGAGTTCCACATGTTGAAGACCGGTTTCCGAGGCGACCTGGCACTGACGCGGAATGTCCGATTTGACTTTGATCTGCACGGTCGCGTCCATGTCCGACACCGCCAGCTTTCCGGCCAAAAAAGCCTCCCGATCCTCGCTGGTCAGATACTCGTATTCGAGCAGGTTTGTGAAATCTCGCCCCAGCCTCATAACCCGATCGCCTTCGACGCGTCCGAGATGGCTTCTTTATAGATTTTGGCTGAATTCTGGAGGGCCGTTTTTTCCTCCGCCGTCAGGTTCAGCTCGATGATTTTCTCAACTCCGCCGCCGCCGATGACCACCGGCACGCCGATGTAAACATCGTCCAACCCGTACTGGCCCGTCAGGAGCGCCGACACGGCCATGATCCGTTTTTTATCCTTCACAATCGCCTCCACCATCTGAACCCCGGACGCCGCCGGGGCGTAATAGGCGCTGCCGGTCTTCAGGAGCTTGACGATCTCCGCTCCGCCGTTTCGAGTCCGGTCAACCAGCGCGTCGATCCGGTCACTGGGCATGAGTTCCGAAAGAGGAATACCGCTGACGGTCGTGTACCGGACAAGGGGAACCATGTCGTCCCCGTGCCCTCCGAGGACGAGCGTGGATATGTCTTCGACCGAGACGTTCAACTCCTGCGCGATAAAAGCGCAAAACCGCGCGCCGTCCAGCACCCCGGCCTGGCCCATCACGCGGTGGGCCGGAAATCCGGTGACTTTCCATAGAAGATACGTCATGACGTCGAGCGGATTGGTGATGACGACAACGGTTGCGTTGGGCGCGTGGGTTTGGATGTTCCGCGCGACCGACTGGATGATTTTCGCGTTGGTCTGCAGAAGATCCAGGCGGGACATGCCCGGTTTTCGGGCGATCCCAGCGGTGACCAGTACCACGTCTGATCCTTCCATGAGCCGGCTGTCCTGACCGCCGGCGATCCGGGCGTCAAACCGGCCCACCGGACCGTACTGCATCATGTCGAGTCCCTTGCCGTCCGGAATGCCTTCGATGACGTCCACCAGCGCCACGTCCCCGATCTCCCGCTCGGCCAGATAAAGAGCCGCCGTCGCGCCAACGTTGCCCGCTCCCACCACCGTGATTTTACATCTCCCAATCATGAATGCCCTCCGTGACGGATCTTACCGGTCATGTGCCTACGGCAAATGCCGGACGATCTCTTCGGCGTATTCGGACGCCTTCACTTCCGTCGCGCCCTTCATTTGCCTCGCCAGGTCGTACGTCACTCGCTTGGACTTGATCGCCCCCTGAACGCCCCTCACGATCGACTTGGCCGCTTTGGTCCAGCCCAGATACTCCAGCATCATGACACCGGACAAAAGAAGCGACCCCGGATTGACTTTGTCCTGGTTGGCGTATTTCGGCGCCGTCCCGTGAGTCGCCTCGAACACCGCGTAAGCGTCGCCGATGTTCGCCCCCGGGGCCATTCCGAGTCCGCCGACTGTGGCGGCGCAGGCGTCGGAGAGATAATCGCCGTTCAGGTTCGGCGTGGCCAGAACGTCGTATTCGTCCGGCCGAAGAAGAATCTGCTGAAACATGCTGTCGGCGATCCGGTCCTTGATGACGATCCGGCCCTTTGGCGCCGTCCCGCCGTGAGATTTGTGAACATCTTCCTCGGTAATCGTCGCGTCGGCGAATTCCTCCCGCGCCAGATCGTATCCCCACTGCCGAAACGCCCCTTCGGTGTATTTCATGATGTTGCCCTTGTGGACCAGCGTGACACTGCGGCGCTTGGTTCGGATCGCGTACTTGATCGCTTGCCGGACCAGCCGTTTGCAGCCGGTTTCGCTCATGGGTTTGATTCCGATGCCCGAATCGTCCCGGAGTTTTTTGGATACGCCCATCTGGGTTTTCAAAAAGTCGATGATCTTCGCGGCCTCGGGACTGCCCTTTTCCCACTCGATCCCGGCGTAGACGTCCTCCGTGTTCTCCCGGTAGATCACCATGTCCATCAGCTGCGGCTTTTTCATGGGCGACCCCACGCCGCGGAAGTACCGGACCGGCCGGACGCAGGCGTAGAGATCCAGTTCCTGCCGGAGCGTCACGTTGAGACTGCGAAATCCCCCGCCCACGGGGGTTGTGAGAGGGCCTTTCAACGCGACGACGTAGGTCTTGATCGCGTCCAGAGTATCCTTCGGTAAAATGTCGTTATATTTTGATATGGCCGACTCGCCCGCGAAAACCGGGAACCAGACGATTTTTTTCTGGCCGCCGGAATATCTCTCAACGGCGGCGTCAATCACACGCCGCGTCGCCCGCGCAATGTCCGGCCCGATCCCGTCACCGTCGATCATCGGGATGATCGGGCGAGCCGGCACCTGCAGTTTGCCGCTCCGGCTGATGGTAATGGCCTCGCCTCCCGCCGGCGTCGCCAGTTTTTCGTATGTCATGCCGCCCTCGTCCTTCTGTGTCCTGTATTCCGCCGGCGATTAAACCGCCGCGCCTTCGCCCTGTTTGATGAAATTTTTCAGCCAGGCCATCGTAAAAGATTTGGGCCGGGTCAACGGAATCAGCATCGCCCTGTCCAGGATGAGTTGAGCCAGCAGGCCCATGGCGCGGGAAACAGCGAAAAAGACGGTATAATAGGTGTCCTGAGTGACACCAAAATGATAGAGAAGCGCGCCGGATCCCGCGTCGACGTTCGGGCAGACGTTTTTGGCCTTGCCCTGCTTTTTGAGGACTTCCGGAATGATCCGGTACCCCAGGTCAACGATGCGGAAAATCTCGTCGTTGGGACAGACAATCTTGCCGAAATGATGAAACGCCGTAAACCGCGGATCGGTCACCCGCAAAACCGCGTGGCCATAGCCCGGTATCACACGGCCGGAATTGAGCACCTCCCAGCAATAGTCCCGAAACTGGTCGTCCGTCGGAACTTTTTTGAATTTTTTCTGAACGCCAATCACAAATTCCAGGCATTCCTGGTTGGCCAATCCATGGAGGGGACCGGCAAGGGCGTTGAATCCGGCGCTGACGGCGTAGTAGGGATCGGACAGCGTCGAAGCCACAACGTGGCTTGTAAACGCGCTGGCGTTGCCGCCCTCGTGGTCGCAATGGAGAGTCATATAAAGCCGGATCAGCTTGGTGAACTCGCCTTTTGGATCCGGCAGACCCAGCATCTGGGCGTAGTCCGCGGCCCAGTCGAGTTTCGGATCGGACGGAAGGCGCCGTCCGAGTTTGTATTTGCGTCGGTAGATCGCCGCCGCCATCTGGGGAAGACGGGCCAGCAGAGTCAGCGCGTCTTCGAGCGCCGCCTCCCAGTACTCGTCTTTTTTCATCCCTTCGTCGTACCGGCGGCGGAAAACCGAGTCGGCGCCCATGGATAAAATCGCGATGCTGAGCATCCGCATCGGGTGGGCCGATTCCTCCGGGAGGGCGTTGATCACTTCCCAGATGTGGTCCGGCACCTCCGATCGTTTCCGGAAATCCGCCTGGAGCGCCCGGAGGGCCGCCGTGTCGGGCAACTCGCCGGTCAGCAGAAAATAAAATATTTCCTCCGGAAGTTTGTCAGTCAAGTCGGAAATCGGCCGTCCCCGGATGAGAAGCCCCCGGTTGGGGTCGACTTCCGACGTGTCGCACATCATCCCGGCGACCCCGCGCAGTCCCGCGACGGCCTGTTCGACATTGACCTCGGCCACTTTTCTTGCCCCGTGCTGTTTGACGATCCCTTGAAGCTCCTTGCGGATGTTCGGAATCGTCGCCGACAACTTTTCCTGCAACGTCGCCATGGGGCGTTCGTATCAAATAGGTGCCATGCATGGCAACCCCCCGGTTACCATTGACACTCACCGGCCGGATGATATGGCGGTGCCGTGAATTTGGGGTTTGTTCTTGGGTCACTTTTTTTCTGCGTCATCGCCGGATTCATCCTCGGCCGCGTTCGGTCCCTGGCGCCGGAATCACTGGTGACGGTCATCATGGACGTGCTGATGCCCGCCCTGGTGTTCGACGCGCTCCTGACCGCGGAGATCTCCCTCCACGATATGGCCCTCTCGGCCGCCGCGTCGTCAGCCGTGATTTTCTCGCTCTTCATCCTGTGCCTGCCCGCGTCGCGGCTGATGGGACTGCCCCTGCGGTCGTTTTCCCTCCCGGTACTGTTCATGAACGCCGGATTTTTGGGAATTCCGCTCATGAGCCTCGCCTTCGGCCCGCGGGCCGTGGGACATATCGTGGTATTCGATCAGGTCCAGTCCTTGTTCATGTTCACCCTCGGTATCTGGATCGCCGCCCGGCCGGCCGCCGACGGTGTCGCGCGATCCGAGGGCGCGGCAATCCTGATTCGATCCAGCGTCCTGGCGTTCTTACGGGAACCGCTGATTTACGCGATTGTGATCGCCACCGCCCTCCGCGCGGGGCAGATCGGCGTCCCCGAAACCATTCTTCGGCCCATCCGCTATCTCGGCGCCGCCACACCGCAGATGGCCCTGTTCGCCCTGGGTCTTCGACTTGCCGCTACTCCCCTCTCCCTTTTGGCCCGGCCGGATATGATCAAACGCCTGCTTCTCATCGTGGTTTTGAGATTCGCCGGCGGACTTGCGTGCGGATATCTCGTCGTCAGCATTCTTTCCCTGGAAGGCCTTGTCCGGCAGGTGGTCCTCATCGCGTCCGCCCTTCCATCGGCGGTGTTCAGCTATATTCTGGCTGAACGATACCGCGCTGAACCGGACCTTGCCGCATCCGCGGTTTTTGTGACAACCGTTCTGTCCATACCGATCCTGCCTGCGCTGCTCAAACTCGCAACTGTCAGTGATTGACCGCTTGCCGGATCTTCCCGCAGGTTGACTTGCCTGACGGGATTTAGGATATTGAACGTATGGGACGGGTTTACGAAGAGGTTCGGGAGGACGGGCGCGGTCTATGGACGATGTTCGACACCGGATCGAAGAATACATATATCGTCCGATCTGCGGCGGAGACACTTCACCGGCAACATCTTCCCGAATCCAAACGGGTGGGGATTGGGGGGAGGGTGAGGTTGTTTGACGAGGCTTGCATCATAAACGGGTATATCCAGGGGAAATTGGTCAACGTCACCGCCTTTGTCATTGACGAGCTTGGACGGGACGATGCCGGCCGGCCCGTCGAACTTCTCTTTGGCGCTCTTGCCATGCAACAGTGGGGCATCCGGCCCATTCCCGACGAGGAACGAATTGATGTGTCACATTATCCGGAGGAATTCATCGAGTACTGAATTCGTTACAGGTCGACCCCGAATTCCATATTCGCCTTTCCCGTATTGACCCCTCAACCGCTTTAGCTTACCATCGCCGCATGAGTCCTGATCTGGTCCGTATCGGCTGGCGGAGTTCGGCGCTCCTGTCAATCCTCGGATTTTCAATCGCGGGCGCCGCATGGCTGGCCTTCGCCGAATCGCCGCCGAACTTTCCCAGAATTTCCAGTCTCTGGCCGATGGCTGTGAAAGAATATCTGTCGCGCGATCGCGTCTATACTCATGTCGCCTCGCCGATCTTCAGCCAGGTCTACCGGCCGGATGAATCCCGACGCACGTTCAGGCCGATTGCAACGGCCGTGAATACAGCGTCCGATTCAACCCTGACGGTCGATTTTCTACCGCCGATCGGCCGCGTTGTTCGATCCGAATCCGACCGGTCATTCCATCTGTTTCCGTTGATCGCTCATCGATCCTGGACATCCGGCGACGGATCGAACCACGTCTTTTCAACGGTTTTCCCGATTTATCACAAAAAAATAGACGGCCACCAGAGACATTCCGCGCTGTTCCCTTTCTATATGTCCGGCACGGCGGGCAGTGTGTCGTATCCGATTCCGTTCAAAAGCACCCGGCCCTACTCGGCGGTTTTTCCACTGTACGGAAATCTCTATGGCGCGTTCGGAAACGACCGCCTCACGTTCGCCTTCTGGCCAATTTATACTCGAATCGAAAAAACCTATACCGTCGCCCAATCTTCCGCAGACACTCCAACACCCTTCGTCAAACATCAATTCTTCTGGCCCTTTATCACGGTCGGCTCCGGCGGCGGATACAAATCCTTTAAAATATGGCCCCTTTTTGGCCAAACTCGCAAAGAAGGCCATTACCTGTCCCGATTCGTCGCATGGCCTATCTTTAACGTAACCAAAAACTTAAGCCTCGACCCGGCAAAAACTCGGGATATTGTTGCCGGGCTGCCTGTGTATTGGGATATCCAAGAGGGTCAAAGATATACAAGATCAGTTTTCCCTTTTTATGGGCGGCGGGTTACGCCGGATCTGGATAGGTCATTCAAAATATGGCCTCTATATATATACTCCAAATATATAAAAGAGGACTACACGCGCCGGGACTATCTCTGGCCGATATTTTCCCGCACTAAGGGTTCCGAGACCGGGTTTAAGGTCTGGCCTCTTTTTGGCGTCAGGAACAGGCGTGAAGTCAGAAATGAAAAGACCATCACCGAACGGTCCGCGTTTTATTTCTGGACGCTGGGCAAATATGAGAGGGTCACCGGCCCCGACAACTGGAGGTCTTACCACAGGCTTTTCCCGTTATTCGCATTTGGCCGCTACGACGACCGGCAGGGATACCGGCAGAGGCAGGTGTTTCTCTGGCCGCTGGTGTCCTATCAGGAGGATCGTCTGCGACAGACGCGCGCGGTTTCATTTCCGAATGTGCTGGGATCATTTGAAGCCCATTTCCCGGCGATCCAGGAGGTCTATGGTCCGATCTGGCGGGTGGTCGATTATACCCGGCAGGGCGAGGAAAGCCGCCTGTCGGTTTTGTGGAATCTGGTCGACATCCGAAAAGACTCCGGCGGGATGGCGATGTCGGTGGGCCCGCTGATCAAGTTCCAGCAAACGCCGGCCGGCGCGCGCGAATATACGCTGCTGTCCGCCCTGCGTCTCAAAACGGTCCCGCCGGCCGCCGCCTCGGAAGCCGTCATGCCGTCACGGCCGACCGGGTGGATGTCCGTCAGGAAATAGACGCGGGTCCTCGAATCGGATGTTGACGGCGGTCGGGCGATTCACGCTGGGCATGTGCGCCCAGACCGGCGGTATTCTCAAACTGAGCGGCGAGTCGATCCTGCTTCTTGCGCGCCTTCGCCGGAATCCCAAAAGACTGCTCGATCAGATCGCCTTTGTCGGCGCCGATACGGTTCCGATCACCATCGTCCTCTCTTTTTTTGTCGGCATGGTCCTGGCGCTCCAGTCCGGATATTTGCTTGCCCGGTACGGGATCGAGGGCAAAGTCGGCGCGCTGGTGGGGCTGTCGATTGTCAAGGAACTGGGGCCGGTGATCACGGCGATTATTCTGGCCGCCCGGGCGGGGGCGTCGATGGCCACGTCCCTGGGAACGATGGTTGTCACCGAGGAGGTGGATGCGCTCAGGTCGTTCGGGATCAACCCGATCGAGTTTCTGGCCGTCCCGCGGGTGCTGGCGTGTCTGATCAGCCTCCCCTTTCTGGTCGTGCTGGCCGACGCCGTCGGCATGTGCGGGGGCGCGGTGATATCGAAATCCTACATCGGTCTTTCGTATCAGACGTATTGGGACAGCGTGTTTTCCAACGTGGATCTCAAGGAGATCCTAAACGGCGTCGTCAAAGGCGCGGTGTTTGGGCTTTTGATCGGCGCCATTTCGTGCCGGGCGGGTCTGGCGTCAACCGGCGGCGCGGAAGGGGTTGGCCTTGCCACGACGCGCGCGGTAGTGGCGTCGTTGATCGCGATTTTGATTTTTGATTATTTCATCACGCGGTTTTTGATCTATTTTGATTGAAAAAATAATGATTTCACCGCGGAGGCGCAGTTAAGTTTTCATGTCTTCAAAGCCATTTGTCCGTGTGGAGGATCTTCACGTCGCCTTTGGCGGAAAACAGATACTCAACGGTCTGAACATGGAAGTCCACACCGGCGAGATTTTTGTCATCATCGGGCCGTCGGGCGTCGGCAAGAGCGTCCTCCTGAAAAATCTGATCGGACTCTTGAAACCCTCCTCCGGCCGGATCTTTCTCGGCGATGCGGAAGTGTCGTCTCTGACAGAGACGGCTCTCAATCTCCTCCGGGAAAATGTCGGGATGGTCTTTCAGGGGTCGGCGCTGCTTAATTCCCTCTCCGTACTGGATAACGTCGCCCTCCCGCTGCGCGAACGACACGCCCTCGCGGAAGACGATATCCTCCGGCGGTGCATGGACAAACTCGCACTGGTGGGCCTTCAGGGATCGGAACACCTCCTGCCGGCCCAGCTGTCGGGCGGGATGAAAAAGCGGGTGTCGATCGCCCGGGTGCTGGCGATCGAGCCGCGGCTCATTTTGTACGACGAGCCGACGGTGGGTCTGGATCCGATCCTGGCCGAGGACGTGGACGGATTGATTCTCCGGCTAAAACACGATGTCGGGGTGACGTCGCTCGTGGTCACTCACGATCTGGACAGCGCGTTCGCGCTGGGCGACCGCATCGCAATGCTGCATGCCGGCCGCATCCATTTTATCGGCACACCGGATGAATTCCGCCGGAGTGACAATCCCGTCGTTCGACGCTTTACGCAGCGCGTCCACCGATGATAGGCCATTGACCATGACTACCGAACAAAAAGTCGGCGCGTTTTTTATCCTGGGTCTGGCGGTCCTGCTGATTCTCACCATTCAGGCCGAACACCTCACACTGGGCGGCCGGTATGTGATCACAAGCCGGTTCCCGGCGGTCAACGGTCTTACCGTCGGCGACCCCGTCACGCTGGGCGGGGTCAAAATCGGCCAGGTGAAAAAAATTTCCGTGAAGGATCAGGATGTCGAGGTCGTGATGGACATCGACCGGGGCGTTTCGGTCAAGCAGGACGCGCGGGCGGCGGTTCGGATGGACAGTCTCATGGGCGGCCGATACGTGTCATTGGAGTTCGGGTCACCCGGCGCGGAGCGGGTTGCGCGGGGCGGCGAGATCCGGTCGATGAGCGTGTCGGACTTTGATGAAATCGTCCACAAAGCCAACGTCATCGCGGACGACGTGCAACTCCTCGTTCGGAACTTCAACCGCAACCAGGAACGGGTCCTCGGCAGCCTCGGCGATATCCTGGAAAAAAATAAAGACGGCATCTCCGATTTCGTCAACGCTTTCGGCGACATGGGCCCGGTCATGAAAAACACGTTCCGGAACATGGAAAAAATAACCTCGGACGCCGCCGCCGGCCGCGGGACGTTGGGGAAACTGATCAAGGACGATGAGCTCTACAATCAGGCGCTCAGCGTCACCAAAAATCTCAATTCGGCGTCCAAACGGGTCGATACCCTCCTGGCGGCCAACGAAACCAGAATCTCCGACGCCATCCAGGGCTGGGCGGATCTCGGCGTCAGCCTGAAGGCGACCACGTCGGGCATCCAGAGCATCGTAACCAAGATCGACCGCGGGCAGGGGACGCTGGGCAAGCTCGTCAACGACGATGCTCTCTACGTCGAAACAAAACGGGCCGTCCAAAAAATTGGTTCCGCGGTGGACCAGATCAAAGACAACTCGACCGTCGGCTCCTTCGCGGGAATCCTGCTGACGGGATTTTAAATCTTCACCGCAGAGGCGCAGAGTTGACGCAGAGCTGACGCAGAGAATGAGAATGTAAGTGGTTGAGGGAAAGATGGAGGAAAATATAATATCGGAACAGATTATTGGCGCGGCGATCGATGTCCATCGTCATTTGGGGCCGGGGTTGCTGGAGTCGATCTATGAAGAATGTCTATGTAGTTTTTGGTGAAAAAGTCGCCCGAGAAGGATAGAATCAGAAGAAAGGAAGCCGAGAAGGGGAAAAGGGGAGTGGAAAGATGCTGAGGATATACAATGAGCAGG